>ERZ1106931.947-NODE-947-length-14576-cov-32.221541_pt1 | contig 14576 bp, 12 predicted proteins | sample MGYA00403664_ERZ1106931 | MGnify/ENA primary metagenome ERZ1106931 (study PRJEB35170, sample SAMEA104062435) | human gut metagenome | biome: human gut; feature: human-associated habitat; material: faeces | place: Denmark | collected 2012-06-29 ... | reverse complement strand
TAAAGGTTTCCCAATCAGATTAACTTTCCAACCCCAGCCGTGACAAAAGATCCAGGTCTTTTTTGCTCATGGAGCAAAGCTTCCATATCGACGCGTTTTCATCCTCGCTTGTCTTGATGCAGTCGTCGAGACGCGTCATTACATCCTGGAAGGTGAAATCCTTGAACAGTCCTTTTTCCTGTATTCTGTTCTTCATCCTGCAGACCATGATTTCCGAAAGGTAGTTGACGAATTCGCTTCCTATCGTGGAATAGTTGTCGTGTTCCCTCGTCGTGTTGAGGGAAAGGATTCCCTTGTACATCCTGAATACGATCTCTATCTCCCATCTCATCCTGTAGTATTCATAGACGTCCCTTATGTCCAGATCCATATTGGAAACGAAGCATATCGTTCCGAACGTCATTTTCCTTTCGCTGTATTTCAGGCCGTCGAAATCGTCCGGTTTTTTCCCGCTGACATAATCGCTTTCCTCCTTCGCGGCCCTTCTCAAGTCTTTGAAAAGATAGTAATAGAAGCCGTCGTCCCCGTCTTTCCGCTTCGAACAGAGAAGGACTCCCTCTTCTGTCTTCAAAGGAGAAAGCACGGAAAAAAGGCCAAGCTCATTCTGCTTCTTCGAATTCCTTCTTATCGGATGGAGGAAGCCTACCTTCCCGTCTTTGAACTGTTCTTTTGCCTTTTCCAGCGGAATGCCCTTGTCGGAGATCTCGATTCCTCCTTCTATGCTGAATTCTTCGATGAAATCCTTGATGTTGGCGGCATCGGGAAGGTTTCCCGGATAGACCTTCACGGCAAGAGGCTCCTTCTTCTCTGCGTCTATCGCGGCAAGGATCGACATGTCCTTCGTTCCTTTTATTCTGCCTTTGTAGGAAAAGCCGGAAAAGGAATCCACCCTGGAACTGTCGTTCTTCAGCATTCCGTCGATCAGTATCTTCGTTTCCTCGCTGACCGTGTCCTTGATTCTGTCCTTCATGAATCCGACAAGAAGGTCATAGCTTTTGCCGAGATTGGAAAGAAGAGCGGAGATAGAATTCTTGCTGACCGCACAGCCGGGAAGGAAAACCTTCGCATAGCTTTTCTCATACCTGTCCTGGATCTGATAGTCCTTGACGTTTCCGAACGCCGCTCTGATCAGGGCGAGACTGTAGATGTTCATCGCATCCTTTTCGTTGAATGTCTTCTTCAGCGAGTCCAGCAGATCCTTTCCGACCGAATGGGCAAAGGCTACGCTTCCATAGCGGAGAAGATGTATTTCGCGTGTCGAGATTCGTTTCTTGTCGCCCGTCTTCTTTTCAACGTATATTCCGTCGACTATGTGTCCGACGACAGGGCCGTTGACAGGGACCCTTCTTCCGCCGACGTTCTTGCATCCGATTCTCTTGATGACCATATAGACGTTCGGATTCTTGGTGGCCTGCACGATCGTGTTGACGGGCCTTGGAATTTTCCTAATAGACTCTGGAACCATTCTGACACCTCCTGTATAGTTAATTAACACACTAATATTATACTATACTTCAACAAAGAATCAAGCAAAAGTGCATGAAAAGCAGAAGAAAAAAGACGTTTTTCTTCCACAAAAAAGACCTGAGTGATGTATTCTCAGGCCTTTGTCAGCAAAAGTATAGCTAATTAGGCTGTGAAACCTTTAATTATATACTTATATTTGAAGCCCTCAATTTCCTTTATGTCCTCTTTTGATTTTAAAATCATATCATCAAAATCTATTTTTCCTTCATAGGTCAAATAGTCTACATAATAGGAATAAATATGTTTGCAGATATCAAGAAACAATGTCGCCCTGACTTTTTGATAAAGATTAGGAAAGGCGCACTCTTTTAATTGATCGAAGGCGGTGACGTCATGATATCTTGATTTATAAAGACTGATAAAAGATTTGACCAAATTTATAAACGATTTGAATGGTTTTTCCTGATAGACAGAGTTTATCGCTTTTCGGATTTCATCTGTCTTCAGCGGATGAAATTTCACGCCGTTCTCTTTCAATAAAGCAGTCAATCTATCATAAATCGTTCCATCCGAAAATTCATAAGAGAACGTTTCAAGGCATTTTGTCCCATAAGATTCATGAATGGCTCGTTTCCATGAGATCCCTTCAACATATCTTTTGGCTATGGTTCCTTTATACTGGGATGCCTTTCCTTCTTTATCAATCCCGTAATGTTCATGATATATTCCATAATCCTTCAAATAAAAGTCAGGCGTATATTGTCTATGTTCATAATCACTGACATCGACTTGGTATGGTTTCTCATATACATAATCTATACCATTAAGAAAATAAAAGTTAGCTAGTTCGAGTTCCTCTATACTTTTCACCATCTCTTTCTTAAGAGTCATTTTCTTATCTCTGTCACCAGATATATTTGATAAAGTATCCCTTAAAGTTCGGAAATTCTCTGTTTTGAGATTCTCATAAAGTTCGCCTTCCGTCTCGTACTGTTCTTCTTTTGCGTTTGAATTCAAAAAGAGTGCATAATAGCGAAGAATTTCTTTCATCGCTTTTGCATCTTTGTTCAATTCATCCCTGAAATAAGATTCAATGATGGCACTGAACTGATCATCAATCATATATTTCTTTCTGTTTTTCTCTTCTAATATTCTTAGACCGATTCTATGAAACGTACCCACTGTGAATTCCGGATTGATTTTTCTTGCTTTCTCGTTTAAGTCATCAGCCGATTTCTTAGAATACGAAAGCAAAAGAACATCTTTAGGAAGAACACCTTGGCTTAATAGAAACTTAAGCTTTCCGCATATTGTCAATGTCTTTCCGCTACCAGCTCCTGCAATGATCAAAGAGGAAGTCTCATCTTTTAAAACAGCTTTCCTTTGTTCAGTATCCAATGATCTGCCATTGATATCATCGAATATTTCATCAGTGATATGCCGCTCAACATACTTATCATTATGTTTTGTTATATATTCGCAAAATGAATCTTGAGACAACAGCGCAAAAGTATAAAACAATTCTTTTCCTGTCAATGAATTTTCTATTCTTTTGAATTGTTCTTTCAGCAATTTTGTCTTTTTTGAATCATAGAATTTATCTTCCAATACCAAAAGGTTTTCATATTCCTTATGCAGTAGATATTCTTCATTGATCAGAGAATAATTATCAACAAGAGTAATAATTTCCTCTGCTTTCATTTTAAGTTCTTCATCAACACCTATATATTTTTGAATCATTTCGCTGATTCTGCTATCAGCATCAAAGTCGGATGGTTTAAAACCTATTGGGTTATCACAGAAATCTTTTTTGTTATTCTTGAACTGATATGTTTTGATTGTAATTATCTCTTCATTATGCTCTTTTATTTTCTTTTCAATCTCATTATATGAATTCAATTCTTCAGCATAGCACTCATCGTATTTTCGCAACGAATTTAATAAATCCGTCAATTTTTCCGAAGGATTGTTTTCAATCTCTCTAAAGAAACTTACTTCCGCATTCTTAGTATTAAGAAATGACTTCAGGTATTTCAAAATTCTATGCCTGAAGATAATCCGTTTAATGAATGATTGCCTTTTCATGTCCAATTTTTTCCAGTTATTCAATGACTTCCTTCTATATAGTATCAAAGCAAGCACAAGATAAAAAGACAATCAGAATAAACAATAGTCCATTCTTAGAATACGCATACGTTTTCAACCAAAGCCATCCTTATGCCAATCACCTTAACAGATCTATTTGAACCAAAAAAATGTTATTTGCTTTATAGTCCAACTGTATTTCTAGAATCGAAAGACTTAATAGCTAACGTTTTCTTCGTTTGATAAAACCCGTATCAGCTATTTTCTTTTCTTCGGCTGATTTTTGACATTCAAAGTAAGAATAGACAAGAAGTTCTTAAGCTCATAATTCGGAAGTGTGATCTGATAATCTTCTCCCTGGATCTTCAAGTTGACCTGATAATACGGCTTGATGGTATACATTCCCATATCGTTGTCTCTGATCTTATATGTCTTATATTGTTCATCCTTAGGAGAAGTCTCTTTGTTCCAATTCGGCAAAGCGATAGACTTGTTGATACGTGTAATATCAACAAAGCCGGAAAGAGGAAGAGCATATACACCATGTAAGTCAGCAAAACAGAGCATATCATTTTCAACAAACACCTGCATCTCATAATTGATATAAGGACTAAGAGAGAAAGAACTGACGACCTCTTTTCCATTTTTGTCTTTGACGAATGGGAAGATGATATCCATCTTCATAGAAGAGACGGGAACATTCAGTTCCATCATCAAGGAAGAGGTCAACTCTTTTGCGCTGTTAGTTAACGCCATCATTTCAGGACTGGCAGCAAACTTCTTGGAATAGACACGTATAGCCAATATACCAAGTCCACCGATAGCCATGCATCCAAGTCCAACAGCGAGATGAATATACTTCTCTGTCTGTGTCGCCGTCTCATCCTTCGTTCTGGAGACTGAAGTCACCAAATATACAACACCAAGCAAAACAAAGAAAGAAGCAAGCCAAGATAGATTGCTGATAACCTTTGCTTTCTTACTCATTTTAGCTATTCTTTCTTCTAAAGAACGAATTCTCTTCTCACTTTCTTCCGATACTTTTCTGATCTGAAAGCGAGAAGAGATATTTTCGTTTTCTTTTTTCTTATGCTTGCCGAATATGTTTTTCATTTTGTTTGCTCCTTGTATAGCTCAATTATACAACAAAGCCCTAAATTTCAATTCGTTTTGTAGACATAATTCATTTATTTAAGTCAGTCTAGTTCGTTTTGTACCCGTTAGGGTATATTCTTGAACTAAACTTGTACTTTTATACCTTATCGGGTACGATTTCATTCAACTTGTATTTATACCCGATAAGGTATAATCAAGTCATGAATAAAATAGCAACTTTCATTAAGCAGAAACGAAAAGAAGCAGGACTCACACAAGAAGAGTTCGCAATAAGATCAGGACTTGGTCTTCGCTTTGTCCGTGAACTGGAACAAGGAAAAGAAACGGTCCGAATGGATAAGGTCAATCAAGCCTTAGCAATGTTTGGTATGCAAGCAATACCAGGAAGAAAGGATGACAAATGCTGACCTCTTATCGCAAAGCATATGTGTATATCAGAAACACTTTTGCAGGAGTTTTATCTGAAACTGATCAAGGCTACTCTTTTCAGTATGATCAAGAATATCTTTCTTTCTCTGATTCCTCTCCTGTCAGTCTGACATTGCCTAAAAGAAAAGAAGAATACACGTCAATTTTTTTGTTTTCCTTCTTTGATGGACTGATACCAGAAGGATGGCTTTTGAATATTGTCACACAGAACTGGAAAATAGATAAAAAAGATCGTTTCGGTATTTTGCTTGTCGCCTGTCATGATCCTATTGGAAATGTAAACATCAGGGAGGTGAGGCAATGAGATGTCTATGCTGTGGAAAAGAATTCAATAAGAATTCAAAACCGGAAGAACTATCGACAGGATGGCATAATTCCTGCATAAGAAAATTCTTCGGAACTAATGAACTTCCAATCATCGATATTTCGAATGATACGCTTAAGAATCTCGTTGATAAATCGATTGAACAAGGATATACAGTCCCAGGCGTTCAAAAGAAATTGTCTCTCTATTTATCCAATGAGGCCAACACTCCGCGTCTGACACTGGTCAATTACCCAACGAGTTATATTCTAAAGCCTCAGACAAATGATTACCCTCATTTGCCAGAAGCGGAATATCTTGTCATGTCTATGGCAAGAGCGACAAAAATCAATACTGTGCCTTTCGCCCTTTTGAGAACAAATGATTCCCAGTACGCCTATATCACAAAGCGAATCGATCGCATCATAAATAAGAACGATACTGAGCTTTTGGCTATGGAAGATTTCTGCCAATTGGATAGCCCTCTGACAGCAGATAAATAAAAGGGCTCATATGAACGCTGTGCAAAGGTCATCGAAAAGTATTCTGAGACAGACGGCCTTGATGAATCCGAACTGTTTTTAAGGCTTGTGTTTTCTTTTGTCACAGGCAATTCCGATATGCATCTGAAGAACTTTTCACTCATAGAAACAAAATCGGGAAGCAACGAATATCATCTATCTCAAGCATATGATATGCTGCCTGTCAACATCATCATCAAAGAAGATAAGGATGAGTTTGCTCTTTCCATGAATGGCAAAAAACGTAATCTCAGAAAGAAAGATTTCATGATTTTTGCAGAGAACTGCAACATCAATCAAAAGTCAGCTGAAAAGATCATCAATAAAGTCATATCGATGAAAGACACCTATCTTAAAATGTGTCAGGAATCCTATCTACCTGATGAAATGAAGGCTTCATTAGAAGAGCTTATCTGTAAAAGGATCAGTGTTCTTTGCAAGTGATCATTTGAATTCAAGCAACACTTGCTGTCATATCTTTTAGGGAATAGAAGGCTTTGCCTTCTATTCTTTTTTGATTGTTTGCTTTCAGCAGAGAATCACAAAAAGGAGGTCGAAAAAGAAAAAGTCACTCCGAATTTAGACCAAATCAGTTGAAAAGTCACTCCGAATTTAGTAGAATTCTTATGAAAAGTCACTCCGAATTTAGACAAAAGAGGTGAAACATGTATTTAAAAAGGCATATTGATACAGATCTACTGAAGTGGAAAAACGATCCGGACAAGAAGCCGTGTCTTCTTTTTGGTATTCGCCAATCAGGAAAAACTGAGTCCTTGCTTCATTTCGGAAAAGAAAATTATAAGCATGTTATCTACATCAACTTCTGGAATGATAAAGAATACGCACAGATTTTCAACAATTCTATTGAAGTTGATCACATCATCTCTTTGATTTCTTTGCGTTTTCCTGATACACCTATTGAAGAAAAGAATACTCTTTTGATTTTCGATGAAATTCAGGACTGCCCTAGAGCAAGGTTATCTCTTAAGAACTTTGCATTGGATAAAAGATATGATGTCATCGCAAGCGGGTCCTTCTTAGGAATCAACGGTTACAACTTAGGAGAAGCTGTTCCCTCTCCAGTCGGATATGAACAAATCCTCACAATGAAAGCAATGGATTTTGAGGAATTCTTATGGGCAAATGGATATACAGAAGACCAGCTTGAAATCCTTGAAAAACACTTTGATGATTTCACTCCTATGGATCCTTACTCTCACTCTCTGTTTAGAAAGCTCTATTCTTTATACCTTTGTATCGGCGGATACCCAAAGGCCGTCTTAGAATATGTAGAGAAAAAGAATCTTCTGAATTCTTTGAATATCGTCAAAGACAACATTCAAGAAATCCAGAAAGAATTCGGAAGAAGAATAGACAAAAACGGAGATCCTATTTTCAAACCATCCGAAGTAGCAAGGATCCATTCTGCTTTTTCTCTCATTCCGTTTTTCCTGGCAAAAGAAAACAAAAGATACATCGTCTCAAAAATAGATAGCGGAAATTCAATAGACAAAAAAGATGCCCTTGACTACCTAGTCGATGCAGGTCTTGTCAAGAAAGTATACAACCTAATTCTCCCTTCTCTTCCTCATGAAGCCAATAGAATTGCTTCTCAGTTCAAGCTTTTCCCCTGTGATATCGGCATTCTTATTTCGTTGTTCGGATACAATACCGCATTAGGAATCCTAAACGGCAATCTCGATCAGAACAAGGGTGCTATTTATGAAGCTGCGGTATTTGATTCGCTTTATAAATCTGATATGGACGTTTACTACTTTGCAAAAGAAAGCGGACTGGAAGTCGATTTTGTCATCTCTTATTTACAAGAGCCTTATCTTCTGGAAGTAAAAGCGAGAAACGGAAACTGCAAGTCTTCTAAGACTATTATGAAGAACAAGGAACAGTACGGAGATATCAAACTCATCAAAATCAGCGACAACAACATCGGAAAAGAGGGAGATATCATCACTCTCCCTCACTATATGACATATCTTCTTGGAAAGAAAGATAAAGAATACAGAAACAAAATATTAGAAAGCTTCGTTATCTAGAAAGAAATTACTTATAACAATCCAATGAATATCATAAGGTTGTCTAGATGCTCATGTTGTATTCCGCATCTTATAGTCCGCTTAAGCAGCATATAATTACCTCTTTGTTCGTAATGTAATATTTGTTTTTTCTTTGATCAGTTCTTTTATCTTTTTATCCACAGCTCTGCGCGCTGCATATCTAAACAAACAGCTCTCATCCACCACAAACATAGAAAACGCCTCTTCATATATATTTGGATATTCGCTTTCGCTGATAGTATCTGACAATAACGAGTCTGCTGCTACATCAACAAGCAATTTTTCCAGCCGTGTATGCCATGGAATCACAGAGTTTTTTGGCGCTTCTGTTGTTAGCTTGTTAATAACAATCATATTATCGCTCCAGTACTGATGATACATTTCTAATGTCGGGTTAATAAACACCTTTCCAAAATACTGGCTTTTTAACATCTCAAACACAAATTCCATCGCATCAGGCTCTACAGACAAAAACAAAACATTATGTGCAAGTTGATGATTTACAAAATCATTGAACTGAATTAACTCCATAAGCGAGAAATTCACTAAAGGGTATTGTTTCTGTATCAAAGCAGCAACATCTACAGCCAGAGCAGAATATTCATGATTATATGATTTTGTATTATTATCAGGAAAACAGTACAAGCCTTTGCCAACACGAGCAAGCTTTCCTTCTTCAACCATCATTGAAAAACTTTTATAAAAGGAAGAATCGCTCAACGCATATCCAGCATTGCGGAACGATTGTAGCACCTGATGTCTGGTAAAGTTTCTTTGGTTCTGTACGCCTTCAAAATATCGCGAATCAGTCATACACCTCCTCCATCCAATTATTTTTACGGCAGTAAACGCTATTTACTGCCGTAATAATAATCCTTATGTATAGCATGACAGGCATTTCCGATTCTCTTTTGCAAGAGATATCCTTTCTCTCACGTTATATATCTTGTTAAGAAGAACTTAAAAGTGCCGAGAAATCCAATGTCAAACAAGATGATTGCTGTTCTTTACATCTTCTGGTACATGTCATCTAATGTATAGAAAAGATATGGATATGTCTTCTTTGTTCTGAATCCGCTTTTTGAAATGAACCCATACTGAACAGGTTTCAATGATGTCATTGAAACTTGGGTTATTTCTTCCTCGATGATACTTTCATCAATGGGTTCATTTGTATATTTACATTCAAAGAAGACATATCCGTCTTTTGTCTTTCCGACAACATCAAACAAGCCTTTCTTCTTTTCTTTTGGATTATCATACCAATAGGTGCCAATATCCAAAAGAAGCGGGGTCATATTCCCTTTCTTGTTCATTCGTATCAGGAACTGCTTGGAGATTTCTTCAAACGCCTTTGGAATAAAGGAAGTCTCAAAATCATGATGGATGAAATGATCGTAAAAGGCATCATCATCCAATATCTGATGTGCGGATTCGTTACGATAGATGTAGTTATAATAGAATCTCACACAGTAATCACTGATCCGATATCCCGATTTCTGTTTGTCGTTTTTATTGTTGATAGGAGAAACATATTCGATAAGATCCATTTTTATCAGTTTTTGTAAAATCGTGTTCAATGCAGGCGAAGAATCAACATGTGACTTTGAAAAGATATCCGAGTAATGGAAAGCCCCTAAAGCAATGCTTTCAAAGACAACATTGGCATTGTTGACTTTTCTGAGTTCCTGTTTCAAGTATGTATCCAGGAATTCTCTTAAACCGGAGAACTGTCCGCTGATCAGTCTGATGATATTTTCCCTGGCACTGATTTTCTCATCGATCTGTGCGTTATAGTAGGGCACTCCTCCAAAAGCAGAATACAGTCTTACTTTGTCTTCATTGGAAAAGCCAGGATAGAATTTGGAAGAATCATAATAATCCATCTGTTTTAGAAGAAGAGAGGACTGAAATCTCATATAGAGCGGGCTATTTGAACTCAATACATCTTCCATAGTAGAGATGCTGCTTCCTAAAAGGAAGAACTTCATATTGCAGGTCAAAGAATAGTCATCGATGATATTCTGAATCTTTGAATCACATCCATCGATGATGGTTCTAAGATATGGATATTCATCCAATACCAAAATCATCGGATGTTCTTTTGAATATTCGAAAAGATAACGGACTGCATCCAAAAAGCCATCAAAAGCAAGATAGGGATTTTTCAAAGTTATCCTAATAAGAGAAGTAAACATTTCAAGATTATCATGTTCTGTAGATTCTTTACATTGATAGATGATATAAGGAAGAGCGCTGTCAAATACACATTTACGTACAAGTTCTGTCTTTCCCATACGTCTTCTTCCATAAATGACACAGCCCTGATATCCATCTTTCTGTAACATATCATGAATGATTTTCTGTTCTTGTTCTCTTCCGATGAATTCCATATGGCCTCCCTTGTAATTTACGAATTAGTAATTTATGAATTACAAATATTATAAAGAGAACATCTATCCTTGTCAATCTATTCAAAAATAGTTCTATTTCCCAAAACTGAAAATTATTTGATTTCGGGAAATATATTCGTTATGATATTAAAAACAGGAAAAGAACATGAAACTGATACAAAGAGATTATTATCTGAAGAAGATGATCGATGTGATTGATACACCAGATATCAAAGTCATCACAGGAGTCAGAAGATGCGGTAAATCAAAGCTTCTTGACGCTTTTATAGACTATCTTTCGAAAACAGATGACAATAACATCATTCATATCAATCTCAGCTTATCCGAGAATGAGCATCTTCTTGAATACCACGCCTTAGAACGATACATCGAAAGCAGATATCTCCCTTCAAAGAACAATTTTGTACTGATCGATGAGGTCCAGATGTGCAACGGATTCGAAAAGGCCATCAATAGTCTTCATGCAAAAGGAAAGTATTCGCTTTATATCACTGGCTCGAACGCTTTTCTGTTGAGTTCCGAAATCGCTACATTGTTCACCGGAAGAACATTCGAAATCAAAGTATATCCTTTCTCCTTTGTCGAATATAAGACATACAGAAATGAAAACATGAACTATCCTTCTTTTGATTCCTATATCAAAGACGGAGGAATGTCAGGTTCTTATCTATACAAAAATCAAGAAGACAGGCTGGAATACTTAAAAGGAATCTATGACACATTGATCATCCGTGACATCGTCACGAAATACAAAATCAAAAACACTGTCCTACTAAATAGGATCACCGATTTCCTGATGAGCAATATTTCCAATATCACATCAAACAGAAACATTGCAGAAGAACTGTCAAAATCAGGGGAAACAATCAATCACAAGACAATAGGAAAATATCTTCAGTATCTATGCAACGCATTCTTGTTCTATCCGATGCCAAGATATGATATCGTTGGCAAGAAATATCTGACTTCCTCTTATAAATACTACCTTGTCGATCCGTCTTTCAGATATGCTGAAATCGGTACAAAGAATGCAGATACAGGAAGAATTCTTGAAAATATCGTCGCCATAGAATTGCTGAGAAGAGGATATGAAGTCTATGTCGGCATGTTATATAAAACAGAGATCGATTTTGTTGCTATCAAACGAGGAGAGAAAACCTATATCCAGGTTTCAGATGATATAACAAACGAAAAAACATTCAACAGAGAGGTTTCTTCTCTTCTTAAAATCAAAGATGCTTATCCTAAGATTCTCATCGCAAGAACGAGAAGCGAAACTTATCAGCATGAAGGAATCAAGATCATCGATATTGCTGATTGGTTAAATGAAAACAGTTGATAAAATGGTCCCATTTCCCAAAAATGAAAAATGTTTGATTTTGGGAAATATCTTCTTTTATCAGTCTATAAAAAATCATACTTCAATCATTGATGATTGTCTTCTCGTAATCATCGGCTGACAAAGCAAGATCGATAGGAGACTTAGAAGAATAAATGGCTCCCTTTTTCAGTATGATGACTTCATCTGCAAAATCAGAAATCTCCTTAAAGTCATGAGATATCAGAAGAATCGTAGAATGATATTCCTCTTTCAATGTTTTCAACGTATCAAAAAGAGTTTTCTTTCCAAGCGGGTCAATACTATGAAAAGGTTCATCCATCAGTAACAATGGGGGTTCTCTTACAAAAGCCTTGGCAAGACATACTTTTTCCTTTTCGCCAGAAGAGAGACGTCTTGGTTTGTAGTTTACTCTTGAAGACAGCTTTAGAAGAGATAAAACCTTCTTTACTTTGACATCCTTCTCTTCTTCGCTCAACCCAAAGTAATTCAGCCCCATCATCACATTCTGATATACCGTCATATGCGGATAAAGAACCGGTTCCTGAAACAGCATCGCCAGTTCCCTAATCTGTGGGACATCATTTGTAACGTCTTTTCCACTCAGATAGACATGTCCGTTATCCGGATAATTCAATCCGGATATCAGGCGAAACAACGTTGTCTTTCCAGAGCCGCTCTCTCCCATGAAGACAACCATTTTCTCTTTTTCGATTGAAAAGCTTAAAGAAGAGAACACCTTTGTCTCTCTTTTATCATCATGATAACTGAATGATAGGTTTTCGATTCTTAGGATTTCTTCATTCTTCATCTTCGTGATAGAGTCCTTTTTGATACATCTCAGGATAATCTTTGATATTGATCAACTTATCGAATTTGCTGACCGCATTCAACTGAAAGATAAGCATTCCATTGACAGAAAAGAAAAAAATCTGAAGAATCATTCCTATCAATGTCAGAAAGGTCAGACGTGATAAGCTGAACCAATCGATGGAATAGAGAATAACAAAAACACCGATTTCAAGAAATAGAATGCCAAAAGATGAGAAGAGAGAATGGAAGGTGAAGAGAAAACTGTTTTCGATGTTACCAAATAAATTCTGGTAATAGTACAAAGAAAAGAGATTCTGATATTGAAGAAGGATAAAAGAAAGAAATAGTAAAAGGAGCATAACAAAACATAACACAAAGAATCCCGTCAATGAAAGAAATGAATAAAGGGAAAGGGTTCCAATGACAAGCATTGTCATCAAAACAGAAAGAAGAAAGGAAAGTAGGATTCCTTGTTTTCCTTCTTTGATTCCACTTTTGAAATCGCGGAAAAGAAGGAAACCATCGTTGTAGATAATCTTCTTGTAGACATAGGATACACCAAGCATTCCGATAGAGAGAATCGGCAAAGACAAAGGTGTAAATAAAGCAATCACTTTAACAAGATTCAATAGAGAGACAAACTTCTCCGCAGATGAAAGGCTTGAATTGACAACAATAGGTCCTGTATAGATAAGAAGTAATATCAATTGAGCAAAAATCGGTAATTCAAAAGCAAACAAAAGCAAAGAACACTTCAACAGTGTCATGAAGTTGGTTCTATAGACAAAGCCATATTGCTTTTGTCTGTTAACTGGTAGTTCAAGCGGAGAATCAATTCTATCTCTCATGACTGAATGATAGACTTAAAGACTTCAAGAGGAAGCTTAGGATTATAGTCTTTATCGAACAGACCATTTGTTTCCTGATAGGTATCATTGAACTGTGTGATGCAGTATCCAGCAAAATAGGGATGATTTCTGGCAGCAGAGATCAAGCCGCGGATTCTAGTCTCATACTGACAGTCATCATTGACTGTAGAACCATATCCCCAACCATTGCTCCCGGAATAACTTGTTCCGACAAATTCGTCCAGTAGGACAGGCTGGCCCTTGTACTGACAGCCTTTGTCATTCAAGGCTCTGCAGTTCATCGTCTGATTCTGGTCTTTCAGAACAGAGGCAAAATCATCATAGAGTTCTTTCATTCTCTTAGGATCCTGTTCATAATTATGAATGGTCATCATATCGGTTGTTTCGACATGTTCCCATCCATCATTATCGATGACAAGTCTGTTGGGATCATAAGACTTTGCCAAATAATATAAAGAAGAGGCTAAATGCATCTCAGGAACAGAGGTTGAAATATGAGGGACGCCCCAGGATTCATTCAATGGCACATAAGCGACAATAGAAGGATGATTGGAATACTGTTTCAAAGCTTCCATCAATGTGTGGTTTGCATTCTCGATCGTTCGAGAGGAGAACTCATAAGCGGATGGTATCTCTAAGAATGTCATGATACCCATCATATCGCAATAGTAGTAGAACAGTTCGCTTTCCAGTTTTTGATGCATACGGATTCCGTTGAGTCCGATTTCTTTACAGAGTGTCACCACTTTCTCGTACTCACTTTCCGTTTCAGGAGTCAGACCTAAGTTGCGATAATATCCCTGAAAGAGAATCATCTTTAAAAAGAAAGGATTGTTATTGAGATACAACAAGGATCCTTTAGCTTCAAAAGACTTATAAGCGGAATAGCTTTCGACATGATCCAACAGATTTCCATCCTTGTCTTTGATGTCATAACTCAAATCAAAGATATTAGGATATTCACAGGACCACTGCTGCACTTTAAAGGCTTCAAATTCATTTCTTAAAGAGATTTCGATATCGCCATGTTCACTCTTAGGAGAAAGAACGACATCAGCAATCTCTTCGTATATTATGCCGAATTGAGGATAAGTCTGCGAAAGATCCGTGAAAGACTTCGTGATGGCAAGGAAGAACTTCCTTTTCA
>ERZ1106931.945-NODE-945-length-14608-cov-3.236790_pt1 | contig 14608 bp, 14 predicted proteins | sample MGYA00403664_ERZ1106931 | MGnify/ENA primary metagenome ERZ1106931 (study PRJEB35170, sample SAMEA104062435) | human gut metagenome | biome: human gut; feature: human-associated habitat; material: faeces | place: Denmark | collected 2012-06-29 ... | reverse complement strand
TGATCATTACAGTGATCGTGTATGAGATCATGCTGTGGATCAAGAATACAAAAGCATGGATGCTGTTACGCGGCATCCTTATGCTTGGTGCGTTTATTCTTGTAGCGTGGATCTTTCAGATGAATACGATCCTGTACCTGGCAAAGGCATCGATCAATGTTCTGGCAGTTGCGGCGGTTGTTGTATTTCAGCCGGAACTGAGAAGGGCTTTGGAGAAACTTGGCGAAAAGAATCTGTTCAGTAATATTAATCCCTTTGATAAGAACAGGGAAAATGAACGGTTCTCAGATGAGACGATGGAAGGAATCGTACGTGCGTGTTATGAGATGGGAAGTGTCTGTACGGGTGCTTTGATCGTCGTAGAGCAGGCAATCCAGTTGACGGAATATGAAATGACGGGAATTGAGCTTGACTGTAAAGTGTCTTCCCAGGTGCTGATCAATATATTTGAACATAATACGCCACTGCATGACGGAGCCGTGATCATCAGAGGAAACCGTATTACTTCGGCAACCTGTTATCTGCCGTTGTCTGATAATATGACAATCAGTAAGGATCTTGGAACGAGACATCGTGCAGCTCTGGGTATGAGTGAGGTATGTGATGCACTGGTGATCGTAGTATCGGAAGAGACGGGACTGGTTTCAGTTGCAAGCGGCGGCAGATTATCCAGGGGAATCAATGCAGAGGAACTCAGAAAAGAACTGAGCCAGATTCAATATAGAAATTCCGATCCTAAAAAGAAGAAATTCACTATAAGGAAAGGATGGCACAGATGATCAAGAAGTATAAACTGACAACAAACCTTTCATTAAAAATAGTTGCATTTGTATTTGCTGCATTTCTCTGGCTGATTGTGGCGAATGTGGATAATCCGGTTGTACGCAATACGTATGCAAATATTCCGGTAACGATTGTGAATGAGGATGTGATCACGCAGGGCGGAGAAGTTTATTCGGTATTGGATGAGCAGAATGTCAATGTAGTAGTTTATGCGAAACGTTCTGTTATTCAGCAGATTTCATCAGATGAGATTGTGGCAACAGCGGATATTAAAGAAATGGATGCCCATACAGGACTGATTCCGATCAAGATCACGATTCCATCACACAGTGGGGAATATCAGTCAGCAGAAGCGTCTCCGAGAAATATCCAGATCAAGACAGAAAAGACCGGAAAAGCCGTATTTACGCTATCAGTCAGTGCGACAGGAGTTCCGAGAGATGGATATATGACCGGTGAAATGAAGGTGAATCCGGAAAAGATTACGATTACCGGTGCAGAATCCAAGATCAGTCAGATTAAAAAGGCAGAAGCAAAGATCAATGTGGACGGACTTTCAAAAGATACGGAAGTAGAGGCAGAACTGGTGCTTTATGATGCGGCAGAGAACGTCATCAGTCAGAGCCAGTTGAGTAATAACCTTGGAAGTGAGGGAATTACCGTGGATGTGGAAGTTCTTCAGAAAAAGAGCGTTCCGGTACAGTTCAGTGTGTCAGGAGAGCCGGCAGAGGGATATCGTTATACGGGATGCACCAGTGAACCTGCCAGTGTCCAGATCTGTGGAAAAAGTACGGCTCTTGCGAATGTAACGGAGATCACAGTTCCGGGTTCGGAAATGAACATACAGGGAGCTACTGAGAAAGTGGAGAAGACGATTGATATCAGCAAGTATCTTCCGGAAGGAGTTTCACTGGTAGACGATGCAGCTAAGAATGTGACGGCAACGGCAACCATCGAGGAAGATGGAACCCGGACAGTTGATTTTATGGTAGCTTCGATCAAAATCCGGAATCTGTCAGATTCCCTTCAGGTTTCTTATGAGCCGGATGCAGAAGTGATCCTCACGTTCAGAGGAAGTCCGAAACTGCTGGAGGCATTGGATGTGAGCAATGCGGTTTCAGTTAATCTGCAGAATTTTACAAAGCCGGGAACGTATGATGTTCCGGTTGATGTAGATCTGCCGACAGGAGTGAGCCTGAGCGAGAAAGCAGTAGTGAAACTGACGCTGACAGAGAAGGAAGAACAGGACAGTTCAGAAAGTCAGGATTTATTTAAGGAACAATAAGGGAAAGTTAAAAAAGTCATAAGAAAAGTCAGATAGAATAGGAGAATCAGGATGGTAAGCGGCAAAGTTGTAATTAAAAATCCGACGGGTCTGCATTTAAGACCGGCGGGACTTTTCTGCAAGACAGCAATGCAGTACAAGAGTAAGATAACGGTTCACAAAGAACTCCGCCATGAGGAGATCACCGCAAATGCAAAAAGCGTATTAAGCGTGCTTGGTGCATGCGTTAAAAGCGGAGATGAGATCGAGATCATCTGCGAAGGTGAAGATGAGGCAGAGGCACTGAAAGCAATGCTTCAACTGGTTATGGATGGTTTGGGAGAGTGAGAAAAGAAAGAGAGGATACAAGGAGATGAGTCAGGCAACTCTGGTAATCATGGCTGCGGGAATGGGAAGCAGGTTTGGCGGAGGTATCAAGCAGCTTGCACCGGTAGGCCCTAATGGTGAGATCATTATGGATTATTCGATTTACGATGCGATGGAAGCCGGATTTGATAAAGTGGTATTTGTCATCCGTAAAGATCTTGAGGAAGAATTTAAAAAAGTGATCGGCAACCGGATCGAGAAGCAGGTGGAAGTGACATATGCATATCAGGAATTAAAAGATATTCCTGAACAATATCAGGACAAGTTTGCTGAGAGAAAGAAACCATGGGGAACAGGACAGGCAATTCTTTGCTGCAAAGAGGTGGTTGATTCTCCGTTTCTGGTGATCAATGCAGATGATTATTATGGAAAAGAGGCATACAGAGAAGCTTTTGAATATTTGACAAAGAAAAGCCCGACTGATATAATGCAGATTTGTATGGTTAGTTTTGTTTTGAAGAATACATTGAGTGACAACGGGACAGTGACAAGAGGAATATGCAGGGTCAGTGAAAACGGAATGCTTACAGATATCAGAGAGACGCATGATATCGCCAGAACCGAACAGGGAGCAGGTGTGCTGACGGATGGAAGAATTGTGAAAGAACTTGATGCAGATGCAACTGTTTCCATCAATATGTGGGGGATGACTTCGGAGTTCTTTGAAGTTCTGAAGAGCAGGTTTGACAGTTTCCTCAATAAGACTGAAGCGGAGGATCTGAAAGCAGAGTATCTGTTGCCAACCCTGATCGGTGAGCTGCTGAGTGAACATCAACTGGAAGTCAGGGTATTAAAGTCTCATGACCAGTGGTTTGGTGTGACTTATCAGGAAGATAAAGCAACGGTAACAGAAGCAATTCAGAGATTGATTTCCAGGGGAATTTATCCATCCCGGTTGTTTAAATAGGAATAGGTGAAGGAATTCTAAGATGGAGAGACAACGAAAGACAGCGAAAAATACATCGCATAACAGAAGAGGCAGAGTGAAAGAGTCAAAAAGATCAAAGAGAAACCGGTTTGGAACGGTATGTATTGTGATTCAGACGATTGCAAGTATTGCTTTGATGATTGTACTGAATCTTTTGGGAATGATTCCGTTAAAATATCTCATTCTTGTAGCGGTATTACTTTTTTTCTTCTGGTGTATTACTTTAAATTCCCAGGTTGCGAGAAGAAAGAAAGGTACGTTTGGGAAAGTTTTTAGTTTATTATTAACGTTCTGCTTATTTATAGGATCTTATTATGTGGCAGAAGCCAATGATATGATCAGCAGGATCACCGGCGGAAATTATAAAGTTGATAAGATGATCGTTGCTGTAAGGGCAGATGATCCGGCAGAGACACTGGAAGATGCGGCTGATTATACGTTTGGTGTTCAGTTTAGCAAGGGATCTGACAATATGCAGGCAGCAGTATCTGATATTCAGAAGCAGATTGGTTCGGAGATACAGACAACAGAGTGTGATTCAGTACAGACTCAGGCACAGCAGCTTCTGGATGAGGAAGTGGATGCTATTATTTATAATGGAGCATACACCAGCCTGATGGAAGAAAATGTGACGGATTTCAGTAAGAAGATAAAGATCCTGTATACATTTGATATCCGTGTACAGCTTGATTTTGGAAATTCGGGTGCTACAGATGACAGTATTACCAAGGAACCATTTACCATTTATATCAGTGGAATTGATACCTATGGTGAAGTGAGTGAGACGAGCCGGAGTGATGTGAATCTGATCGCAGTTGTAAATCCAAAGACCTATCAGATTCTGCTTGTAACGACTCCGAGAGATTATTATGTTCCGATTCCTGGAGTTTCCGGTGGACAGAAAGATAAATTGACACATGCCGGAATTTACGGTATAGATGCCTCTATGCGTACCTTGGGTGAGTTATATGAGACAGATATTAACTATTATGCAAGACTGAACTTCACGTCCCTGATTGATATTGTAGATACGTTGGGTGGAGTTGATGTATATTCAGAACTTGCATTCCAGACGGGAACAGAGTCCGGTTGTATTGTGGATGTTCAGGAGGGGTGGAATCATCTGAATGGCGAACAGGCACTGGCATTCTCAAGAGAACGTCATGCACTTGCAGATGGAGATAATCAGAGAGGAAAGAACCAGCAGGCAGTTCTGACCGCGATGCTCAGAAAGTGTCTTTCCCCGACCATGCTTCTGAAAGCCGGTACGATCATGAATCAGGTAAGCAGTGAAGTGGAGACTAATTTATCCCAAGCACAGATTAATTCACTGATCAAGTATCAACTGAATAAGAATGCGACATGGACGATCCAGTCAGTTGCCGCTACGGGAACAAATGATAAAGGATATTGTTATTCCAGTGGAGATATACCGTTATTTATCATGGATCCGGATGAAGATGTTGTTCAGGAGATTATAGATCTGGCAAATGTTGTTGAAGAGGGTGGCACATTGAAAGACGGAGAATCCTTGAATTAGCAGGATTGAATAAAAAATCAGAGAGAGCTGTGAAAAAATGAAACTTTTCTCATTTTTTCATGGCTCTCTTCTTGTTATATCTGTGAACTTTCCAAAAACAAACTTTCCAAAAAAATAGTGCAAATGTTCAAAAATATGTTATAATGGCGGATAGTGTGTGAAAATCAAGTAAAAATTAAGAAAAACTAAAGAAAAGAGAACGGGAATGCAAAATAATAGTTCAAAAAGAAGGGAAAAAAGGCGGAAAAGAAAAATGGGAGAAAAGCAGCCGTCAAAATGGAAAGAGATTCTATTGAAGATTTTATACTGGGTGGGTGAAATACTGACTGTTTTTATAGCCGGACTTAGTGTACTCCTGGCATTAAGTGTAAGATGGATGTTTGCAACATGGACGAATTTGTCGATGGATGAACTGGTGTATCATCTGACAGCACCTTTAGACGGTACAAATACGGATATGATATGGGATTATGTCCGTGTCTGTGCTGTCCCGACAATTCTGGTGATTTTCTTCCTTATTTTGATCCTGATAGCATGGAGAAAAAAAGAAAAAGTACATCTGTTCAGAGGAATCATCAACCTGGTCGCACTGGTCGGGATTATTGTGATGTTGGGATATACCTGGACAGAACTGGGAGTCGGAGATTATCTGAAAGATCAGAATACAGAATCAAAGTTTATTGAGGATGAGTATGTAGATCCTACGGATGTTGAAGTGGTTTTCCCGGAACAGAAAAGAAATCTGATCTATATTTTCCTGGAATCAATGGAAACGACATATTCTGATGTTGATGATGGAGGAGCATTTGATGAGAATGTGATTCCTGAGCTTACAGAAATCGCACAGACCAATGAGGACTTCTCAGGAGCAGATCCAAAACTGAACGGAGGATATTCTCTGGCAGGAACTACATGGACAATGGGAGCGATGTTCGCACAGACATCAGGACTGCCGCTGAATATTTCTATTTCTGCAAATGATATGGACACGCAGGATAGCTTTTTCCCGGGAGTCACGACACTGGGAGATATTCTTTCAGATGCAGGATATACACAGACGCTGCTGATCGGGTCTGAAGCACAGTTTGGTGGCAGAAAGCTGTATTTCCAGGAACATGGAAATTATGAGATGGAAGATTACAGCTATGCAATAGAAAATGGTCTGATCCCGTCAGATTATAAAGTGTGGTGGGGATATGAAGACCAGAAATTATTTGAGTTCGCAAAAGAAAAGCTTTTGCAGCTTTCCCAGGGCGATGAGCCATTCAATCTGACTATGCTGACAGTCGATACTCATTTTGAAGATGGATATGTATGTGAGCAGTGTCCGACAGAATATGATACGCAGTATTCTAATGTTATGGCATGTTCCAGCCGTCAGGTAGGAGAATTTCTGAAATGGATTCAGCAGCAGGATTTTTATGAAAATACAACCATTGTGATCAGCGGAGATCATCCGACGATGGACAGTGATTATTGTGCGGAGATCGATCAGGAAGGAAATTATGACAGAAGGGTTTTTACGGCTTATATCAATGCAGCAGCCTATGCACAGGATCAGCAGGAAAGAACCTATTCAACCTTCGACAATTTCCCGACAACGCTGGCAGCACTGGGCGTACAGATTGATGGAGACCGGCTGGGACTTGGAACGAATCTTTTCTCGGGAACGAAGACGTTACTGGAAGAATTTGGCAATAGTAAAGTGAATGCCGAGTTGAAGAAAAAGTCTGAGTTTATTGAAAAATTATCCGCTATGGATAAGACGAATGATGCACTTCTGATCCGTGAAGGAAAAATGAATGGAGCGGATGCGGATATTGATATGACGCATGTTGCAGAGGGATATATTCCGGTAGCGGTCACAAATGTGTCTGATTCCATCGTTAATAACCTGCAGGGACTGGTTCTGACCGTATGGACGGAAGACGGACAGGCAGATGTGACATGGTATGAACTGAATCCGGATGAAGAAGGAAATTATGCAGGCGTTATAGATCTGAGCCGGTTTAATTATAAGCCAGGAACTTATTATGTAAATGTGCGGGCAGTAGAACAGTCCAAGCGAGAATATGATATTAATTGTATGGAGATCAATGTTCCCTGATCTTTCATAAAATTTTTCTAAAAGAGAGCGTGTTATGCTCTCTTTTATGTTATAGTAAGAAAAAAGACGGATGAACGGGCAGCAGTCAGAGGCGGTACTTTTTTTGAAAAAGTCAGAAAATGGATGGGGGATTACCGAAATCAGAGTGTGATGGAATAAGAAGCACCGGTTAGACAAATAAAGCAAGTTAGTATATAATAAAAAAGTTACAGTAAAAATTGCTTTTGAAAAGTATCAGTAAAGAAGAAAAGCGTGAAAGGCAGGAAGAAAAGTTATGGAAGCAAAGCAGATGCAACTACAGAATTTCTTCATTTTTTTGATGGACTGTATCTGTATCGTCCTTAGTTACATACTGGCAAGTTACCTGAGATTTGGAAATCTCTGGGGTGGATATACGAAAGGAATCGTACTGTTGCGTATGGGCATTCTGCTGATGTCCATTACTCTGGTTTATTTCATTTTTAATCCAAACCGTAACTTTTTCAGCAGAACGAAGAAGCAGGAGCTGATCGCTGTATTCAGAAATATACTGATCATGGGTGCTGCGATCAGTATGGCAGCCTTTTTGATGCAGGATGCACAGAAGTATTCCAGATTGGTATACGGATATTTTTGTGGGATCGATTTTGTTGTGATGTATGTAAGTCATTTATTGTATAAAAAATATATGAATGATATTTACAGTAAGGGGATTGGTGGAAGAAAGGTTCTGATCCTCACATCAGCAGACCGGGCGGAAGGAATCTGTCAGAATATTCAGGTAAATAATTCGTGGAATATCAAGATCGTCGGGATCGTGTTGGCAGATGAGCAGGAAAAGAAGGAAATTGCAGGTATTCCGGTCGTATGTGAATATGGCGATATGATGGAATATATCCGCCGGAATGTGGTGGATGAAGTATTTGTACACCTGTCCTCTCAGACGAATCTGCCGATTAATAAGATCATTAAAGAACTGGAAGTAATGGGAGTTACAGTGGATTTGAACATCAATGTGTTTGAAATGGAAATCCCGGTTCAAAGAGAGATCGAGCGGATCGGAAATTATTATACCGTTTCGTTCAGTCCGAAGATCCATTCGTTCAAGCAGATCTTTTTTAAGCGGGTGATGGATATTGTCGGAGCAATCGTGGGACTTTTGATCACGGGAATCGTAACGGTGTTTCTTGCACCGGCACTGTTGATTGAATCGCCCGGACCATTATTCTTCTCACAGGTGCGTGTTGGAAAGAATGGAAGAAGATTTAAAATATACAAATTCCGTTCCATGTATATGGATGCGGAAGAGCGGAAGAAAGAACTGATGTCTCAGAATGAGATGGAGGGTCTGATGTTTAAAATGGAGAATGATCCGCGGGTGACAAAAGTAGGAAAATTCATTCGGAAGACAAGCATTGATGAACTTCCACAGTTCTGGAATATCCTGAAAGGAGAGATGAGCCTGGTGGGAACAAGACCGCCTACGGAAGATGAATTTCTGCAATATGAAGGATATCACCGGAGAAGACTGAACATGACACCGGGACTGACCGGATTATGGCAGGTGAGCGGCAGAAGTGATACAAAGAATTTTGAAGAGATTGTCGCAATGGATGTAGAATATATCGATAACTGGTCACTGAAGGAAGATATCAAGATCTTATTCAAAACGGTCGGGGTCGTGCTGAAAGGAAAGGGTGCAAGTTAGTGATGGAATGTAAAAAGATCGGACTCGTAGGCTCAAGTGGAGGACATCTGACCCACTTATATATGCTGAAACCATTCTGGCAGAAAAAAGACCGTTTCTGGGTTACGTTTGATAAAGAAGATGCAAGAAGTCTTCTGGAGGGAGAAAGAGTGTACCCCTGCTATTATCCGACCAACCGGAATCTTAAAAATCTTCTGAAAAATACAGTGGTTGCATGGAAGGTACTCAGAAAGATCTGCTGATCTCTTCAGGAGCGGCGGTTGCAGTTCCTTTCTTTTATCTGGCAAAGCTGATGGGAAAGAAGCTGATCTATGTGGAAGTTTATGACCGGATTGATAAGCCGACTCTGACGGGAAGACTGGTTTATCCGATTGTAGACTGTTTTATTGTGCAGTGGGAAGAGCAGAAGCAGGTATATAAAAAGGCAGTAAATCTTGGAAGTATCTTTTAAGGTCGGAAGGAAGCAGAATATGATATTTGTTACAGTAGGAACTCATGAACAGCAGTTTGACCGGCTGGTCAGGTGTGTGGACAGACTGAAAGCGGAGGGAAAGATCACGGAAGAGGTCATGATACAGACCGGTTTTTCCTCCTATGAACCAAAGGCATGCAGGTGGAGTAAGTTATGTTCTTATCAGGAAATGAATGAATATATGGATCAGGCAAGGATCGTGATCACGCATGGCGGACCAAGCAGTATCATGATGGCTCTTCAGCGGGGAAAGATTCCGATTGTTGTTCCGAGACAGAAGCAGTATGAAGAGCATGTCAATGACCATCAGGTGGAATTTTCCAGATTTATCGAGGAAAAGCAGAAAAATATTATTGTTGTAGAAGAAATTGATACATTGGAAAAAGTGATTACTTCTTATGAAAAGACGGCTGCTGCCCTCGGTCAGAAGCAGAGCAGTAATAATCAGCGGTTTAACGAGAAATTTGAAGCAATCGTAGATAAACTATTTGAGGGAAAAAGAAGATGAAAAAAGCAGGAATCCTTTCCATGCAGAGAATCTATAATTATGGTTCGTTCCTGCAGGCATATGCATTGAAAAAGATGATGGAAGAGTGTGGTGCAGAAGTAGAATTTGTTGACTATCATCCTGGAGAATGTATCCTTCCGTCAAAAGAAACCACCGGAATGAAAAGGAAAATACAAAAAGGTCTGGAAATTCTTCGGATGAAAGGCAGATTGAGAGATAAGATCCAGTTTGTGAAATATAAAAAGAATTATGCCAGAAAGAATTATCCTGTATTGGGACTGAAAGAGACATATAATTATGCTCCGAAGCTGGATCTGCTGGTGATCGGAAGTGATGAGGTTTTTAACTGCATCCAGGATAATTCCAATGTCGGATTTGCACCGGAACTTTTCGGAGCAGGGCATCAGGCTAACCGGTTGATCAGCTATGCAGCTTCTTTTGGAAATACAACACTGGAAAGTCTGAAAAAGTATCAGGTGGCGGATCAGGTAGCACAATGGCTGCGGGCATTTGATGCACTATCGGTGAGAGATGAAAATTCCAGAAAGATCGTACAGGAACTGATCGGAAAAGATCCGGTCTGTCATTTAGATCCTGTGCTGGCTTATGATTATCCGGCAAAGCTGCCGGAGACAAAAGCAAAGATTCCTCATGATCCTTATATGATCCTTTATGGGTATTCAGGCAGGTTTAATAAAGAAGAGGCAGGAGAGATCCGTAAATATGCAAAAAGAAAAGGGTTGAAGATCTTGTGCATCGGAGGAATCCAGCGTTGTGGGGATAAATTTATTGATTGTTCTCCTTTTGAGATCTTTGAATATTTTAAGCATGCGGAATCGGTTGTGACGGATACATTTCACGGGACGATTTTTTCCGTAGTCACGCAGAAAAAATTTGCAACTTTTGTGAGAAAGAACGGGTATGGAAATTCTGAAAAGCTGACGGATCTTTTAAAAAGACTGGGGCTGGAGCGGCAGATCGTGACGGATACAAAGAAGCTTGGAAAAATCCTGAATCTGACGGTCGCATATGAGCCGGTTATGGAAAAGATAAAAAGGGAAAGGCAGCGGACATATTCATATTTAAAGGAAATGACAGGACATGGTGCAGAAGAGTAATCGCGAAAATATCATGATAACAGGCGGGGAATGTGTGGGATGCAGAAGCTGTGAGCAGGTCTGCCCGACCGGGTGCATTGTATTTAAGCCGGATGAGGAAGGATTTTTGTATCCGAAAGTGGAAGAAGAACAGTGCATCCGTTGTGGAAAATGTCTCAGGCATTGCCCGGTTCTTTTCAGAAGAGAAGAAGAGAGGCAGCCTGAAATGTATGGCGTGCGGAATAAAAATGCAGAGCATTGCAGCCGTTCGGCGTCTGCGGGGGTGGCAGATATGGCTGCACGTGAAATGATCGCGGCAGAAGGCAGTGTCTTTGGCTGTGCTTATACAGATGAATGGAAAGCAGAACATAGAGAGATTAAAGCGGAGAAAGATCTGTGGAAGATCCAGTCTTCCAAATATGTACAGTCTGATATCGGACGATGCTATGAGACTGCAAAAGCAAGGCTGAAAGAGGGGAAAAAGGTGCTGTTTACAGGAACTCCCTGTCAGATCGCAGGTCTTTATGCCTTTCTTGGTGCAGAAAAGGAGAATGCAAATCTGATTACCATCGATCTGATCTGCCATGGAGTACCGTCTCCGTTGCTGTGGAAAAAATATCTTGATTATCGGGAGCAGAAAATGGGAGGCAGGGTGACCGAGTGTAACTTCCGTTATAAAGGGAAAAAAGGCTGGGGAACGAATCTACGGATCCGGACAGAAAGGAAAGATTCTGTCCGGCCGCTGAGTTTAGACCGGTATGGAATCCATTTCCTGAATGGGGACTGCTACAGGGAAAGCTGCTATCAGTGCCGGTATGCCGATACGAACCGCGTAGGAGATCTTACCTGCGGGGATTTCTGGGGAGTGGAGAAAGTGAGGACGCAGTTTATGGATACCAAAGGAGTCTCAGTGGTTTTGGTCAACAGTGAAAAAGGAAAAGCCTTTTTTGAAAAAATAAAAGAGCAGGCGATCATACTGGAAGTGAAGCCGGAAGAGATCCTTCCATTTCAGGGAAATCTGGTTCATCCGACCAGAAGACCAAAGCTGCGGGATACCTTTTATCAGGGAATCAATGAAAATGGGTATATAGAAAAATTAAAGACAGGGCTGCAGTTATCAGAAAGGATTAAGGCTCTGCTGCCCCAAAAAGTGACGATATTTTTGAAAGGGAAATTAAAATAATGAAGATCCTGATCATTCATACAATGGCAATCGATTATAACGGTGTAACAGATTGTATTGTTCAGTATTTAAAGCATATGAATCGTGAAGGAATGGAAGCTACGATCCTTTCCACGGTAACAGTACATCCTGATTTTGAAAAATTATTTCAGGAGCTTGGATGCAGGCTGGAACGGATAGAAATAAGAAAAGAGCATCCGCTCAGATATATGTTCAGACTGGCGAAACTGGTCAGAAGGGAAAAGTTTGATCTTGTGCATGCCCATGGGAACAGTGCAACAATGTTTTTTGATATGGCAGGTGCAAAGCTGGGGGGCTGCAGGATCAGGATCGCACATGGACATAGTACCAGTTGTGGAAATCAGAAACTGGACAGACTTCTGAGACCCTTCTTTTATCATTCGTATACGCAGGCGGCTGCCTGTGGGAAAAAGGTGGGAGAATGGTTGTATGCTGGAAGAAAATTCCGGATTCTTCCAAATGGAAGAGAACTGGAGGCATATAGGTTCAGGAAAGATATAAGAAGAAAGATAAGAGAGACTTATCAGTTGGGAGAGACATTTACGATTGGTCATGTGGGAAGATTCAATGGACCGAAGAATCAGAAATTTGCCCTGGAAGTTTTTGCAGAGCTGCTGAAGGAAGAACCGGAAAGTCATCTTGTATTTATGGGAGACGGTGCTTTACTGGAAGAAGTGAAAGCACGGGCAGTCAGACTGGGAGTAGCGGAGAATGTGACGTTTACAGGAAGTGTGAAGAATATTCCTGAAATGCTCTCAGCTATGGATGCAATGATCTTTCCAAGCATGTATGAGGGAATGCCGCTGGTTGTGCTGGAATGGCAGGCAGCAGGACTGCCGTGTATTGTGTCCGATACGATCACGGATGAGTGTGATGTAACAGAACTGGTGTGCAGAGTATCTTTGAAAGCTGACAGAAAAGTGTGGGTTGAAAAGTTAAAAGAGATCCGTCAGAAAAGTGATGAGCGTAATTGCACTTTGTGGCAGCAGAAGCTTAAGTCAGCAGGATTTGATATCTGGGAAGATGCAGAAAAGCTGAGAGAATGGTATCAGGAGCTGAATAAAAAGTTGAGAGAATAATCGGGAACTGAAAAAAGCTGAGAGAAAGGGATCTGAATCTATGATAAGTGTGATCATGCCGGTTTATAATGTGGAAGATTATGTCGCAGAGGCAATCGAAAGCGTGAGGCAGCAAAGTTACGGAGAATGGGAACTGCTGCTGATTGATGACGGATCAACGGACGAAAGTTCAAAGATCTGTAAAGCATATGCTGAGAAAGAAGAAAAAATCCGCTATATCAGGAAAGAAAATGGAGGAGTATCCTCAGCGAGAAACCGGGGGCTGCAGGAAACGGCAGGAGAATGGATCTATTTCATGGATGCGGATGACTGGCTGGATCCGGAGTGTTTTAAGACCATTATGGAGTACCGGGAACTGGAAAGTGTGGATATTGTCAGTTGGAATTATTATCTGAAAGAGGAAGGATGCAGTACGAAAGCATCAGCAATCAGACCGGAGCGATTTGTTGATCCGTGAAATTTTATTTTATGGGTATGCAGAGAAGCGGGAAAGAAAGCACGGTTCAATGAGGACGTTGTGGACGCGGATGTTCCGTACTTTTGTGATAAAGGGATTGAGATTCTGTGAAGATGTTAAAATTGGTGAAGATGCTCTTTTCTGTGCAATGGCATATCAGAGAGCAGAAAAAGCCGCATTTCTGAATGAATATCTGTATAATTACCGGAAAGTGAGTTCTTCGGCAGACCGAAGATTCCGCCCGGATATAGAAGAGACATTTGAAAATCTGCTGAAGCACACTTATGAGTTCCTTGAGCAGGATACGTCCCTTTCCGGGAAAGACACCTGTTATACAGGACTTGTGTATGACTGTATGGCACGTGCTTTGGAAAAAAAGTTTGTCCATCGGGAAAATCCGGCAGGGTACCGAGAACGGATTTTACAGATCAGAAGATTTGCAGATAATCCCTGGGTAAGAGCAGGAATTACGCAGAAATTTGACAGAAGTATATTCAAAAAAAAGCAGCAGGCAGTTCTTTTCTGTATGAAATTCAGATTGTATCAGGGATTGTATCTGCTGCAGAAAATGAAAGAACAAAAGAAAAATTAAAAGGAGCAGGTAGAAAATGCAGGATTTGATCAGTGTTATTGTCCCGGTATATAAAGTAGAAAAATACTTAAAGCGTTGTGTGGATTCGATCCTTGCACAGACCTATCCCTGTCTGGAAGTGATCCTGGTAGATGATGGTTCACCGGATGGATGTCCGGCAATCTGTGATGAATATGCCAGAGAGGACAGGAGAGTCCGGGTGATTCATAAAGAAAATGGAGGACTTTCGGATGCCAGAAATGCGGGAATTGATGCTGCAAAAGGAAAATTTCTCGGATTTGTTGATTCAGATGACTATGTGCATCCACGATTTTATGAATTGCTGCTTCAGGCTCTGAAAGAAGAAGGAGCGGATATTGCAGGATGCGATGTGAAGAAAGTCTGTAAGACAGAAAAGATCGAAGAGAAAGAACAGCAGCCAATTCAGAGAACAGTTTACAGCGGAAGAGAGGCAACGGCAAATCTGTATGATGCACAAATGTATCTGAAAAGTGTGGTTGCAT
>ERZ1106931.927-NODE-927-length-14933-cov-3.302527_pt1 | contig 14933 bp, 12 predicted proteins | sample MGYA00403664_ERZ1106931 | MGnify/ENA primary metagenome ERZ1106931 (study PRJEB35170, sample SAMEA104062435) | human gut metagenome | biome: human gut; feature: human-associated habitat; material: faeces | place: Denmark | collected 2012-06-29 ... | reverse complement strand
TGTGGCTGGGGCGATATCCCACCAAAGGCATGTTTGTCGATCAGGACAAAATGTATCGTGATACCAAAGCGATTTTCGATGAGCTGGATATTGATATCGACCCGCGCGCTCGCGTCGGAACGCTATCGGTATCGCAAATGCAGATGATTGAAATTGCGAAGGCATTTTCCTATAACGCCAAAATTGTGATTATGGATGAGCCGACCTCGGCGTTAACCGAAAGCGAAGTGGCGCATCTGTTTACCATTATTCGCGATTTACGCCAGCAGGGAAAAGCCATTATTTATATCAGCCATAAAATGGATGAGATTTTCGCGATTACCGATGAGATCAGCGTATTTCGCGATGGCACCTGGGTCGGCAGTAAACATACCACCGAGTTTACCCGCCAGTCGCTGATCACCCAGATGGTCGGCCGGGAGCTCACCCAGCTCTTTCCCAAGTTCAATAACGCCATTGGCGAAGAGGTGCTGACCGTCCGCAATCTGTCGCGCAAGGGGGTCTTTCACGATATCAACTTTAGCGTACGCCGCGGCGAAATTCTCGGCGTGGCGGGGCTGGTGGGGGCCGGGCGTAGCGAAGTGATGGAGAGCCTGTTCGGCATGGATAAAGCCGATAGCGGCGAAGTGCTGATTGAGGGAGTGCCGGTCACGATTGACTCGCCTTCGACGGCGATTGAAAAAGGGATGGCGCTGCTGACGGAAGACCGCAAAAAGTCCGGACTGTTTCTCGTGCTGTCGGTGCTGGAGAATATGAGCATCGTCAAAATGCCGGAATATATCGGTAAAACCGGCTTTGTTCAGCACCTCAAAATGGCCGAAGACTGCATGGAGCAGATCCGCCGCCTGAATATTAAAACCCCCACCATGGATCAGATTATTAATAACCTCAGCGGCGGTAATCAGCAGAAGGTACTGATTGCCCGCTGGCTGCTGGCCCAGCCGAAAATACTGATTCTCGATGAGCCGACGCGCGGAATCGACGTCGGGGCGAAAGCGGAAATTTACCATCTGATCAGCGAGCTGGCCAACCGCGGCGTGGCGGTGATTATGGTCTCTTCAGAATTGCCGGAGATTCTCGGGATGAGCGATCGGGTGATGGTCATGCATGAAGGGCGTATTACCGGCATCCTCAATAAAGAGGACGCCGACCAGGAAACCATTTTGTCGTTGGCATCCCATTGAGGCACAGAGAATGAGCAATATGAAAATAACGGCGACCCCGATCACTGAGAAACCCTCTTTCTTTGGGCAATTACGCCACCGGCTGCCGAAAGATACCGGGATATTTATCGTCATGCTGGTGATTGCCCTGACGTTTGAAATTGCCGGCTGGTACGTCCGCGACCAGTCCTTTTTATTAAACACCAATCGCCTGATATTAATTGTTTTGCAGGTAGCGATTATCGGTATTATCGCCGTCGGGGTCACCCAGGTCATTATTACCACCGGCATTGACCTCTCCTCCGGCTCGGTGATCGCTCTCGCCGCCGTGGTGGCGGCAAGCCTCGCGCAAACCTCCGATAGCCTGTCGCCGATGTTCCCGTCGCTGGTCAATATGCCGGCGATTATCCCGATTGGCGCCGGCATCGGCGTCGGTCTTCTGTGCGGCTTAACCAACGGTTTTCTGGTGACCCGCACCGGCATCCCGCCGTTTATCGCGACGCTTGGAATGATGGTGTCGGCGCGCGGTCTGGCGCAGTACTACACCCAGGGCAACCCAATCAGCTTCTTATCCGACAGCTTTACCGCCATCGGCCAGGGGGCGATGCCGGTGATTATTTTCTTCGTCGTCGCCGCGGTCTTCCATATCGCCCTGAAGCATACCCGCTACGGTAAATACGTTTACGCTATCGGCGGTAACATGACGTCGGCCAAGGTCTCCGGTATCAACGTGAATAAATACCTGGTGATCGTCTATGCCATCGCCGGGGCGCTCTCCGGCCTCGCGGGCGTGGTGCTGGCGGCGCGCGTCAGCAGCGGGCAGTCGAGCATGGGCATGTCCTACGAACTGGATGCTATCGCCGCGGCGGTTATCGGCGGCAGCAGCCTGATGGGCGGGGTGGGGCGCATCACCGGGACCTTAATCGGCGCGATGATCCTTGGCCTGATTAAAAGCGGGTTTACCTTTGTCGGCGTCGATGCCTACGTGCAGGATATTATCAAAGGCATCATTATCGTCGCGGCGGTGACTATCGATATGCGCCGCAACCGCAAAAAGCATTGATCGGCAATAGCCCACGGCCTTGGCTGGCGTGGGCTATATCGCGCTTTACGTCGCGCCGCAAGCGGGCTCATCCGCGGCAAGACGTAAACTGTTGAGCAGCACGTTCGCCCCTTTCTCCGCCCATTCCGGCAGAATGTTCTCCGCTTCGTTATGGCTAATTCCCTTCTCGCAGGGAATGAAAATCATGCTGGCGGGCGCGACCTTGCTGATATAGCAGGTATCGTGCCCGGCGCCGGAAACCATGGTTCGCGCGCTATAGCCCAGTTCGTCCGCCGCCCGCTGGCTGCGCGCCAGACATCCGGTATCAAAGGCAATGGGCGCGTAATCAAAAATACGCTCGACGTTTGCCGTCACGCCGCGCGCCGCCAGCGCTTCAGCGGCGCGATGCAGGGCGAGTTCCATCGCTTCCAGCGCCGGGGATTGCGGATGACGAAACTCGACGCTGCACGCCACGCCTCCCGGCACCACGTTGCGCGATCCCGGAATGACCTGCGCCATGCCGATAGTCGCACGCCCGTCTGGATTATGGGCGATACCGATTTGCTCCACCGCCAGCGCCAGCTCGGCGAAGGCGGTCAGCGCGTCGCGGCGGCTGCCCATCGGCGTGGTTCCTGCGTGGGCGGAAAAGCCCTCCAGAGTGACGTTGAACCAGCGCTGGCCCATTGCCGCGTGAACGAGGCCGATATCAACGCCTTCTTCTTCCAGAATCGGCCCTTGTTCGATATGCACTTCGTAGCAGGCGTGGAGCGGGAAGGCGGCGGCAGGACGCTCCCCGCGATAGCCGATAGCCTCCAGCGCCGCGCCAACGCTGATGCCGTCGCGATCTTCGCGGGCGAGGGCGAAAGCTTCGCTAAACTGCCCGGCCCACACGCCGGACGCCAGCATCGCCGGGGCAAAGCGCGCGCCTTCTTCGTTGGTCCAGTTCACCAGCACGATATCGCGTTCGGTCTCAATGCCGCGATCGTTCAGCGTGCTCAGCGCCTCCAGCCCGGCGAGGACGCCGTAAATGCCGTCATAGCGGCCGCCGAGCGGCTGGGAGTCGACGTGGGAACCGGTCAGCACCGGGGCTAACTGCGAATTTTTACCGGCGCGGCGAATAAACATATTGCCCATGCTGTCGACGTCGCAGGGAAAGCCGGCCTCCTGAGCCCACTGGCGCAGCAGGTCGCGCGCCTGACGATCCTCTTCGCTGAGCGCCAGCCGGGTCACGCCGCCCGCCGGCGTGGCGCCGAGCAGCGCCATCTCGTTGAGCGTCGACCACAGACGTGCGCCGTTGACGGTTATCATGACTTGTCCTTTTGCACGCGATAGCGGAAGTCGCAGCATTTACCGCCCTGCATGATGGTGGTGGTGCGGGTCAGCTCCACGTCCGGGGCGTAGCCGACGATAAATTTATCGTCGCGGGCGCAGGAGAGCAGGTGGCCAATCTCGCCGAGGCCCATTTCGTGGTACATCTCGGCGTAGCGGCAGCGGTTCACGTTGTAGTTATACTGCTGGTCGTCGGCGTCCAGCACCGTGACTTCCAGGGCGTTATCTTTCTCCCACAGATACTGCAGCGCGACAAAGCTCTGGATATCCGCACCGTTCGGCTCCTGGCGGGCAAACGCTTTTCCCGCCTCAATGGCGGCGTTTTCAATCGCTTCGCCGATGACCGCCTGGGCGCGAGCTTTCCCTATCTCGCGCACCAGGATGGCGTAAATCGGCTTGATTATTTCTGCTTCAATTTTGCGGCGGGCGAGAATGCCCAGCTCGTTATTATCACTCATCACATTGCCTCACTGCGTTACTTCGTTGTTGCGCCGCCGAGTACGGTTTGCGGCTGCCATTTTCCGTCGACGACTTTATAAACGGTAAAGGTTGGCGATTTCAGGTTGCCCTCTTTATCAAAGGCGATTTGTCCGGTCACGCCGGCGTAGTTAATGGCGCGCAGGGCGGGCAGATAGTCGGCAGGGTCGACGGAGTCGGCTTTTTCCATCGCCGCGACCAGCACGCGGGTAGCGTCATAGGCGAACGGCGCGTGCAGTTCGATATGGGTGTGATAGCGCGACTGGTAGGCCTGCTCGAAGGCTTTACCGCCCGGCATCTGCTCGACCGGCAGCCCCGGCTCCAGCGCCACCACGCCGTCGCCCTCTTTTTGCGCCAGCTGGAGGAAGGTCTGGCTAACGAAGCCGCCTGCGCCCATCAGGGTGGCGTTCATACCCAGCTGTTTGATGCGGCGCGCCAGCGGGGCGGCCTGGCTATCGACGCCGCCAAAGAAAATCAGGTCGGCGTTTTTGCTGCGGATCGCGGTCAGCACGGCGCTGAAGTCGACGGTTTTGTCATCGACGTACTGGCGGTCGACGATGTTGATTCCCTGCGCTTCCAGCGACTTAATAAACTCATCCGCCAGCCCCTGGCCGAAGGCGGTACGGTCATCGATGACCGCGATGCGTTTGGCCTTCAGGGTTTGTACCGCGTACTGTCCGGCAAACTGCCCGCCGTCATCGTCGTGGCCCATCACGCGGAAGCTGGTGTCGAAACCCTGTTTGGTGTAGGCGTGCCCGGTGGCGACCGGCGCGACCTGGGCGATGCCCGCATCGTGATAAACCCGCGCAGCGGGAATGCTGGTGCCGGTGTTCCAGTGGCCGACGACGCCCGCGACGCCGCTATCCACCAGACGCTGGGCGACGGCAACGGCGGTGCGTGGGTCGGACTGATCGTCTTCCGATTGCAGCTTGAAGGTTACCGCCTTGCCGCCGATGGTCGGGTGCTGCTTGTTGATATCGTCAATCGCCAGCTGCGCGCCGTTTTCCAGATCCTTGCCGATACGCGCGGAAGGGCCGGTGAGCGGGCCAGCCAGGCCGATAATAACGGTTTCGCTGGCCGCGGACCACGCGGCGGATGAGGCAAAACCACTGAGCAGAATAGCGGCGCTGAGCGCGCTGATTTTTACGGTTTTCATTGTTTTTCCCTGATGCTGGTTGGTGTGTTAAACGGGCATTTCGCCCAAATAAATCTGTGCAATACGATCGTCGGCCAGCAGCGTCTGCGACGGACCGCGCTCGACGATGCTGCCGCTATCCATTACCCAGGCGCTGTCGGTCGCCTCCAGCGCCAGACGTGCGTTCTGCTCGATCAGCAGCAGCGCGACGCCGCGCTGGCGCAGGGTGGCGATAACGCGAAAAATGTTCTCGACCATCAGCGGCGCCAGGCCCATTGACGGCTCGTCGAGGATCAGCAGGCGCGGCTGGCTGAGCAGGGCGCGGTTGAGCGCCAGCAGCTGCTGTTCACCGCCGGAGAGCAGCCCCGCCAGCTGATGCTGGCGTTCGGCGAGGCGCGGGAAATTAGCGAAGATGGCGCCCATCTCCTGCTTTACCGCCGCCGCGTCGCGTCGGAGCCAGGCGCCCATTTGCAGGTTTTCCAGCACCGTCATGCGCGCAAAGATGCCGCGTCCTTCCGGCACCATCACGAGACCTTCGCGCAACAGGGATTCGGCCCGACGTTTGCGGATCGGCTTGCCGTTAAACAGAATTTCGCCGCGAAAGGGTTCCAGCCCGGTAATGGCGCGGACGGTGGAGCTTTTGCCCGCGCCGTTGGCGCCGATAAGCGTGGTCTGCTCGCCCTCTTTCACGCTGAATGAGACGTCGCGCACCGCCTGGATGCCGCCGTAGTGGACGCTAAGCTGGTTAACGGTTAATAAATCAGACATGGACATTGCCTCCCAGCCAGGCGGCGATCACCGCCGGATCGCGGCGTACGGTATCCGGCGTGCCGCTGGTTAACGTTTTGCCGTAATCCAGCACCATCAGGCGATCGCAGATCCCCATCACCAGCTTGACGTCATGCTCGATCATCAGCAGCGTTTTGCCGTCGTCGCGAATGCGCAGCAGCAGTTCGCCAAGGGCCATCTTCTCGGCGGCGTTCATCCCGGCCGCCGGTTCATCCAGCGCCAGCAGGCGCGGTTCGGTGGCCAGCGCGCGGGCAATCTCCAGCCGCCGCTGGTGGCCGTAGGCGAGGTCGCAGGCGCGATAGTGGGCGAACTGCGCGATGCCGGTATAGTCCAGCAGGTGCCAGGCCAGCTCGCGGGTTTGCGTCTCCTCGGCGCGGGCGCGTTTATGACGGGAGATCGCGGCCCACAGGCCGTTGCGGGTGCGGACATGGCGGCCCACCATGACGTTTTCCAGTACCGACATGTCGTTAAACAGCCGCACGTTCTGGAAGGTGCGGGCGATGCCCGCGGCGGTCACTTTCTCAATATTGTTCGGAGAATAGGCTTCGCCGCCGATAGCGAACTCGCCGCTGTCCGCCGGGTAGAGCCCGGTAATCAGGTTAAAGCAGGTGGTTTTCCCCGCGCCGTTGGGGCCGATCAGGCCGTAGATTTCACCCTGATTAATGCTCAGCGATACGTTGTCGACCGCCGTCAGACCGCCGAAACGCTTCGTCATATGGCGTACGCTTAACAGGCTCATGCTTTCGCTCCTTGATGTCGCGCGGGCCAGATGCCCTGAGGGCGCAGCAGCATGACCAGCACCAGCGCCAGGCCGTAGAACAGCTGGCGCAGCACTTCCGGGTCAATCAGCACTTCGCCAAACAGCGCCTGCTGTACCGGCGCCGCCTGGCTGCGCAGCAGCTCCGGCAGCGCGGTCAGCAGCACCGCGCCTAGGATCACGCCGGGGATATGCCCCATCCCGCCCAGCACCACCATCGCCAGGACCGCTATCGACTCCTGCAGGGTAAAAGATTCCGGTGAAACGAAGCCCTGAAATGCGCCGAACAGCGCGCCCGCCACGCCGCCGAATGAGGCGCCGATAGCGAAAGCCAGCAGTTTGTAGTTCCGCAGGTTGATGCCCATCGCGCGGGCGACGTCTTCATCCTCGCGGATGGCGTGCCAGGCCCGGCCAATGCGCGAATGCTGCAGCCGCAGGCAGACGAAAATAATCGCCACAATCACCAGCATCAGCAGGTAGTACCACAGCCACAGCGCCGGGACTTTAAAGCCAAACCAGTGATAAACGCCGCTAAACTTGAGGCCGAACAGATTCAGCGAATCGACCCCGGAAATGCCTTTTGCGCCGTTGGTGATGTTGACCGGACGGTCGAGGTTGCGCATCAGGATGCGGATAATTTCGCCGAACCCGAGGGTGACGATGGCCAGATAGTCGCCGCGTAGCTTCAGCGTCGGCGCGCCCAGCACGATACCGCAGCCTGCCGCCACCAGCGCGGCGAGCGGAATAATCACCAGCCAGGAGGTGTGCAGGCCGTCCGGAAACCAACTATTTAAAATCGGGAAGACGTCCAGTAGATGCGGTGAGGCCAGCAGCGCCGCCAGATACGCGCCGACGGCGTAAAAGGCGATAAAGCCCATATCCAGCAGGCCGGTGTAGCCGACCACAATATTCAGCCCCAGCGCCAGCATAACGTAGAGCAGGGCGAAGTCGATGACCCGCACCCAGTAGTTGCCGCCGAGCTGGCTGGCGACCATCGGCGCTACCAGCAGCGCGCAGACCAACAGGGTCATCCCGGACCAGAAGCGGCGGGAGACGACAGGCGTATCGAGTTGTGCCGTTGTCATGATTTTTCTCCTAAGCCCGGTGCGCGACGCGTTCGCCGAGCAAACCGGCAGGGCGGAGGACCAGCACCAGGATCAGCACCATAAAGGCGAAAATATCCTGGTAGTTGCTGCCGAAGACGCCGTGGGTCAGGTCGCCGAGATAGCCTGCGCCAAGGGATTCGATAAGGCCCAGCAGCAGGCCGCCGATCATCGCGCCACGAATATTGCCGATGCCGCCGAGCACCGCGGCGGTAAAGGCTTTAATGCCGGGCAGAAAGCCCATGGAGAAGCTGGCATTGCCGTAGTTGCTGGCCATCATCACGCCAGCCAGCGCGGCGAATATGCCGCCGATGGCGAAAGTGAGGGCGATAATTGCGTTAGGATTAACGCCCATTAGCGTGGCGATGCGCGGATTTTCCGCTACCGCGCGCATACCGCGACCTAAACGGGTGTACTCCACCAGCAGCCACAGGCCAAGCATCACCGCGAAGGCCAGCGCGACGGTGACGATTCCGGTGACGGTAACGAGAGCCTGTGGATGCGCTGCGTTGCCGTGGGTCACGGCGATCGCATCCATTGGCAGGATCTGCGGGAACATCAGCGGATTGCGCGACCAGACGATCATCGCCACGGTTTGCAGCAGCACCGAGACGCCGATCCCGGAGATCAGCGGCGCCAGGCGCGGGGCGTTGCGCAGGCGGCGGTAGGCAAAGCGTTCGACCGCCATCGCCAGCAGGGCGCAGACCGTCATGGCCAGCAGCAGCGCCAGCCCGAGCTGCGCCAGCGGTGGCAGAGTAGGGAAATGCGCGTTCAGGGCGTGCATCCCGGAAAGGGTGGTCAACGCGCCGACCATCAGAATGTCGCCGTGGGCAAAGTTAATAATGCGCAGGATGCCGTACACCATGGTATAGCCGAGCGCGATCAGGGCGTAGATGCTGCCGAGCATGACCCCGTTGATGATTTGTTGTATGAGTGTGTCCAACTGATTGTTCCGACAAGATGCTCAAATAATAGCTACCATCCAACAAATGAATTAAATTGTAAAATACGCATATATTCTTTCTTATTATAAATGTGTGGTTAACTATCCTTATGATTTTAAATATAATTTAATAACTCGCCGGATAGCGCAATGCGCTAAGAAAATCAACATATGAAAAAAACAGAACAATCAGAAGCGCCGGTTAGCTGGTCGGAGAGTACGTTGGCCAACGATCCGCCGCTGCGGGCGGTGCGCGCCTTCGAGGCGATCGCACGCCTGGGCAGCGTGACCCTGGCGGCGCAGGAGCTGGCGATATCGCCTTCGGCGGTCAGTCATCAGCTTAAGGTGCTGGAGGGCTATTTGCAGATCCCGCTTACCGAACGGCAGGGGCGGCGGCTGACTCTCAGCCAGCAGGGGCGGGAGTATTATCGCTCGATCCGCGCGGCGTTTAACGTGCTGCGTCAGGCCACCGAGCATCTGGTCGAGCAGGTGCAAACCCAGCAGGTGACGATCAGCCTGATCCCGCTGTTTGGCATGGGCTGGTTTATTCCCCGCCTGCCGTCGTTCGTGCACGCGAACCCGCATACCGAAATCAACGTGGTTTATGCTAACCACCGCAACTATCTTAGCGACGCTTCCGATATGTCGATCCGCTTTGGCAACGGTCACTGGGTGGGCTATCAAAGCGAAAAGCTGATTTCCGGCAAAATGGTGCCGGTATGCAGCCAGGCCTTTTTGCGCCTGCACGGGCATATTGATACCCCGGAACAGCTGTTGCAGATGCCGCTGCTGCACGATGAGGAGCGCACGACCTGGAATCAGTGGTTTGTGCAGCAGGGCGTGAAGCGCCCGCCGCGCTCGACCGGGCCGCTGTTTGAGGATGGCCTGTTGACCCTGGCTGGCGTACAGGCAGGGCTGGGCTGCGCGCTCATGCGCGAGCCGCTGATCGCTCCCTATCTGAAGCGCGGTGAGCTGGTGAAAATCTTCGATGCGGCAATTGATGATGGCCGGGATTATTATCTCTGCGTGCGTCAGGATAGCGAGATGACTCCCAACGGTAAGCTATTGCAGAGCTGGCTACGCCAGCAGGCCCTCGGTTGATATTTACTTAAGAATTTACTTAATCCAGTTCACACTTTTGTTCGGTCGCCATTGTCATTACGCAGGGGCGCTTAGATAATCCGCCGAAATAACCCATTTTTATGATGGCGTGCTACTGCGAAAGCAGGCAAGACCAAAATAGAAATGCTCTCCCGCCAAGGGGAGCGTCTCTGTTTTGGTCTTTTTTTTTGCCCCAACACCAGGGAACACTATGAACTATAACGAAACAGCAGACAAAATCCTCCACGCGGTGGGCGGTGCGGAAAATATCCGCATGCTCACACATTGCGCGACCCGGCTGCGCATGGAGTTCAATGACCGCGCAAAGGTTAACGATGCGCAGATTGGCTCCCTCCCCGGCGTGATCAGCGTGGTGGAGAAGGGCGGCCAGTTCCAGATTGTGATCGGCAACGAGGTGCAGCAGGTTTACCGGCGGCTTAATAAGGCGCTGCCGGAGAAGAAAGGCCCGGCAGGCGGCGATAAAAACGCGAAGCCGGCCGGCATCGTCGCCCGGATTATCAGCGTCATTTCGACCACCTTTACCCCGGTGATCCCGGCGATTACCGGCGCGGGGATGATTAAAGCGCTGCTGGCCATTCTCAAGCTCACGGGGGTGATTAGCGAAACCAGCTCGACGTATCAGCTGCTGAATATTATTGCCGACGCCGCCTTCTTCTTCCTGCCGGTGCTGCTGGCCTACGGCGCGTCGCTGAAGTTTGAATGCAATCCGATTCTGGCGATGACCCTCGCGGGCGTGCTGCTGCATCCGGGCATCGGCCAGATGCTGGCGGCCGGTAAAGCGGTCGATTTTGTCGGCATCAACGTCCTGCTTTCCGATTACGCCGGTTCGGTGCTGCCGATTATTCTGACCGTGTGGCTGATGTCGTGGGTGGAGCGCTTCGCCGAAAAAGTGTCGCCATCGATTATCAAGTTTTTCGTTAAGCCGATGCTGATTCTGCTGATTACCGCGCCGCTGGCGCTGGTGGTGGTCGGCCCGGCGGGCATTTTGCTTAACGATCTGGTCGCCGCCGGGGCGGGCGCTATCGACCGCCACGCCAGCTGGTTAATCCCGATGCTGATGGGCACCCTGCAGCCCTTCCTGATCATTACCGGCACCGCCTGGGCGATGACGCCGATCGCCACCGGTCAGCTGAGTAAAAGCGGTTACGAGATGATTAACGGCCCGGGGATGCTGGCATCCAACGTGGCGATGGGAGCGGCGACGCTGTGCGTGGCGCTGAAAACCAAAAATAGCAACCTGCGCCAGCTGGCCTCTTCGTCGGGCTTTACCGCGCTGCTGGGGATCACCGAACCGGCGCTGTACGGGGTGCTGCTCAAGTTCCGCCGGGTGCTGATTGCCGCGATGATCGGCGGCGGCTGCGCCGGGGTCTACGCCGGGGTGAGCGGGCTGGTGCGCTACGCGTTTGTCTCGCCAGGCCTCGCTGCGCTGCCGGCGTTTATCGGCGAAAACCCGATGAACATCGTCCATGCGCTGGTGACCTGCGCGATTTCCATCGTGGTGACCTTTACCCTGACCTGGTTTATCGCTTTTAAAGACGTTCCTGAGGAACAAGACGCGGTGAGCGAGACGCCGCAGCCTGCGGTCAGCCCGACAAGCGAGGGGGAGACGGAAGTATTCAGCCCGCTGCGCGGCCAGGTGGTGGCGCTCAGCGACGTGAACGACGACGTCTTTTCCGGCGGCCTGCTGGGCGAGGGGCTGGCGATTCGTCCCGAAGAAGGGGTACTGCGCGCGCCGTTTAGCGGCACGGTAATGATGTTTCTGCCCTCCTGCCACGCCGTTGGCCTGCAGAGCGACAGCGGTCTTGAGCTGCTGATCCATATCGGTATCGACACCGTCAATCTTAACGGCCAGCACTTTAGCTCTACGCTGAAGGTGGGTGATAAGGTGGAAGCGGGACAGGCGCTGATCCGCTTTGATATTCCCGCCATCGAACAGGCCGGATACGACCTGATTACCCCGGTGATTGTGGTCAACGGCGACGCGCAGCGCGCTCTGCGCCTCACCGCCGCCGCGCAGGTGGATTACGGCGAACCCCTGATGGTGCAATCCGCTAAGGAGGCGCAGGTATGATTTATCAACAGCAGGCCCGGTTCCCGGACGGTTTTCTGTGGGGCGCCTCCACCTCGGCCTATCAGGTTGAGGGCGCGTGGAATGAAGACGGTAAAGGGCCGTCGGTGGTCGACATGCTCAGCCATCCGCCGGGAACGGCGGACTTCCGCATCGCCAGCGACCACTATCACCGGGTGGAGGAGGACGTCGCGCTGATGGCGCAGATGGGGCTGAAGGCCTACCGTTTTTCGGTGGCCTGGTCGCGGGTGATACCTGACGGCGATGGCCCGGTGAATCCGGATGGGCTGGCCTTTTATCACCGCCTGATCGACGCCCTGACGCGCCACGGGATTACCCCCATCGTGACGCTCTACCACTTCGACCTGCCGTGGGCGCTGGAGCTAAAAGGCGGCTGGCTGAACCGCAAAACCGGGGAGGCATTCGTGCGCTATGCCAGGCTGCTGTTCAGCGAATTTGCCGCCAAAGTTCCGCTCTGGCTGACCATCAACGAACAGAACACCATGATCCTGCATCCCGGCGCGATTGGCGTGCCCGCCGATCGTGAACTGCCGGATAAGAAGGCGCTGTACCAGCAGAATCATCATATGATGCTGGCCCAGGCGCAGATCTTCGCCCTGTGCCACCGTGAGTTCCCCGGGCTGCGCATCGGCCCGGCGATAAACACCACGTCGATGTACGCCGAAAGCTGTAAACCGGAGGACGCCATCGCCGCGCATAACTGGGAGACGCTGCGCTGCTGGAGCTTTTTGGATGTTGCGGTGCATGGGCGCTACAACGCCCTGGCGTGGGCCTATATGCAGGATCGCGGCCTTGCGCCGGAGGTGCAGCCGGAAGATACGCTGATTTTGCAGCAGGGGAGGCCGGACTTTATCGCCATTAACTACTACTCGACCGCCACCATTGCCGCCAGCCGGGGCGACGGCGGAGACGTTGTGCCCCGCGCGGGCGATCAGCAAATTATGCTGGGCGAAGAGGGGGTTTATCGTCCGGCGGAAAACCCGTGGGTTGGCAAAACCCCCTACGGCTGGGTTGTTGACCCGGTGGGGCTGCGCCTGACGCTGCGTAAAGTGTGCGAGCGCTACGGTCTGCCGATTCTGATTAGCGAAAACGGGATGGGCGCGCCGGACAAACTGGAGCATGACGGGACGGTAAATGACGACTATCGCATCGCCTTCTTACAGGCGCATATCGAGCAAATGCGGCTGGCGATAGCCGACGGCGTTGAGCTGATGGGCTACTGCCCGTGGGCGGCGATTGACGTGGTCAGCACTCACCAGGGATACGCCAAGCGCTACGGTTTTATTTATGTCGATCGCGGCGAGGATGACCTGAAGCGCCTGCAAAGGATCCGCAAACGCAGCTTCTGGTGGTATAAGGATGTCATCGCGCAGAACGGCAACCACGACGAGTCGCAGAGATGATTGTTCAGAAGGTGCTCAATAATAGCCTCGTGCTCTCTATGGACGACGATAACAGGGAGGTTATCGTCATGGGGAAAGGCATTGGTTTCAATAGCAGACCCGGGGACGAGATCGCCCCGGAGAAGATAGAGAAGCTGTTCGTGACCCAGACGCTCGGCGCGCGCAGCGGCTATCTTGAGGCGCTCTCCGCCATTCCGGATGAGGTCATCGAAATGGCGGCGATGATTATTTCCCGCGCCAATCTGCAGCTCGCCGGCAAGGTTCGCGAGCAGATTTTCTTTACCCTCGCCGACCACCTGACCTTTGCCATCGAGCGCAGCCGTAAAGGGATCGCCATTCAAAATCGCCTGCTGCCGGAAGTCAGGCGTTTTTATCCGCAGCAGTTCCGCGTCGCCAGCGAGGCGGTGACGATTATTCGCCAGCAGTACGGGATTGAACTGCCGGAGGAGGAAGCCGGGAATATCGCCTTTCATCTGGTAAACGGCCAGAGCGAGGGCGACGACGTGGCGCAGACCATGCAGTCGGTGAAAATGCTGAAGGATATTTTTAATCTCGTGCAGTACCACTTTAAGCAGCAGATAGACACCGAATCGATAAACTACTCGCGCTTTCTGGTCCATATGCAGTTTTTCCTCCAGCGTTTACAGGAGGGGGAGCTGGACGGCGCGCGGGACAGTTTTCTGCTGGTGCAGGTGATTAAGGCGTATCCGGACGCATACCGCTGCGCGCTGCTAATCCGCGATTACGTCAAAGCCCAGCTCGATATCACCCTCGGCGGCAACGAGCTGCTGTGGCTCACCGTTCATCTGGTGCGGATCGCGGGACTGGATGCGTGAATCACCGATGCCGAAACTGCAGCGTCGCCGGCAGGTAGCGCTGTAACGGCTCAGGCGCATTGCCGTCAATCAGCTGGCTGATTAAATCGTAGCAGTGCCAGGCCAGCTGGCGGTTGTCCTGCTGGACGGTATCAATACGCAGCGACAGCGAATCGTAGAGATAGTGATCGTCAAAACTTGCCAGGTGGATGTCTGAATCCAGTAAATGGTGCTGGCTCATATAGCGCAGCACCCCTTCCAGCAGACCACAGGCGGCGGTAAACAGCGCCTTTGGCGGCCGGCCCAGGCGCGCGCAGAGGGCGGCGAACATCTCATAGCCGGAGCTGGGGTGATAGTTGCCGTTGATCACCCACTCCGGGCGCAGCGCAATGCCCGCCTGAGTCAGACCCTGCGTAAACCCGGCCAGGCGATCGCGGGAGGGCGACAGACGTGGCTGGCCGCCTAAAAACCAGAACTCATCGTGATGCTGAGGCGCGATACGGGAAATTAGCTCCGCCGTCGGGGTAATCGAATCGGTCATCACCAGCGGCAGCGCGCTTTCAGTTGGACAGCGGTCAAACAGCACCACCGGCAGCTGTTCGCTGAGCTTCAGGTAGTCGGCATCGTTGTGCATACAGGAGGCGACAATCAGACCGTCGACCTGGCGGGCAATCATGTTATTGACCACCATGCTCTCCTGACCGGGGTTTTCATCGGTACAGGAGATCAGCAGCTGGACGCCCGCTTCGCGGCACAGCATCTCCAG
>ERZ1106931.917-NODE-917-length-15008-cov-9.539490_pt1 | contig 15008 bp, 15 predicted proteins | sample MGYA00403664_ERZ1106931 | MGnify/ENA primary metagenome ERZ1106931 (study PRJEB35170, sample SAMEA104062435) | human gut metagenome | biome: human gut; feature: human-associated habitat; material: faeces | place: Denmark | collected 2012-06-29 ... | reverse complement strand
ATCGCCCGTGGGGCGATGAAACGCCGCACAGCACGCTGGTGTTTATCGGCATTCAGTTGCCGGAAGAGGAAATTCGCGCGGCGTTTGCCGGGTTACGACGCTAACCTGCCCGCCTGCGCCCTAAGGCGCAGGCCCCCTTCTCTCTGAGACCTCGTCAAAAACAGGGACCAAACGTCGGCAGCGCGTCGAAAAATGTAAAGCAACGTTTTAATAAGTAACAGTAGAAACATTTTTGGAAATTATAAGAAACTGAATGAATAGGCCCCTTAATAATTAATGACTGCTCTGTTCAGTTTCTGTTTAGCCCACCAATTAAACCACGGCTAAACAGGCTAAATTTGATGATTGACCTCGCCGTAACCCAACGTCATTACAACATTTTCAAAACACCTTCCTGACAAAACCAGCATAAAAAATCGACGCAAGTCACATTTGCAGAGGTAAACATCGCTTGTTAAGGTGCCCTCAGACAACTTTATTGACGAGGAGTAAACCATGAGAAAGCTTAACATCCTTATTCTTGCAGCCCTGACCGCGGTCTCTGGTTCCGCCATGGCGGTGGGGTTTACCGTTGAACAGGGTAAAAACTTCACTAATCTGAATATGGAAATGGGTAAATCCTCTTCTGGCCTGTACGCCGAAAGCCACTGGCTGAAGAATACCGATGATGGTAGCCAGACCGGCGGCGTGGGCGCGGGTTACAACCTGGAAGTGGGCCCGGTGATGCTCAACGCTGGCGCGAAAGCCATCTACCTCGGGCCGAAAAAAGGCGATAACGGCGTCGCGTTTCCGGTCGGCGGCGGGGTGAACGTGGCCCTGACCGACAGCATCCACGTGTTTGGCGAAGGGTATGTCGCGCCGGATGGTCTGAACAACAGCGTGAAAAACTATGTTGAAGCGAACGGCGGCGTGAGCTGGTCTCCGATTGGTCCAGTGACGTTGAAAGTGGGTTACCGCCATGTGAGCGTTGACGGTAAAGAGGGTCGCCCGAACCACACCCTGATTGATGGCGCCTATGTGGGCGGCGGGGTCACCTTCTGATTATGATCAACGCCCCGCGATAAAGTTAAGGTGCGCTGAGCATTAGCCATAAAAAAACCTGCCGAATGGCAGGTTTTTTTATGGCCGGGTCATAGGCTTAGCGGCGCACCACCACCAGCTTCTGGTTCACAAACTCTTTGATGCCGAGATCGGAGAGCTCCCGACCGTAACCGGAACGCTTCACGCCGCCAAACGGCAGCTCCGGCGCGGTATCGGTGAGCCAGTTGATATAAACCATTCCGGTTTCAATGGCGGAGGCCATCCGTTTGGCGCGTTCGATATCCTGACTGAACACCGCGCCGCCCAGACCATAGTGGGAATCATTGGCCAGCTGGATTGCCTCCTCATCGTTTTTCACCACGTAGATCTGCGCCACCGGGCCAAAGAACTCTTCGAAGTACGCCGGATTATCACGGGTGATACCGGTCAAAATGGTGGGTTCAAAGAAATTGCCTTCTCGAGCCACCGCTTTGCCGCCCAGATGCAGCTTAGCGCCATTTTTCACCGCCTCGTCCACCTGTTTGCTTAGGGTATCCAGCGCATCTTTGGAAGAGAGCGGCCCCAGCGTGGTGCTTTCATCCAGCGGATCGCCGATTTTCACCTGGCGAAACGCCTCGCTAAATTTTGTCAGGAACGCATCCGCGATATTTTCGTGCAGGATAAAGCGCTTGGCAGCGGTACACACCTGGCCGGCGTTGTTCAGCCGCGCCTGGACGCCGATTTTCACCGCGCGCTCCAGGTCGGCATCGTCCAGCACGACAAACACATCATTGCCGCCCAGTTCCAGCGTTGATTTCTTAATATGCTTCGCCGCCTGCGCCGCCACCACGCTGCCGGCTTTCTCCGACCCCGTTAGCGCCGCGCCCTGCACGCGATCGTCGGCGATAATCTTCGCCACCTGATCCTGGGAGATAAACAGGTTGGTCCACGCCCCCTCCGGAGCGCCGGCCTCACGCACCAGATGGGCAAAGGTCTCCGCGCAGTGCGGCACAATACTGGCGTGTTTGGCGATAACCGGGTTACCGGCCGCCAGGTTTGGCGCCAGGACGCGAATCAGCTGGTAATAGGGGAAGTTCCACGGCTCCACCGCCAGTAAGACGCCAATGGGATGGTGCTCAACCCAGGCTTCACCCAGTTCGGAGGGATACTTCACCGGCGCCAGGAACGATTTGGCGTTATCGGCGTAATAGCGGGCGATCTGCGCGCAAAGTTTCACTTCGCCGCGGCTCTGCTTAATGAGTTTCCCCATCTCCTGGCTGGCGATTTTTGCCAGCTCCTCCGCCCGGCTATCGATCAGATCCGCCAGCTTATGCAGTACCGCCAGCCGCGGTTCAATATCGCCTTTTGCCCAGGCAGAATGGTAGAGCGCATCCGCCTGCTGCAGCGCCGCCTCCACGTCCGCATCGCTGTGCGCCGGGTACGTTTTAATAAGCTGATTGTTCGCAGGATTCACCGTCTGATAGGCCATATCGCATGTCTCCTTGTTATCGCTACTAAGGCAGTCAAAAATGCCGTTAAGGATATTAAGGGTAGTCGAGATGGCTGGCGATGCGGGTAAAGTTAGGTATATCCGGAATATTCCATAACGAGGCTAACCGGGGCGACCGTCAGGCCGCCCCGGCGTTATCAATGCGCCAGCGCGGCGATCTCGTCGGCGGCCAGGCCGGTGATTTTCACCACCGTCTCGCGGGCAATACCGTCGTCCAGCATCCTCTGTGCGATGCGCAGCGCCTCGGCATGCTGTCCTTCTTGTCTGCCTTCAAGCCGGCCTTCCCGTTTGCCTTTTCTGCGGCCCACTTCCTGTAATCTTTCAGCAATAGTCATCAATCTCTCCCTGTGCTGAGGAACCCGTTGCGCCACTTCGTGGATAAACCGGCCAAAGCGGCGCGCGTTGCCAGTCTGCAGCAGATAATTAAACAGCGTTTTTAGCTGTCTGTCATTAGCGTCCCCGCTAAGTAAAATCGTCGTCAGTTGCTCAACAATGCCCATTAAATCGCGCTGGCGAATATGCTTCTGTATCAGCTCGAGTAATGCCACGCGCCGGTGGCGAACGATCTCATCGTCGGGGATCACCGTGACATCCACCAGCGGAAAGGGCGAGATATAAAGCTCACTCGCCAGCTGTGGATCGGCAAAACAGTCCAGCCAGTTGAGTGACCACGGGTATGGCGTGGTCGCTCCGTGATAGAAGAGCATCGGCACCACCAGCGGCAGTTTTGTATGACCGCCATCAAGATGGCGCTGCATCGCGGCGATGGCGTAGCGCATCAGGCGGAAGGCCATCTGCGCATCCGGCGAGCTCTGATGTTCGATAACCACATAAATGTAGCCCTCGCCAGAGGCGGTTTTGAGTGACCACAGCACATCGGAGTACCAGGCCCGCAGGCTCTCCTCGATAAAGCTTGCCGACTCCAGCTGTAAGGTATCGAGGTCGCAGCGCTGACGCAGCGCAGGCGGTAGATGGATCGCCAGAAAATCGCGCGCGGTGTCGGCCTGAGTGAGGAACTGTTTAAACACCGCATCATGCGGCGTCGAGGTGGTGCCCTTTGCCATCGGCTCATCCCTGCCTGCTTATCCTGCAGGGACACTACATCCCATGAATGTCTCTGGCACCCCGGAAACCGGGATTTTACATTCCGCTACGAAAACATATTTCCCCGGACTGCAAGCGTGACATCCTTTTTCGACGCGGTACGCAAATCCAGGCGGGCGACAGCCTCGGCGCAGCATGCTATAAACGGCTTATCCCCGCAGCAAAGGCCAAAGCAGTGAACCATACCCGAGATATTCCCCAAACCTTCTGGCGAGACGATCGTCTGCCGTGGCTGGAGCTGCGCAGCACCTGGCGCAGCCGCCAGGCCTATAAGCGCCACAGCCACCCCCAGCTCTCGGTGGGGGCGATTATCGAGGGGGAAACGCGCTGCCTGTGCGCTGGCCAGGAGTACCTGCTACAGCCCGGGGATCTGATCGTGATCCCGCCGCACGCGCCGCATAGCTGTAATCCGCTGCATGGCAGGCCGCGCAGCTATCACATGCTTTACCTGGACGCGACATGGTGCCACGCGCAGCGCCCGGATATTCCCCCTGGCGCCAGTATCACCTCGCCGCAGCCGCTGCTGCGCGACAGCCCTCTCTTTGCCAGTTTCCAGCAGGTTGTCGCCCTGATGAGCCGCGGGAGCCTTGAACAACTGCCCGCCCGGCTGGCGCAACTCCTGCACGCGCTGCCGCTGTGCGCCGCCGCGCCGCAGGCGCCACATCACGCCAGCGCCCTGCTGTTTCAGCGCCTGGCGATGGATCTGCCGGCGTCGCCGTCGCTGGATAAGCTGGCCCACGACAGCGCGCTTCGTAAAGAGACCGTTATCCGCGCCGTGAAACAAGATACCGGCCTGACGCCTGCCAGTTTGATCAACATGGCGCGCATCGAATATGCGAAAACGCGCTTACGCGCCGGGGATCCTATCGCCGACGTTGGCTATCAGGCTGGCTTTGCCGATCAGAGCCATTTCCATAAAACCTTTGTCAGCTATACCGCCGCCACGCCGCGGCAGTATGCGCAAAGCAGATCAATATCTGACAATAAGTAATACACCACCTGGCGTAGGGTGGCCTCTGCACCATTATCGAGGCCACTATGCATACCTTATCGACGCTCTTTCCCGCCGTCTTCCCGGCGCTAGCCCTGTCCCACTTTGTCGCTCTGCTCAGTCCGGGCCCTGATTTTTTTCTGCTGATCGGCTACGCCGTGCGCTACCGGATCCGCGGCAGCATCGGATTGTGTCTCGGCATCGCCGCAGGCAATGCGCTGTATATTGTGCTCGCCATCGTCGGCTGGGGGCTTCTGCGCCAGGCGCCGCTGCTTTTTTTGCTCATCGAACTGCTGGGGGCGGGCTATTTATTGTGGATTGGCAGCCTGCTGATACGCAGCCGTCCCGCGACGCTGGCGGTGGAGAGCGTTCGCGCAGCGCGTCCGGGGTTCGGCAGGCAGCTGCTGCTGGGGTCATCGCTGCTCAACCCCAAAAACGCCCTGTTTTATCTGGCGCTGATGACTTCCCTGCTCGGGCCGGCTGTGACCCTGCTTCAGCAAACGGTGAGCGGGCTGTGGATGGTCAGCGTGGTGTTCTTCTGGGATTTACTGCTGGTGAGCGCGATTGCGCTGCCGCAGATACAGCGCCGCCTGGGCGCCATCGTCTGGCGGGTCGAGCGGGCGGCGGGGGCGATCCTGATGCTCTTCGGCCTGTGGATTATCTGGCGATTTTTGCACGACCTCGCCGTCAGGCTATATGCTTAAGCATATGGAAAAACTCGCTGAACTGAAACGCGCCAAACTGCTGGCGCTGTCGCTGCTGCTGATTGCAGCCGCCATTTTTATCACTACCCTCGCGCTACCACCGTCGCCCTGGGTCGGTGCGCTAAAAGCTATTTCCGAAGCGGCGATGGTCGGGGCGCTGGCCGACTGGTTTGCGGTCGTGGCTCTGTTTCGCCGTATTCCGCTGCCCTTTGTCGCCCGCCATACGGCGATTATTCCGCGCAATAAAGACCGCATCGCCGACAACCTCGGCCGCTTTGTCGAGGAAAAGTTCCTTGATACCCCGTCGCTGGTCGCGCTGATCCGCCGCTATCAGCCAGCCCTGATGCTCGGCAACTGGTTCAGCCAGCCGGAGAACGCCCGACGGGTCGGCCAGCACCTGCTGCAGGTGATGAGCGGTTTTCTCGAACTGACCGATGACGCGCGCATTCAACGTCTGCTGCGACGCGCGGTGCATAAGGCTATCGATAAGGTCGACCTGACGCAGACCAGCGCCATGATGCTGGAGGGACTGACCCGCGACAATCGCCATCAAAAGCTGCTCGATTCGCTGATAAACCAACTGATCGCCCTGCTGCAGCGCGACAGCTCCCGCGCCTTTATCGCCCGCGGCATCGTACACTGGCTGGAGACCGAACACCCGCTGAAGGCCAAACTCCTACCCACCGAGTGGCTCGGCGAGCACAGCGCTGAGATGGTCACCGACGCGGTGAATACCCTGCTGGACGAGGTGACTCACGACCGTACGCATCAGATCCGTCAGACTTTTGACCGCGCCGTGCAAAAGCTTATCGATAACCTGAAATCCGACCCGGATATGGCGCAGAAGGCCGATAACATCAAAGCCTGGCTAAAAAATGATGAGACCTTTAACCACTATCTTGGCGAAGTATGGGGCGACCTGCGCGGCTGGGTAAAAAACGATATCAGCAGCGACGACTCACGTATTAAGCAGCGTATCGCCGAGGCGGGGCAGTGGTTCGGTGAAACCTTACTCCGCGACGATGCGCTGCGCGAATCGCTTAACGAACACCTGGAGCAGGCGGCGCACCGGGTGGCGCCGGAGTTCGCCACCTTCCTCACCCGCCATATCAGCGACACAGTGAAGAGCTGGGACGCCCGCGATATGTCGCGGCAGATCGAGCTCAATATCGGTAAAGATCTGCAGTTCATCCGCATCAACGGCACCCTGGTGGGGGGAACCATCGGCCTGTTGTTGTGGCTGCTCTCGCAGATCCCCTCGCTGCTGCATCTGCATATTGGTTAGCAATGATACTATCCGAACAATAGCGCTGATAAATATTCCACAGGGAGGGCGAGATGATGCACAGGATTTCCCACTGGCTGAGCCGACACGCCGCCGCGCTGTTCTTCCCGGCGGCGTTAATTCTGTATGATTTTTCCGCTTATCTCACTACCGATCTGATCCAGCCGGGGATCCTGCACGTGGTGCGGGATTTCAATGCTGATGTGGCGCTGGCTCCGGCCTCGGTGAGCCTGTATATGGCCGGCGGCATGGCGCTACAGTGGCTGCTGGGGCCGCTCTCTGACCGGATAGGACGGCGTCCGGTGCTGCTCACCGGCGCGCTGATTTTCACCCTCGCATGCCTGGCGACCCTGTTCACCACCTCCATGACGCAGTTCCTGATTGCCCGCTTCGTGCAGGGCACCAGCATCTGCTTTATCGCCACCGTCGGCTACGTCACCGTACAGGAGGCCTTTGAGGAAAAAAGGTCGATCAGGCTGATGGCGGTGATCACCTCCGTCGTGCTGGTGGCGCCGATCGTCGGCCCGCTCTCCGGCGCGGCGCTGATGCATTTCATCCACTGGAAAGCCCTGTTCGGCATTATCGCCGCCATGGGGCTGGTAGCCTGGCTCGGCCTGCTGTTGACCATGCCGGAGACGGTGCGCCGCGGCGATGTGCCGTTCAGCCCCCTGGGCGTGCTGCGCGATTTTCGCAACGTCTTTCGCAACCGCATCTTTTTACTCGGCGCCGCCACGCTGTCGCTGAGCTATATTCCGCTGATGAGCTGGGTGGCGGTATCGCCGGTGATTTTAATGGACGCCGGCGGACTGACCACCAGCGAGTTCGCCTGGAGCCAGGTGCCGGTCTTCAGCGCCGTCATCATCGCCAACCTGTCGGTGGCGCGCTGGGTAAAAGACCCTACCCGCCCGCGCTTTGTCCTCAGCGCGGTGCCGGTACAGATGCTCGGCCTGGCCATCCTGATCGTTGGCAATCTGGTATGGCCCCACGTCTGGCTGTGGTCGGTGCTCGGCACCTGCTTCTACGCCTTCGGCATCGGGCTGATTTTCCCGACGCTGTTTCGCTTTACCCTCTTTTCCAACGACCTGCCGAAAGGCACGGTCTCCGCCTCGCTGAATATCGTGATCCTCAGCGTCAGCGCGTTATCAATTGAAGGCGCGCGCTGGCTGTGGTTCCATGGCGGCAGACTCCCTTTCCACCTGTTGGCGGTGGCCGCCGGGATTGTCGCCGCCTGCTGCCTGGCCGGACTGTTACGCCACCAGCGCGGACAAGCGGTGATCGAAGCCCGGCAGTCGTGAGCCCTTTTACGGAGAAAGCCCCATCATGAATGACATTGAACTCAGCCAGGCGCAGCGCGACCTGCTGCGCGACAGGCTCAGCAAGTACTGCACAGAGACCTTCGACCTCGAACTGGAGCAGTTTGACGCCGAATTTTTCGTCGACTTTATCGCCAAAGAGCTGGGGCCGCTGTTTTACAACGCCGGTATCGAAGAGGCCATCCGCACCCATCAGGCATGGAGCGAGCGTATCCAGGAAGAGATGGATTTGAAAAAGGTCTATTAACACCGCGTACAGACGCAGGAGATCAATAAAACCCTGCATACCCCATGGCTATAATGGCGACTCTTTCAGCATCTCCCGTGTACGGGGAAGGAAAACCATGTCGCTTATCACCGATCTACCCGCCATTTTTGACCAGTTCTCAGAAGCTCGCCAGAAGGGCTTTCTCACCGTCATGGATCTTAAAGAGCAGAACGTACCGCTGGTGGGCACTTACTGCACCTTTATGCCCCAGGAGATCGCCATGGCGGCGGGCGCCGTTGTCGTCTCGCTGTGCTCAACCTCCGATGAAACCATCGAGGAAGCGGAAAAAGATCTCCCGCGCAACCTCTGCCCGCTTATCAAAAGCAGCTACGGCTTCGGCAAAACCGATAAATGTCCCTACTTCTATTTCTCTGACCTGGTGGTTGGGGAAACCACCTGCGACGGCAAAAAGAAAATGTATGAGTACATGGCCGAGTTCAAGGCGGTCCACGTCATGCAGTTGCCGAACAGCGCCAGCGATGCCGCCTCGCGCGCACTGTGGAAAACGGAGATCCTGCGCCTGCAGCAGGTGATTGAGGCCCGGTTTGGCACGCCGATTAGCGAGGCGGTGCTGCGCGAAGCCATCGTGTTGAAAAATCGCGAGCGCCGGGCGCTGGCCCACTTTTATCGTCTCGGGCAGCTCAATCCGCCGGCGCTCAGCGGCGGCGACATCCTGAAAGTGGTGTACGGCGCCACTTTTCGTTTCGACAAAACCGCCCTGATTGATGAACTGCATGCCATGGCGGAGCGCATCCATCAGGAGTGGCAGCAGGGTAAACGGCTGGAACCTCGTCCGCGGATCCTGATCACCGGCTGCCCGATCGGCGGCGCGGCGGAAAAAGTGGTCCGCGCCATCGAGGAAAACGGCGGCTGGGTGGTCGGCTATGAGAACTGCACCGGCGCGAAAGCGACCGAGCGCTGCGTGGCGGAAGAGGGCGACGTCTACGACGCCTTAACCGATAAATATCTCGCCATCGGCTGCTCCTGTATCTCCCCCAACGACCAGCGTCTGCAGCTGCTGAGCCAGATGGTGGAGGAGTATCAGGCCGACGGGGTGATCGACGTCATTTTGCAGGCCTGCCATACCTATGCCGTGGAATCGCTGGCGATTAAACGCCATCTGCGCCAACAGCACGATCTTCCTTACATGGCGATTGAAACCGACTATTCGACAGCGGACCTCGGCCAGCTCAGCACCCGCGTCGCCGCCTTTATCGAAATGCTGTAAGGAGCTGGCGTGAACTATACGGTTGGCATTGATTCCGGCTCCACCGCCACAAAAGGCATCCTGTTGGCGGACGGCGTCATCGTGCGCCGCTTCCTCTGCCCCACCCCCTTTCGCCCCGCCGACGCCATCCACGAGTCCTGGGAGACACTGCGCGCTGGCCTCACGGAGACGCCTTTTTTAACCCTCACCGGCTATGGCCGCCAGCTGGTGGATTTTGCCGATAAGCAGGTGACGGAGATCTCTTGTCACGGCCTCGGCGCCCGCCTGCTGGCGCCGGACACCCGCACGGTGATTGATATCGGCGGCCAGGACAGCAAAGTCATCCAGCTGGACGCCGGGGGCAACCTCAGCGACTTCCTGATGAATGACAAATGCGCCGCCGGCACCGGCCGTTTTCTGGAAGTCATTTCACGCACCCTCGGCGCCAGCGTCGAACAACTGGACGCCATTACCGACGGCGTGGAACCGCACGCCATTACCAGTATGTGCACGGTGTTTGCCGAATCGGAGGTCATTAGCCTGCGGTCGGCCGGTGTCGCGCCGGAGGCGATTCTGGCCGGGGTGATTAACGCCATGGCCCGGCGCAGCGCGAACTTTATCGGCCGCTTATCGGCGCAGGGGCCGCTGCTGTTTACCGGCGGCGTCAGCCACTGCGCCGCCTTTGCCCGGATGCTGGAAAGCCATGTCGGCATGGCGGTGACAACCCATCCCGACGCCCAGTTTGCCGGGGCGATCGGCGCGGCGCTGATCGGCCAGCGCCAGCGGAGGCGCGGATGACAACGTTTCTGTTTTTATTTCACTCCACGGTGGGGGTGGTGCGGATGCGCAAAGCCATGCAGGCGGCGGGAGTGGCCTTCGAGGTCAAAGATATACCCCGCCAGCTGCGCAGCGGCTGCGGGCTGTGCATCCTGCTGGAGGGGACGGAAGCCGATGCGCGAGGCTGGATCGTCCCGGAACAGACGGCGGCGCTGTATCAGCAGAACGGGGAAGCATGGCGCTGTCTCGCCACCTTCCCACCTGCAGGTTAATCGCTCACCACAAAACGCGTCGCCGCGAAACAGTTCAGCAGGCGGTGCATGAGAAAAACCAGGGTCAGCGTCACCACCAGCGAGACCGTCACCGAGGTGATGCGGTACAGATCGCTGAACACCAGATCCTGATACGGATGCAAATTCTGGCCGAACATAATGCCGATGGTAGTGATGCTGGCGAAGCCCACCCCGGCGCCCACTTTCTCCATCACGTGTAGGCGGGCGCTGAAGGCCAGCCCGAGACCAATCAGCGGCATCATCAGGATCATGTGGTTGCTGAAATCATAGATAATCAGCTGCACCACCAGTATATAGAGACAGGCCAGCACCACCCCGACGACGCGCCAGATCGAGCTGATCACCGCCCCGCGATAGTGCATCGGGAACAGGATCAGGATCCCGGCCATCAGCGCCGACAGCGAGTCGCTGAGATCGCAGATCTGAAACACCACAAAGATGATCGTCGCTACCGTACCGGAGAGCAGCGACTCATGACGGATGCGGGCGGCGTCTTTCTCAATCCGCGGCGGCGGCTTGCGCGGTTCGACGTCCGGGATCAGGTAATGCAGCAGCGCGCTCAGCGCCACGGCCATCACGCAGGCTTCCATATTGGAGAACATCAGGGTGTGCCAGTTGCTGGTGGGATAGCTCATAAAGTTGAGCATCGTGCTCTGGCACACCACCCCCATCGACCCCAGCAGAAACAGCGGCCCCTGGCTCATAAAGCGAAAGCGCATCACGTACAGGCCAAACACCACCAGCGTCATAATCACCGGCCACTGCGACAGATAGCCGACGATTAACACCATTTCGACGCAGTTCACCGCTGCGCTGAACACAAACTGCCGCGCCACGTGACGGTTAAATACCGGCACCAGCGACAGCAGCATCAGCGGATAAACCACGAAAAAGACGCCGTACTGTACGTCGTAGAAGGTCGAAATGCTCAGGGCGATAGTGCCGGCCACGGCGATGCGCAGCGTCTGGCGAAAATCGTTCGCCGTGTAGACGATGTTGCCGTGCGGGGTGAAGACCCGCGCCAGGGTATTAATAGACATAGTGCAGGAAGCTCACCAGATGGATCTGCGCGCCGGCGAAGGTACGGGCGAACGGGCCATCGCTGTTATAAAGCTGTACCGTCGCGCGGGCGCCGGTGGGCAGCGGCTTATCCAGCGGCTCGTCCAGGGCGACGTGAATGCGCATGCGCTGCGCGTCGCGCACCCAGCGGGTGGACTGCTCCGGCTGCGACAGCTGGCCATTGACCTCTTCCTGTCCGGCCAGAATACCGGCATCGCTGCTGGTGACGTGCGCCGGGAAGACTTTCCCCGGCAGCGCATCAAACACCACCGCGGCATCGGTATTGACGCCGGTGTGGCGCAGGCTCTTCTCGCGGAAATCAGCGACGATATCGGTCTGATTGCTCACCAGCGCCAGCAGCGGCGTGGCGGCGGTGGCGTACAGACCGGGGTTAAGCTGCAGGTTGCTCACCATCCCGTCGGTCTCCGCGCGGACCTTCGTCCAGCCGAGGTTAAGCTGCGCCTCTTCCAGCGCGTTGCGGTACTTCTGCAGCGTGACGTTGCGCCCATCGTCGCGCTCGCCGCGCTGGATCAGCAGATTCTGGATACTGGCGTTGAGCGCGCTGACCGACTGCTCGCTGGTCTGCCAGGTGGTGCGCACTTTATCCAGATCCGACTGGGAAACGTTCTGCATGGTGCTCAGGCGCTGGTAGCGCTCGAAGGTCACCTTATCGTTGCGCGCGGTGTACTGGGCGGTGCGCAGGTTGGCGCGGGCAGAGGCGATCTGCGCGTCCAGCTGCTGGTTGCTGAGTTTCGCCTGTTCAAGGGCGATCTGCGCCGCTTCCACTTTATTGATAAACGGCGTCGGGTCCAGTTCATAGAGCAGGTCGCCCTTCTTCACCTGGCTGTTGTTGTGCACATAGACATGGGAGACATAGCCGGAGACGCGCGACGAGACCGGCGTGACCACGCGCATCACGGTGGAGTCCGGCGTGAGCGGGATCCAGATATCGGCAACGATAAACCAGGCGAATATGGCCAGGAAGGCGGCAATACTCACCCTTACCCAGCGGGCAAATTTCTGTTCAGGGGTCATCATAGTGTTTTAGATCTTGTTATCTTCTTCGCGGATAGTCCGCAGATTGCAGGCGATTTGATTTAACGTGGCGCTAAAGGCGGCGAGCTGCGCTTCAGGGATAGTTTCGGTGACGCGCTGTTGATAGGTCTCAATCACGCGGTTCAGCTTCTCCAGAATAGCTCGGCCTTCCGCCGTCAGCGTCAGCAGGCGTATGCGTTTGTCATAAGGCGATGTAGAACGCAGCAGATAGCCCTGCTTTTCCAGCTGCGTGAGGGTGCGCATCAGCGGCGGCAGTTCAATGCCCTGCACCTCCGCCAGCTCGCTGACCGAGACGTTATCCCCCAGCTGATGCAGCTGCATCAGCACCGTCCAGCTAGACTGGGTCAAGCCGGTATCGGTAATCGCGTGATCGATGATTGAACGCCACTGGCGTACCACCATCGCCATACGCATACCCATTGGGCGGCGGGCAAACAGTTCATCTTCGGTCATGACACTCTCCGATCGTTTCGTATCACTACGATAATACTTACCATGATAAGTATCAAGGAACGAAGAGGCTAAACCGCATGGATTGTAAAACGGGGCTATCTGGCCGCCATGTATTCCACGTCCATAGAAACGCAGTTAACAAAGCCAATACGCGCCAGCGACGTAATGGGGCCTCGTGCGGTGAAAGGAACCCGGTACTCTTCATCTTCCATAGTTACCTCACCGAAGCGAAGTTCGGGGGTCATCGTACCGAGCTGGCTTTTTTCCTGATACCAGCGCGGGAAGCGGCCGCGTAAATAGTCCTCTTTCACCCGCAACAGCGCTTTACGGGAAAAATCTGGACGACAGGCCGACGTCGTATCGGGGAAGGCTTCATGGACAACGCATATCGTCGAAATGCCCGCAGTCAGCAGGCCACAAAATAGTGCAATCACTAATAATGTCTTTTTCATGCTGAAGGTAGGTTATGTTGAGTTAATGTATTATCACGTCGGAGTATTCTAGAAACATAAGGGGGTATGTAAACCCGCTCGTTGGTATTGTTGCGTAAATATCGAATAAATAACTCAGTAAAAAAGATGAGTTGCCGTAATATATTCATACTGATTGTCGATAATCTCCTTTAATTGTTTTATGCCGCCTCCATTCATAATAATTCTATTTATTTTTACACCATCAAAATAACGAAGTCTAATAACTCATAAAGACAATTTTTATCTATTTCTGGGCACCCACATCCAGAAATAACGTCGTTTCACGGTGAAGGGGTAGACAGCGCAGGCGGTTTGGTGGCAGGATAAAAAGATGAACACAAACGTGACCGTTACCCGCTACAACCGTTGGTGGCTGCCTTCATAACAGGCGGCTCGGGTTACGTTATCTTTTTTCAAAGCCGCCGAAAGGCGGCTTTGTTGTTTCTCAGTCTCGTCTTTCGGCTTTATATCTCATAAGGAACGACTGATGAACACCACCCATACTATCCTGACCGGCGACCGTCCCACGGGCCGTCTGCATGTGGGCCATTACGTTGGCTCCCTGAAGGAGCGCGTCCGGCTGCAGAACACCGGCAAGTTCGATGAGATCTACATCATGATCGCCGATGCACAGGCGCTGACCGACAACGCCGACAACCCGGAGAAGGTGCGCCAGAACATTTTGCAGGTGGCGCTGGACTATCTGGCCGTGGGCATCGACCCCGCCAAGGCCCACATCTTCATTCAGTCCATGGTGCCGGAGCTGACCGAGCTGAGCTTCTATTATATGAACCTCGTCACGGTGTCCCGCTTGCAGCGCAACCCCACCGTCAAGGCGGAGATCCAGCAGAAGAACTTCGAGACCAGCATCCCGGTTGGTTTCTTCACCTACCCCATCAGTCAGGCTGCCGACATCACGGCGTTCCGCGCCACCACCGTCCCGGCGGGCGAGGACCAGATGCCCATGCTGGAGCAGTGCCGCGAGATCGTCCACAAGTTCAATTCCGTCTACGGCGAGACGCTGGTGGAGCCCCAGATCGTTCTGCCCCAGAACGCCGCCTGCCTGCGTCTGCCCGGCATTGACGGCAAGGCCAAGATGAGCAAGTCGCTGGGCAACTGCATCTACCTCTCCGACGAGCCGGAGGACATCAAGAAGAAGATCATGTCCATGTACACCGACCCCGGCCACCTGCGGGTGCAGGACCCCGGCAAGGTGGAGGGCAACCCCGTCTTCACCTATCTGGATGCCTTCAGCCGCCCGGAGCACTTCGCCGAGTTCCTGCCGGAGTACCAGAACCTCGACGAACTCAAGGCCCACTATCAGCGCGGCGGTCTGGGCGACGTGAAGATCAAGAAGTTCCTCAACGCCGTCATGCAGGCCGAGCTGGAGCCCATCCGCACCCGCCGCAAGGAGTGGGAGCAGCGTCTGCCGGAGGTCGTGGAGATTCTGAAGGAAGGCAGCGCCGTGGCCGAGAAGACCGCCGCCGCCACCCTC
>ERZ1106931.909-NODE-909-length-15146-cov-8.920615_pt1 | contig 15146 bp, 15 predicted proteins | sample MGYA00403664_ERZ1106931 | MGnify/ENA primary metagenome ERZ1106931 (study PRJEB35170, sample SAMEA104062435) | human gut metagenome | biome: human gut; feature: human-associated habitat; material: faeces | place: Denmark | collected 2012-06-29 ... | reverse complement strand
GCAGCATTCGCTAAACTTGTTGAAGTAGCTAAAAACGCTTAATAGCATAACAATACAGACTAAGGACTCTCTTTGGAGGGTCCTTTTTTGTATATGAAGATATTATAGATTTTATAAGAAGTATAATGGTTTAAAAGAGGAAATTTCATATAATCTGTAGAAATTATTCTATATGTATATTTATGGGGTTACTATTAATGTAAGGAGCTGAAAATATGGTATCTATAAAAAGAATAGTATTATTAGGAATGTTAGTAGGGATGGTATCTCTATCAAGTTATGCTCAAGTTGTAACGGGAGAACAGAGCGATACTAATTTACATTTACAATATCCATTAGTTTATACTGATAATATTGAGGCTCAAGATTCTATTAATAAAGATATTGCTAAATATGTACAATCTGCAAAACAAGCATATTATAATAGTCATATTTATAAAGTTTGGCAAAATTATAAAGTAACATTTGAGGATAGTCAGGTAGTATCTATTTTATTAACTACCAATTACTATCATGCTGGAGCAGTACACGAACATTATTTTACGAATGGTCTAGTTTATAATAAAGTAACCGGTCAACGTATTCCATTATATAATTATGTTAAAATTGCTAGTGTAGATCAACTAGCTATGGGATTACGTACTAATGTATTATCTTACTATACAGAAACACGTAAGAAAACATATCTTCCGCAAGGTTGGCATGTAATACATGTATCAGATGACTATTGTTTACGTGGTGGTGGAATTATAGATCTTATTTATCAACCATATCAATTAGGACCTTTTTCATATGGAAATACTTTTATAGAATTTAGCCCTAGTGCTATTGAATACTTTAATCGAATGAACAACTAATTAAAGTGTATTGATATATTGAAATTATAAGTGTATTGATACATTAAATATTATTGTAATCGCATAATGTAAAAGCCTATAGTACATATTTAGTACTATAGGCTTTTACTATATTTACCATATTATCTTCTATATCCGCCGCATCCTCTAAAATTTGAGTTTGGACCACAATAATTTTGGTTGTTATTGTTGGATGTTGCATAGTTAGTATTGTTCGTATTGTTATCGGAGTTGTATTGTGTGTTAGTGTTGCAATTGTACTGAGAGTTATTGCATACATAATCGTAAGCAAATCCTGTAGATACAGCAGCAGTTACAGCTAAGAATGTCATGACAATTATACGTTTTGTAAATTTCATAGATGTCACCTCCTTGTTCCTATATTTATATTATACCACTATGAGTCAAATAAAATATGATATTCTATATATATAGTATTTGAGAGACATTATGTGAAAGGATGAGAGTTTATGATGAAACGTGCGTTAATGGTTGCACTATGTTTTAGTTTTGTGACATTAGGTAGCCAAGCAATTGATATTAATATACCAGGTGCAGATCCTTCAATTTCACAGGATGCCTATCAAAACTATCGAAAGGTAGATACGACCACGAAGAAAATGGAAGTCGATGTGGGCGATAAGGTGAGGGCTAAATATGCAAATAATATGCCTAAAAAATGGACGATAGATGAATTAGTATATTTAACTCAAGAATTAAATCATTCAGTTAACTTCTCATCTTCTGTTTTTATTCTTAAAGATAATGGAGCTAATTTAAAATTTACTTTTCCTGAAGGGACTCAGTTTGGTAAAACCATTAAGGGAGACCCATTAACTACAGAGATTAAGCACGGAAACTTTCTTTTGATTGATGGAAATCTAAATTATAACATACGCAAAGAAAATCAAAGCACATCTACAGGTAATTCATTTTCCTATCCGACTGTTAAAAATGCAACATGGGAGATTAGCCCCACAAAAACGGGTTCATTAGAGGGGGCTATTAATTTTAAAGTTAGGGCAGAGCCTTCAGTATCGTATCGGATTGCTTTTGATTTGACTAAAAAGAAAGAAGTAGAGCTGTTGAAAACACATGATCAAGAGTATGTATATAAACAGCTCATGTCTCCTTTGGTTAATTATGTGCTGCCGTCTATTGAGCCAGCTAAGCAGTTACTTTCAAAAACTAAACCTATCACAATTAATGGATTTACATTCCAAACGTTGAAATCTAGCGATTTAACTTATAACGGTCCTGATAATGATGCTATTTACATTTATGATGGTAAAAGCTATCGTGAAGGCATTATAGTACGAGAATTACAGCCCAAAGAATTAGCTAAACCACATACAATAAATGCTAAATTGATACAATACTTTGCTATGTATAAGCCTTATTCTGAGTATAGACCTATTCAATATGCAACCGTTTGGAATGATGCTACCCCGGCTATTTATATGGAAGTAGAACGATCCACATCTAGAATGTACATTCAATCCTTATATGATGATAAGTACTTGTATACGCACTTTATCATGGCGGATTTAGATTATAAAGTACCGTCAAAAGATTTGCGTGATGTGGTCCAGTATGTAGATAATGCAAATGATAAAGACAAATACTCAAAAAGTTTAGCAGGTATGTCAGCTATACCAAAAGGTGTATTTGATATGACTTTATTTCCCAAAAAGCAGTAAATAATTATGAAACGTAATGACCTCATTAAATATCTACAACAAGAATACATCTGTGATATCGATTATCCATGGAAAAAATATCCTGAATATGTAGTAATCTGACGTAGAGATAATCAAAAATGGTTTGCTGGTATCTTTACTATTACAGGGCATCAAGTAGGTTTAGATACAAATGAACCTATAGATGTGGTTAATCTAAAATGTGAACCTGATTTAATTCCTATCTTAATTCGTGAAAGTGGAATCTACCCTGCGTATCATATGAATAAACAACACTGGATATCGGTGGATATAGAACGATATGAAGATGCTGAAAAATTTAAAATGCTGGCGGATATGAGCTATCAGTTGGTGGGGCATAAGTAGCCAAATTAGTTAACAGTTACTATTTTAATATTTTTCTTATCTTCTGGAAGTATATGACAAAAGCCTATAGTACATTTTTAGTACTATAGGCTTTTAGTGTATTTACAATATTATCTTCTATATCCACCGAATCCTCCAAAATTTGAGTTTTGACAACAATAACTTTGGCTAGTATCTCCTTAATTCTATATTTATATTGCACTACTATAAGTCAAATGAAATATGATATTCTATACATATATAGTATTTGAGAGAATTTAGGAGGGAAATAATTAAATGAAAAAGTTATTATTAGCATTACTAGCTATTAGCACAATTGCTTTTAGTTGTCATGCAAGAACATCTGAGATAGTTGGTAAAGGCGAGGGCTACGGTCCTTACAATGGTTGGGTTGTTGCGGACATGTCTATGAATGATGGTGTTGTATCTGAAGTAGCAGCATATTCTATGCGCACATTTAAGGATTATGGACTAGTTCCTGTGGCTTATTGTTCATCTGGTGGAAGCCATTTAGGTACTTATTATCTATTTTATGTAAATCCATATCATGATTCATTAATTATTGGGAGAGAAGCTGGCGTAGCCTCTCATGTTAATCCATTTGCTGCGAAATCGAAACCATTTGATAAAACTGGTGAGTTTATTCGTTATACAGATATGCAGGTTAATCAGGATTTATATAGAAAAATAATTAATGTGGCTAAGGCTGAGTTTGATAAATATCAACAAATGGCAAAATAGAATTTGCATTTTTAAAAATTACAAAATATAGTTGCTTTAATATAAATTACACTGTATACTTTAATTAAAGGTAGAACAGTGTAATTTTTTTACATGCAAAAATAAAAACAAGATGAAAATTATCTTTAGGAAAGAGGTGATCTAGTGTATATTAAAGATATATTTCATAGTAATACAGGGGTATCACAGTATCGACTAGAGGAAAGTACTAGTAAAAATGCAGTGTTGTATACATTGTATGGACAAAATGAATTATATGAGGACTTATCTGGTGTACCTGGAGATATGAGTGATAGAAAGCAGATTCGTACTGAGTATAAAGGATCCACTCTTAAAGTAGGAGATTTAATATTTAGTACAATATCTGGCATGGCTACACTTGTTAATAAGGATCATGACGGTTATCTTTTTACTCAAAATTATGTTCGAATGGAACCGTTAAATACACCAATAGACAAAAAATATATGGCTTATTTGATTAATGAGAATCCTAAAATAAAAAAACAGTTTAAACAGAACTTACAGGGGAGTCAGGTTGTACGATATAGTCTTAGCTTATTAAAAGAAATACAATTACCAAGACTACCATCAATTGAAACACAACGTATAATGGGGGATATTTATTTTAAACAATTACGTCTAAAAGCATTAAAACAGCGTGTGGCAGATAACACATATCGTAAAGCAATTATTATGTTACAGGGAGTAAACTAATATGACAGAGCTAGAATTTGAAGATAAATTAATTGAGCAATTATCAACTGGGATTGTTATTAATACAGCTAATACAAAACAAACAGGCGATACAATAGATGCTTATGGTAATATGAAGGTTTATAAAAGTAAACTTTGGAAGTATGAGCCAACTATAAAAACAACAGAGGCACTTTGGGATAACTTCCGCAAGATTTTATATCAATTAAATCAAAATCAATTGATGCAACCATTAAGTGATACAGAATTTAAACAAGTTCAAAAGATAATTAATGAACTATACACTCCATATCAAGCAGGACAGTTCCTATATGGTATTAATGGTGTATCCCAAGTAGAGGTAGACCTAGATGATGGCCGCCATGTATTTTTAACAGTATTTGATCAAAAACAAATTGGGGCAGGTAATACTGTTTACCAAGTGGTTAGCCAAGTTAAGAGAGAACCACAAATTGCAGGTCGCCCAGAACGTCGTTTTGATACAACGCTACTTATTAATGGTCTACCTATTATTCAAATTGAGGAAAAATCTGTTAAACATCATGTAGATGAAGCATTAAATCAAATGCATCAATACATTCAAGAGAAACAATATAGTGATATTTTCTCAACAGTTCAAATTCTAGTTGCAATGACGCCAAATAGAATTAAATATATGGCTAATACTACGGCAGATCTTTTTAATAAAGACTTTGCTTTTGAATGGCAAAACCCTAATGATAACAAGGTTGTTCGTAATTGGACTACCTTTACAGATATGTTCCTTAGCATACCCATGGCACATCAAATGTCTACATTGTTTACTATTCTTGACGGTACTAAGAATAAACAAATGCTTAAGGTTATGCGTCCTTATCAAGTATATGCAACAAAAGCAGTTTTAAATGAATTAAAACGCGCTGATTTCGATTTACCAATTAATAAATTAGGTTATGTTTGGCATACAACAGGATCTGGTAAAACGATTACTAGTTTCAAAACTGCCTGGTTGGCAAGTCGCATGCCAAATGTAGATAAGGTTGTATTCGTCGTTGACCGTATCGCATTAACAAAACAAACTGAAGCAAACTATAAAGCGTATGACCCTGAAGGTTCTATTGATATTGATGGTAAACAATTCGATACCGTTGGTGGTACAGAAAATACTTCGGCATTAAAGAAAAAATTAAATGAAAAAGGGTATGGCATCATTGTTACATCTGTACAAAAATTAAATACCCTCATTAATCGTAAAGACTTTATGGTACCGAAGAAAAACTTTGTATTTATTGTCGATGAGGCTCATAGATCTACCGGTGGTGAAAGCTTTGAGGATTTACAAAAAGTATTCAAAGGTGCTGCTTGGGTTGGTTATACAGGAACACCTATGTTTGATAAGGTGGTTGGTAAAAAGGGTACTAAAACGCATGAAGTTTTTGGTAAGTTGTTACATGCATATACTATTCGTGAAGCCATTGCAGATAAAAATGTATTAGGTTTTAAAGTGGATTTTGAAACCACTATTGCGGAAGACAAAATGAAACTTGAATACCTACCAAAGTTCTATAAAGATAAATACCCTGATTGGAATGACCTCGATATTGAACGAAAGATTGCTAATCTTACTGATAATGATATGGACGATATGATAGAGCCTAGTTTCTATGATAATAATCAAGATCACGTAAAGTTGGTTGTAGAAGATATCTTTAAAAATTGGAGAAATCGTTCTAATGATGGTGCTTATAACGCAATGCTTACTACACATGTAGGTGGCAATAGACCAAGTACACCTATGGCATTGATGTACTTTGAAGAATTTGAACGAGTGAATCAGGAACGCCAAGAGCAAGGACTTCCTACGTTAAAAGTTGGTATTACTTTCAGTATGAGTACTAATAATAGTGATAACCAATTAACTACAAATGATGGGCTATTACGTGCTATGAAACATTACAATAAAATGTTTGGTACTAGTTTTGGTCTAGATGATGTATCAGGTTATACACAAGATTTAACAACACGCGTAAATCGTACAGCGCAAGATGGACAGTATTTAGATATTGTTATCGTTGTGGATCAATTATTGACTGGTTTTGATGCACCGCAACTAAATACACTTTATGTAGACCGTACATTGAAGGATGCAATGCTAATTCAGGCTTACTCTCGAACAAATCGTATTGCCGATAATCAAGGTAAGCCGTGGGGCCGTATAGTCAATTATAGATGGCCAACTAAGAACGAAGAACTTATGAATCGAGCATTAAGTATATATGCTAATAAACACTCCGCAGATGTACAAGAAACATTAGTTGATACAAAGGCATTAGTTGATACTGGTGTTTTAGCCAAACCTTTCAAAGAACAATTTGAAGAAGTGAAACATGTAGTAGAACGTCTTGCGGATATGACGGATAACTTTACAGAAGTTCCAGCTAGTGAAGCTAAGCAAGAAGAAATGTTTAATCTTATGCGTACATATAGTGCTGGAATGTCAAAGCTAAAACAATATGATCCAGATGTTGTTAATGGAGAAGACATCGGATTTGATTATGATAATCCAGATGAACTTGTTACATTGCTTGGGATGACACCTGAACAAGAAGAAATGTTAACCACATCTCTGTATAACGACTTGAAAGAACGTATTGCTGAAAATCATGATGTACCAGTTGCTCAAATTGAACTACGTATGATACATGTAAAGCAAATTAGTGTTAACTATGATTACCTTACTGAATTGATTGAAGCATTAATGAATGCTGTTCATGAAAACCGTATGGATATTGCTGCAGATTATCGTGAAAAAATTAGTGATTTTGCAATGGCTTTAGATGATCGTCAATATGCAAAACAAATTAATAATGCTGTTGATGCAATTTATAAAGGTACGTATCCACCAGAAGGAAAAGATATCCAATATCCTGTAAAGTTAACTAGTTTGGAAGTCATTGAAGATGTAAATACAATGATTATGAAAGATGATATTTTCGATTTCCGCTTAAAATGGGGAATTATTGATGTTATTAGTAATGACGAAATATTAGATCTATTTTCTCGACATACAGCGGGGAAACAGGATTTAGATAGTACAGGTAGAATTAGTAAGCTAAAAAAAGATGCTCGTGCAGAATATCAAGCAAAAGCTCAAGATGCAAATATAGTAAGCCTAAATAAGATTAAATATGGTAATGAACTTGTGGCAGCTTTATATAAATTTGCAGACTCTTATGTTAATGAAAGGTAGTGTTGTTATGATAAAAGAAAAGCGAGGTTATGATGAGTAAAGAAAAACGGAGAGTTCCTAAATTACGATTTCCAGGATTTACGGAAGATTGGGAACAGCGTAAGTTGGGGGATGTTACAAATATAAAAACTGGATCTCGAAATCAGCAAGATTCTGTTACAAATGGTCAATATCCATTTTTTATAAGATCTGAAAAAATTGAGAAACTCGATAGATATGATTTTGATACTGAAGCAATACTTGTTCCTGGTGATGGTAGAATTGGTGAAATTTTTCACTATTATAATGGTAAGTTTGCGCTTCATCAACGTGTATATAAGGTAGATAATTTTAAAGGGGTAGATGCATTTTTCCTATTATATTTATTTCAATGCAGTTTTAAAGAACACGCATTACGTCTAAATGCCCAAGGTACTGTTCCGTCATTAAGATTACCTATGTTTACAGAGTGGAATATATGTATACCTTCCCTTCAAGAACAAATTGGTATTGGGAGATTATTAAATAAAATTGAATTGATGATTACCCTTCATCAGCGTAAGTTAGATAACCTCAAATTAAAGAAAAAAGCGTTACTTCAGAAACTTTTTCCGAAAAATGGAGAATACTATCCTGAACTTCGTTTCCCTGGATTTACTGATGCTTGGGAACAGTGTAAGTTATCTGATATTACAGAGGTTATAATGGGACAATCCCCATCTTCTAAAAATTATACAGATAATCCGAATGATGATATTTTAGTTCAAGGAAATGCTGATTTAAAAGATGGGAAAGTAGTACCTAGATTATGGACTAAAGAAATTACAAAAACTATTGATAAAGGTGGAATAATATTAACAGTTCGTGCACCAGTAGGAGATGTAGCTAAAACCGATTATAAGGTTGTACTTGGCCGTGGTGTTGCGGGAATTAAAGGTAACGATTATATATATCAGTTTTTACAAAAACTACAATATAATCGGTATTGGGTATCTCTTAGTTCTGGATCGACATTTGAATCAATTAATTCAAATGATATTAAAGATTTAATTATAGATATTCCATCTATAGAAGAACAAACTAAAATTAGTATGTTACTTAATAATGTTAATTCTATTATTACCCTTCATCAGCGTAAGTTAGATCACTTACAATTACAGAAAAAAGCATTACTTCAACAGATGTTTGTATAAATAAAGGAGATTTTGTATGGCAGAATCAAAAGCACAGAATATTTCTAGCCAATTATGGGCTATTGCCAATGATTTACGTGGCACAATGGATGCAAGTTCTTTCAAAGATTACATTCTTCCATTTTTATTCTATAAATATCTTTCCATTCATCAAGAAGAGTACCTAGTTAATAATGACTTGGTTGATATTTCAGATGGAAAATCTGTTAATGAGGCATATAAGGAGCTTGTTGAAGACGCTGGTTTAGAGGCTTGTTTAATTGATATTGCAGGTACATTAGGATATGCTATTAATCCTGAGGATACATGGGCTTCTTTAACTGAAAGCATTCATAATGGTTCCGTTATTCCTAGTGATTATCAACGATTATTTGAAAACTTTAATAAGAATGCTGAAATTAATAAAGAAGCTGCAGCAGATTTTAGAGGTATTTTTAACTATATTAACCTTGGTGATTCTGGGCTTGGATCAACAACGGCAGGTAGAACTAAAACTTTAAATGCGGTTGTTACTAAAATCGACGAAATTGAGTACAAAGATGAAAGTGGTAAAGATATACTTGGTGAAATCTATGAGTATTTAATTGGTAAATTTGCAGCTAATGCTGGTAAAAAAGGTGGGGAGTTCTATACACCTCATGAAGTTAGTCAAATCTTGGCTAAAATTGTTACTGGTAATATACAATCTCAAACTGATACTTTCACAGTCTATGACCCAACAATGGGTTCTGGCTCATTACTATTGACGGTTCGTAATGAATTGCCTGATGGATCTCGTCAAGGTGCGGTTAGCTTTTACGGGCAAGAACTAAATACAGTAACATATAACTTGGCTCGTATGAATTTGATGATGCATGGTGTTACCTATAATAATATGACACTAAATAATGCTGATACTCTTGAAAGTGATTGGCCAGATGGTCCTGACCGTGATGGTATCGATAGACCACGTTCCTTTGATGCGGTTGTTGCGAATCCTCCATACTCTGCTAAATGGGATAATAATGAAAGTAAACTTAAAGATCCACGCTTTAGTGAATATGGTAAATTAGCACCAGCCTCTAAAGCCGATTATGCTTTCATATTACATAGCCTATATCACTTAAACAATGAAGGTACAATGGCGATTGTTTTGCCTCATGGTGTTCTATTCCGTGGTGCAGCAGAAGGTAAGATTCGCCAAACTATTATAGAAAAGAATTATCTTGATGCAGTGATTGGTTTGCCTGCAAATCTGTTCTATGGTACAAGTATTCCTACAACAATTCTTGTGTTTAAGAAAAAACGTACAACACGCGATGTACTTTTTATTGATGCTAGCAATGAGTTTGAAAAGGGTAAAAATCAAAATAATTTAAGCGAAGAAAATATTAATAAAATTATTGAAACATACCAAAATAGGCAAGACGTTGATAAATATGCACATGTTGCATCTATCGAAGAAATCAAAGAGAATGACTATAATCTAAATATTCCTCGATATGTAGATACATTTGAAGAGGAAGAAGAACTTGATCTTGATGAAATTAATCGTATGATTGAACAAGATAACCAAGAAATTGCACAACTTGAAAAAGAAATAGCCGAACAATTAGCCCTATTAGGCGTCAAAATGTAAGGGAAATAGGTAGAAAAGACCAAATAGGACTTTTCTACCTATTTTGATATTCTTGGGAACAGCGTAAGTTGACTGATATTGCTAAAACTTTTATTGGATTAGTTACAACAATGACAGAAAATTATAGAGATAGTGGTACTTTGTTGATTCGTAATTCAGATATAAAAGAAGGACAGTTTATATTTTCCGAGAAACCAATCCATTTAGATGAAGAGTTTGCTGAGAAGAATAAAACAAGAAGATTACAAATAGGTGATGTGGTAACCGTACACACAGGCGAGATAGGAACCTCAGCTGTAATTAAGGAGAAAGAGGCTGGTGCTATTGGATTTGCTACTATAAATACACGCACGGATAAACGTATCCTAAATCCATATTTTCTTTCTACTTATTTTAATACTGATAAACATAAATGTTATGCAAATAGTGTTTCTACTGGTGACGGTAGATCAAATTACAATATAAAAGACTTTAATAAATTAGTAATTTCTATTCCAACTTTGGATGAACAAGAAAAAATTTCAGCCATTATAAATAATATAAACACTATTATTACCCTTCATCAGCAAGAGCCATTTCTATGTGGGAACAGCATAAATGGTGGGGGAAAACTATGTTAACAATAGAGGAAAAGTCCGAACTATTTTATATTTATTACGAAAAATGGATACATATATATAAAGAAGGTGCTATTCGTGATGTAACAATGCGAAAATATGAGATAACGCTGCTATGGCTAAAGCGATTAGTTCCTGAACTTAGGCTTTCACAATTAAATAGGATATCATATCAACAACTATTAAATGACTATGCGGAGTTTCATGAACGACAAACAACGATGGACTTTCATCATCAAATAAAAGCAGCAGTATTAGATGCGGTGGATGAAGGTTTAATTGATAGGGATCCAACTCGAAAGGCTATTATAAAAGGCCGGTCACCGAGAATTAAGAAGATTAAATATCTGAACCAGTTTGAACTACATACGTTGTTAGTAAATTTGAAATTGACGTCAGAAATTAATTGGGATTGGTTGATATTGATAATAGCAAAAACTGGAATGAGATTTTCAGAAGCTTTAGCATTAACTCCAAAAGATTTTGACTTCTCACATCAATCATTGATTGTAGATAAGACATGGGATTATAAAGGTAATAGTGGGTTCTTACCAACAAAGAATAAATCATCAGTGAGAAAAATACAGCTTGATTGGCAAACTATTATAAAGTTTTCTGAAATAATTAAAGGCTTACCTGAAGATAAGCCAATATTTGTGAAGGGACGTGTATTTAATTCAACAATTAATGGTGTATTAGAACGATATTGTAAAAAGTTAGGCATACCAGTTATCTCAATCCATGGATTACGACATACACATGCTTCGTTATTACTTTTTGCAGGTGTATCGATTGCCAGTGTTGCAAGAAGGCTTGGGCATGCAAGTATGACGACGACACAGAAAACATATATACATATAATTCAAGAAATGGAAAATAGAGACATTGATTTGGTTATGCGGTCGATGGCTGGATTAGCTTGAGATTTATTTTGTAGAAATGGCTTTTACTGATGAAGGGTAATTAACTTATTAAAAGTTTCAATTAAATCAGCTATTTGATTTTGCTCTTTTACTGTTGGTATTTTAATACTATATTTTTTAAAATCTACAGTAGTAAAACTAGCCTGATTTACCGCAGGTTTGGTTATAGAAGCAATATAATTTTTATACGAATTCAAAAATGTTAAGGAATAAATAAAATAAGGATTATATTCATCATTAACTTTGCAACGCAATATATTTGTAGTATATATAGTGTCTCTTTCTGGCCTTCTAGTTACATATGCTGCGGTACCCATTTTTGCTTCACTATTAATAAAATTGATTAAAATATCACCTTGTTCAATTAAATAGTTATTAGTATTAGCACCTTGAGGATCATTTTTATACCAATATTTTATATCATCAACCAAATTTAATTGACCATCATTAATATTATTTGCACGAACTACTGGCAGTCCAATGTCATCATTACTTAACATTCGTGACAAACCACTTTTTACCTCAGAAAATATATCTGAAAACTCACGCTGTTCCCAAGTAATATGGAAGGAGACCTTATGACCATAACAAAGCGCCAACATTATGTACCACAATTTTTACTTAGATTTTTTTCGGATTTATCCAATGTAAAGTCTAAGAGTATTATTTCCATGTATATGTTAGAACAAAATACTATTAAAGAAAAAATACCTATTAAGAGTGTATGTTATTGTGAAAACATATATGGCGATGATGATATTGTTGAAAAAATGTTTAGTGAGATAGAGTCAGATTGGGCAAGAGTTCTAAACCAAATGAATATTTCTAATCGTCATATTATCAAGCGTAAAGATAAATCTAATATTGCTTCTTTTATAGCTTTTCAATATTTACGTACAAAAAAAAGAGAAGCCTTTCTTGAGAGAATGACGGCTGAATGGATTAAATATATAGATCCTAAAGATGCTGCACTTTTTCAGAATAAGCTTGAAAATAATTCGTCGATATCGATGAATTTATCATTAATTCAATTTCGGGATTTTAGGAAGTATTTAAGTGACTTAGATTATGTTATTCTTGATAATGAAAGTAATACAGAATTTATTATTTCGGATAATCCTGTGATTTTTATAAATATATTTTCACCTAATAATTTTGGAGTTCATTCAATTGGTAATATATTGTGGATTCCAATATCTCCTAGAAAATTATTACTATTGTATGATCGCAAAGCTATTAATTTAACGGCCGGTGGTTTTAAAATTAGCTCTGATGAAACTATAAAAGCGATTAACTCTTATCAGTACATAGTGATGGATAAATTACTTTTTAATATTCATTATGATTTGAATAACTATATTTTTTATGAAGATTCTATAAAATCAAGAGCAATATATGAAAATAGAAAACCTGTACAAAAGTTTAATACAGAGAATGATGGATTATTAGTTTTTTTATTTCCCGATTTCTTAAATAAATATATAGACTTAAATTTTATAAGATTAGATTCCTTGTTAGTGCGTATTCCTTATTCCCATAGATACAATATCAGTCGGTATAAAAATTTAGAACAGTTATATCTATATCGTAAAATGTTTAATGATGTATTAGATTGGGAAACTTTTAAGAAATGTATATTGGAATATTGGGTTCGGCGAATATAGCTTATATTAGAGACCTCTATGTCATGTATTTATATTTTATACGAAATCTTCAATATGAGTCTTTTTATTTGTCGCGATATATTTTACAATTCAGCTGATATAAAAGCTTGTAAGACTATATATATAATTTTGGTATTTCTAGTGTGTATTAAATGCTTACTTACTATAACTTTAAGAGGTTGATATGAATAACATTTTTTCTTTTGCCACAGGCGAGTTATCTCAAGACGCTTTTATTTGTTGGTGTTTAAATTGGATTAATGAACCAGATACTATAGATACACATAGATATCGTCAACTTGGTTTAGAGTTACTAGCTAAGTTAATAGATAAGCCATTAAATTGTGATAAACTCTTAAAAGTAGACATCAAATCAATAGATAAAGTGATCTTGGTGCAGCAGGTTTTAAATATTGATGTACTGGCTATAATTCCTCAATATAAGTTAGCTATTATCATAGAAGATAAAACAAGTACTAGTGAACATGATAATCAAATTAGTTTTTATAGAGGCTCACTTAAGACAGTTTTTGATAATAAGAAACCTTGGAATGCTTATAATAAATTAGAAAAAGCTTTTAAGTCAGTAAACCTTAATATAGACCATGTTGATATAGCAAATTATCATATCCATACCGTGTATTTCAAGACGGGTTATTACTTTGATTATGATTGGCAAGTGGCTCATAGCGATTCGGTGGATAATTATTTAACTGGTCCTATGTTTTGGGATATCTTAAAAAATTATGACGACTGTGAAAGCGATATTCTACAAGGCTATTGTGAGCACTTAAAAAATCAACTAGATTGGTATCAAGTCGTATCTAAGATTGATGGGAAATATGATGATGAAGAATGTCATTATATTAAGTGGGAACGTATTACGCAGCATGGTTTTTTACAGGTTTTATTTGATAATGAAAGTTTAGATGGATCTTGGCTATGGAAAGATATGAGTACATATACTAATCAATATAGTACTGGTACAAATCAGGGAGGCAGCCCATGGACTAACCGTCGTTTTTGGAGTCGGACAGAAGTACAGGCTATCTGGTCTGACCCTCCAACTAGCTTTAAGCCTTGGATGTTTTGGCGCGTAGATCATGACTCAAAAGGTTTATATCTATCACTGCGATATTATAATAATGACTCAAGTGAATCGGGGAAGGCATTACGTAAAAAGGTATATGCTAAGCTTAATACCATGATTGATGAAACAGTTTTGAATAAATTGGAGACACTAATTCGAGCTTATAATCAATGTGTCACTAGACCTCAACATGGCAACTATTATGAAAACACCTTGATTCATATTGGTATTGAACCAGTGTTAGCATCTTGGGATGAAAATAAAGGACAACCGTTTATTGAGTGGGTACGAGATATTGATTGCAAGCTAAGAGAAACTATTGAAGCTTTTGATTGGGAAAAGTTTTAAGTTATAACAATCAAACAGGGAAAGAAATCATAAGATTCCTTTCCCTGTTTAGATATGATATAATTTATATCAAAGTGAGGCATAAATGGTTTGGTCGCCAGACTTCG
>ERZ1106931.905-NODE-905-length-15196-cov-2.933954_pt1 | contig 15196 bp, 10 predicted proteins | sample MGYA00403664_ERZ1106931 | MGnify/ENA primary metagenome ERZ1106931 (study PRJEB35170, sample SAMEA104062435) | human gut metagenome | biome: human gut; feature: human-associated habitat; material: faeces | place: Denmark | collected 2012-06-29 ... | reverse complement strand
GGTGGCATAGCCGACGATGACCGTACCGCCGTTTTCGGCGAAGTCCGCGATGCGACGGGTATCCTCGTCGGACAGGGCGATCACGGTGGGCAGCACGATAGTCTGGTAGCCGCTCCAATCGTAGGCGAGCGGGACCACGTCCGCGCGCGCTCCGGCATCGAGATATCCGCGATACCAGTCGCGTACGTCATGCCAGTGATTGAGTTTCATGCTGGGCAGGGTCTCGGAGCGAGTGGCCCATTCGGATTCCGCACTGAACAGAATCGCCGTGTCCGCGCGCTTCAGTTCCGTGTCTTGCACACCCGCGTCGGACAGCGTCTTCAGCGCGGCGCCGAGTTCGCACACACCTCGAAACAGTTTCGTATCGGAGCCCGCGTGGGGCACCATCGCGGAGTGGAACGCCTCGGCACCCGATGCGGATTGCCTCCATTGGAAGAAGTTGATGGCGTCGGCACCCATGGCCACGTGGGCCAAGGAGTCGCGCATGAGCTCGCCGGCGCGCTTGCGCGTGTTAAGGGGCTTCCACTGCACGGCTGAGGTGGAGTGCTCCATCACGTACCACGGCTTGCCGAGCGCGAGCGAGTCCATGAGCGCGTCCGAGCAGGCGAGTTCGTCCAGATGGGATTCGCCTTCATGGAAGTAGTGATCGTTGGACACGAAGTCCACTTCGTTTGCCCATTGCGCGTAGTCCATGGTGCATTGGTCGGTGGAGACCATGAAGTTCGTGGTGAACGGCTTGCCGGGGCAGATTTCTTCGATTGCGTCGCGTTCGGCCTTGTAGAAGTCGAGCAGCATGTCGTTGCCGAACCGCTCGTAATCCAACTGCTGGGGCGGGTTGACCATGCTGTCGCCGCCCATGTGGCGAGGCAGCAACACCTCGTCGAAGCTGTTCACGTGCTGGGACCAGAAGGCCGTGCCCCACGCTTCGTTCAACGCGTCGACGGTCCCGTATTTGGCCTCGCACCACGTGCGGAACGCGGCCAAGGCGTTGTCGGAGTAGTCGTAGCGGTTGTTCCAGCCGTATTCGTTGCCCATGTGCCAGGCGGCCACATACGGGTTGTCCTTGTAGTGTTCGGCAAGTTTGCGGCACAGGCGCAACGCGTATTCCTTGAACACCGGGCTTGTGGGCTGCCACGACTGACGTGAGCCCGCGTTGACGGTATGACCATACCGGTCTACCGGCAGCACCTCTGGATGGGATTCGTACAGCCACAGCGGCGCGGCGGCTGTGGCGGAGGCCAAGTCCACGGCGATGCCGGCTCTGCCGAGCCTGTCGATCACATGGTCGAGCCACTCGAACGTGAACGCGCCCTCGACCGGCTCGATCTTGTCCCAGCTGAAAATTGCCAGCGATACGACGTTCACGCCGGCCTCACCCATGAGACGGATATCCTCGTCCAGCGTCTCCTCGGGCCACTGGTCCGGGTTGTAGTCGCCGCCGAACGCGATGCCGCGGCCGGATTCCGTCAGCAGGGACGGCCACCTAAATGCTCTACGAGTAGTCATATTAATCAAATCCTTTATTGTATCGGTTTGCGGGAAGTGCTGTGCTTGCAGGTTGTGAACACCAGAGAGGCCGCCCCCGCTGGCGGGGCTGTCAGCGAAGCTGACTGGGGGTGGTCGCCAGTCGAATCCCCATATGACCACCCTCAGTCCGCTCCGCGGCCAGCTCCCGTCAGAGGGAGCCAGAGGTTACTCCTTGACGGCGCCTGCGGCGAGGCCTGACTGCCAGTACTTCTGCAGGCACAGGAACGCAATCACCAGAGGGATGATCGTGATCAGCGAACCGGTAATCACGAGGTTTTGGATAGCTTGACCGCCTGCGGTTGAAGCCTGGTCCTTCCACTGGTTCAGACCGATCGTCAACGGGTACCAGTTGGAATCCTTCAACATGATCAACGGCAGGAAGTAGTTGTTCCACGTCGCTACAATGGCGAACAATGCAGTGGTCACGATGCCGGGTGCCAACAGCGGCAGGGAAATCTGGAAGAAGGTGCGGAACTCGCCGGCACCATCCACGCGCGCGGCTTCAAGCAGCTCATCCGGCACGGCCTGATCGGAGAAGATCCACATCAGATACAGACCGAACGTGGATACCAAACTCGGGATAATCATCGACCACGGGGTGTTCGTGAGGCCCATCTTGGCGAACAGCAGGAACTGCGGCACGGCCAGCGCGATACCCGGCACCGAAATGGCGCCGATGATGATCACGAAGCACAGCTTACGGCCGGGGAAGCGGAACTTGGCCAGCGCATAGCCGCCCATGATGGCCAGCAAGGTGGCACCGCCGGCGCCGACCACCACATACAGAATCGTGTTGACGAACCAGCGGCCGAAGATACCGTCCTGATAGGTGAACACCGTGGCGATGTTGTCGAACAGGGCGAACGTTTTGCCGAAACCGAGGCCGAACGTCGAAGTGAAGTCGGACTGGGTCTTGGTGGCGTTAATCATCAGGTAGACAAACGGGAAGAGGCAGTAGACCGCGAAAATCGCGCACACGATGGTCAGGGCCATCGAGCGGGTCGGGTTCGCCGGGTTGGAGAAACCGGTTTTGGCGGCGCGCTTGCGCTCGGCCTTCTCGTCGGCGTCGATGCGCTTCTGACGCTCCTTCTCGGCCTTCTTGGCGGCCTTTTCCTGAGCCTTGAGATCGGCCAGGGTCATGGTTGTTGTTGAAGTCATGGTTGCAGTGCTCATAATTACTTCATCTGCTCCTTCATACTCTTAAGCTGGACGACATACGCAATGGCCATGGTGATGATGGCCATCACGATGGCCAGAGCTGCGGCATAGTTGCTCTGATTGCCGGTGAAGCTCAGGTTGTAGGCGTACATGTTCGGCGTGTAGTACGTGGTGATCGCGTTGCCCGGAACCATGTTCTGCAAAATGCTCGGCTCGTTGAACAGCTGGAAGCTGCCGATGATCGAGAAGATCACCGTGATGGCCAGCGAGCCCTTCAGCTCCGGCAGCTTGATCTTCTTAACAATCTGCCACTCCGAAGCGCCGTCGATGGAGGCGGCCTCATACAAGCTGTGCGGAATGGTGCTTAGGGAGCTGTAAAAAATCAGCATGTTGTAGCCGGCATATTCCCACGTGTTGATGTTCGCGATGGATGCAAGCAGCACGTCGGGGTTGAGCACATCGATGTTGGTGCCGAGGAAGTCGTTGAGGGAACCGACCAGACCGTATTTGGCGCCATACACGAAACCCCAAATCATGGTGGAGACCACTGCGGGCACCGCATAGGGCAGGAATGTGGAGATGCGGAAGAACTTGGTGCCATGCAGCTTCATCGAATCCAAAGCGAGGGCCATGGCTGCGGCCAGAAACAGCATGATCGGCACCTGGAATACGGTGAAGATAGTGACGCGGCCCACCGAGCTCCAGAACTGCGGATCCTGAATCAGTCGGGCGTAGTTCTCGAAGCCGACGAACTTGGTGCCGCCGACCATCTGCTTCTTGAAGAAGGAGATGTAAATGGCGTACACAATTGGGATGATGAACACGAAGACGAACACCACGGCGAACGGCCACATGAACTTCCAGCCGCGCCAGTCGGCCTTGTGCTTGTTGACGCGGGCCTCGGCCGTGTGCAGATCCGCCTCCTCAGGCAGGATTCCCACCGTTGGCTGCGGGGCTGCGGCCATTGTTTGATCGGACATAATCGATTGCTTTCTTGGAATACGGATTGCTGTGCTGCGCCCGCTACCAGGAGGTCGCTCGATTGGAGCGGTCACGTCAGGCGAGGGCACGGGAAAGCGGGGACACTGGGGAGCATCCCCGCTTTGGGAGATCGGGCGGCTAGGCGGAAGGAGAGTGGCCTAGCCGCAGGTTTTGATTGTTGGTCAGTGCCGGATGTACCGGCAATAGATCGGTTGCGTCACTTGACGGTGACGTTGTAGCCCTGCTGCTTGCCTTGCTCGGCGAGCTTGTTGGCATAGTTTTCAAGCGCCTTCTCCAGGGTGATGTCGCCGGAGTAGGCCTTGGAGACTTCGTCGCCGTAAGCGGTCTGGGCGTACGGGTTGTACGGCAGGTACTGGAACTTCTCGGTCGGGCGCTGAGCCGCGGCGGAAAGGACTTCGTTGACGTTCTGACCGCCGAAGTAGTCGTTGGTCTTCTTGTTGGACTCGGTGGTCGGGTCGGTGAAGGAGTCGGACCGGAGGATCTTCTTCAGGGACGGGAAGGTACCGGTGTCGGCCATGGTCTGAGCGCCCTCGCCATGAGTCATGTACTCAACGAGCTTGTAGGCAGCGGCCTGGTTCTTGGACTGCGAGGTGACGGCAAGTGCAGAGCCACCGTCTTCGGCGGAGACTTCCTTGCCTTCCTCCCACTGCGGCAGCTGGGCGACGCGCCAGTTGCCGGCCTGATCGGGGGCGCCGGTCATGAGGTTGATCGGCATCCAAGCGCCGATGGTCAGGGAGGCGAGGGTGCCATCGTTGAGCTCGCGGTTCCAATCGTCGGACCAGTTCGGGGTCTTGGCGTCCACGAGGTCTTCGTCGATGAGCTTCTGGACGAATTGGATATAGCGCTGCATGCCCTCGTCCTTGGTCATGTTGATGGTGATGTTCTCGCCATCGACCTTCCACGGCTGGGCACCGGCCTGCCAGATCTGGGCGGTGAACGGCTGATAGTCGTTGGAGGTACCGGCCAGATTGGTGATGTAGGAGCCGGTGGCACGGATCTTCTTGGCGGCCTCGTAGTAGTCGTTCCAGGTCTTGATGGACTCGCCGTCCACGCCGGCCTTGTCGAACACTGCCTTGTTGTAGAAGAACATTTCGGGGCCGGAATCAATCGGCAGAGCGTACGGCTTGTTGTTGTACTGGAGCTTGTTCCACGGGCCGGCGGCGAAGTCGTCGGCGAGTTTGTCGGCGCCGAATTCGCTCAGGTCCACGAGGCCATCGGTGACGGCGAACTGGGTGACGGTCGGATCTTCGAGCATCACGACGTCAGGGGCGCCGTTGCCTGCGGCGATGGCGTTGGAGAGCGCGGTGGAGGTCTTCTCGGCGGTGCCGGTGTTGTTGAACTTGACGGTGATGCCGGGGTTGGCCTTCTCGAAGTCAGCGAGGATTTCCTTCATCGAGTTGCCGGAATCCCAGCCCCAGAACACGAGTTCGGCCTTGTCAGCGTCACCCTTGTTGGCGCCGTTGTCGTTGCTGCTGCCGCAGGCGGCGAGACCGACGAGCGTGGCCACGGCCGCCGTTGCCGCGATGACCTTCTTGGTGTTGCGCATGTTATCTCCTTCTGGACCATTGGAGTTGACTTGCGGGTGGTTGGCTTTCTTCCGACTGGCTTCCGGTTTTCGTCCGGTTACTTCTCGGTTATCTTCCGGCTGTCTTTGGCTGCCTTCCGATTGTTGACGACTGCCTTCCGATTGCCAAAAACGAATCGACTGCTGCGTTGGATTTCAATTCGTTTGGCCGCTTGCGAAGTCTCCTCTGGCCACCTTTCCTTGGGGTGTTTTCTTTGGTACACCCGTGTACCAATACCTAAGATGATACACCTGTGTACCAATTTGTCAAATCACCCGACACGCCTGATTTTTTTCGCCTTTTCCATGCTTTCCACGTGAGCAAATCTCCAGTCGAACAGCGACTTGTCTCAGAGGCTCTTCATCCCCTCCCCAACGTGAGTAGGTCCCGACTCTCAGCACACCACCAAATAACGCGCAGCATGCTCGTGAGTCCCCAACACCCACACACCACGGCGCGATTCCACCACTCAGCCGCCTCACCAGTGCCCACATTTGTAGATATTCAACGCCATATGACAAGAATCTGACTAGTATGAACAGGCACCCCCCATAGCTGTATTGAGAGGAAAAGCACATGGCGGGCCTGTTTCAAGCTACTTCCAAGCAGCGCAATCCCTTGGGAACAACCATACGTACTCACGGATCGGGCAAATATACGTTCGGTCTGGCCTTAAGCGCCGGTCAATATCCGCGGTCTGCTTGCCTTTTCCTATCAGCTCCTCGCGGTATGCGGCATCTTCCTGACCAATGTCATCAACTACATCATCGCCTCCTACGGTCCCAGAAGCTGGGATGTCAACGCCGGTTGGCGTTGGATGCTGAGGCTGGGTGCGATTCCGGCCGCCGCGTTCCTGCTCTCCATGGTGCGAGCACCGGAAAGCCCACGATTCCTCATTCAAGCCGGCAAAACCGAAGAGGGATTCGCGGTGCTCGAGCACATCATCGGCACCGAACAGGCACGCCTTCGCACTGACGACATCCATGCATCGGTCAAACTCGAAACCGAAATGTCGCATGAATCTCACGACCTGTTCCGCCCAGGGCTGCGGAAGGCGCTCGTCATCGGCGCTTTGATCAAGGCGTGAATGCTGCGTTGCGTTCCTGCATTGCCATGTTGCCATGTTGCCGCGTTATTGCATCGCTACGTTGCCACGTTGCCGCGTTATTGCATCGCTACGTTGCCACGTTGCCACATCACATTGCATTGCCGCATTGCTGCGTTGCCGCATCACATATCGCAACACAAACGCAGCAACGCAATGACGACCGGAGATGGCATCGCCGCCACCAGCGAGGAACCGCAGTGCAACGCGGTAACGTAACGCAATGCGATGTGATTCCCGCGTAGTTACAGGCAGTTACAGATTGAGTACCGCATCAGCAATGCGCATGGCGGATTCGCGGTGGGAGACCAGCACCACAGCCGCGCCGCGCTCCTTGTCTGCATGCTGCTCACCCACGGCCATAGCGTGAATGGAACGTAGAATAATAGCCTCGTTCAAAGCATCCAAACGGCTGGTCGGCTCGTCGAAAAGCACCAGATCAGCATTGCGCAGGAACACACGAGCCAAACCGATACGCTGGCGTTCACCTTCGGATAGACGGTCGCCCAACTCGCCTACCTGAGTATCAAGGCCATCGGGCAGGGAATCAATGAGATCAAGCACGGAGGCCTTGGCGAGAGCCTGACGCAAACGAGCATCGAGACCGTCAGCTGCTGCCACCTGAACGGCATCGCCCTCTGCCGATTGCGCCGCCAACCGCTGCTGTCGGGAATCAACGGTCTTGGCACCCACTTCCCCATTGCCTGCAACATTTGCAGCTTCAACCTCGGACTCAGACAAAGCAATCAGCAGATTGTCTCGGATAGAGCCATCAAACAGGTGGGTTTCCTGGCTCATCATGGCCTGAATACGTCGGCGAGCATGCACATCGACCTCGGGCAACGGCGTGCCGGACAACGTCACCTGACCGCGCTGCGGATCCCAGTAGCGCAGCAGCAGCTTGAGCATGGTGGACTTGCCTCGGCCGGACGGCCCCTGGATACCCAGCACGCCATGCTGCGGCACGTCAAGCGAGAAGTCGGACAGGACTTCATGCTCCCCCGCATATGCAAAGGTGACGTCATCAAGACGCATGCCCATATACTCCCGCGGCACAACAGTGCCGTTCTCGGTCACAGCGGGCACCTCGTCCATCAGTCCGAACAGTCGGCTAGCGGACGCGAAGGTCTGAGTCAGGTTAGCGGGCAAGGCGGCGAGCGCCAAAGTCGGTCCGAACGAGCTGGCGAACAGCACGAAGGCGGCAATCAGAGCCGGAATGCTCTGCGGGTTCGCGCCGGCACAGGCAATAGCCACGGCGACCGAAGCCGCTGTGAGCACAGCCACCAAGAGTCCGCTGATTCCGGTGAAACGGCCGTTGACCTTGCTGAGTTTGGCGTGATCCTTCCACAACGCATGGGTACGGTCCTCGATGGCCTGCGCACGTTCCTCGCCGCGGCCAAATCGGATGATTTCGTCCAGGCCGCGCATGTCATCGAGTATCACATTGTCGAGTTTTCCGGCAGCGCCACGGATGGCAGGGCCAAGATTACGTACGCCGGTGGCAAAGAATCGCGGCACAAGGATGCCGATAACCAGGTGGGCGGCAATCAACGCCAGCGCCATCCATGGGCTTAGGGTGGCGGCCACAATCGTGTAGATGATGGTGGAGGTTACCGCGATGGCCACCGGACTGATGGTGTGGGCAAAGAAGATCTCAAGCAGTTCCACATCGGTGGTCAGCATGGCGATAAGGTTGCCCTTACCTTTGCCCGCGAGCTTGGCCGGCGCCAGTCTGCGCAACGCGGCGAACGCCTTGGAACGGAAGAGTGCGAGCAGATGGAATGCCACATTGTGGTTCAGATATTGTTCAATGTATCGGGTGATGCCACGCAGAAGAGCACAGATAATCATCATGATGACGGCGGGCGCAACACCCATGCCCCACACCGGATTACCGGTAAGTGCAAATGCCGCGATAATGCCGAACACGGGCAGGAAAGTGGCCGAAAGATGGCCGATGGTGCCGGCGGTGGAGGCCGCTGCCATCAGTCCTGCCAGAGGTCGGGCTTCCTTAAGCAGTCGCCTGATCACTTGGAATGTGCTCATTTTGGAAGACGAATCGCTATTTGCAACACCAGCCGGAGTCTCAGCCGAGGCCTGCTCACTCCCGCCAACGGAAGCCGTCGGCAAAGCTGACTGCAGGCGGTCAACCGTCATACCCGCCTCTGCGCTTACGCGCGCTGCGCCACCCTCAGTCCGACTGTCGTCGGACAGCTCCTGCTTGCGGGAACCAACCTGCAGCACACGCCGAGCATGGCCTTCTCCGAAGTTCTCAATATCTGCCTGCGTGGTAAACAGCTTGGCGTAGACGCCGTCCGCCGTCATCAGCTCGGTATGGGCGCCACTCTCAACCGACTTGCCGTGTTCGAGCACCACCACTTGGTCAGCGTGTTCGACGTTGGCCATGCGATGGGTGATCATAATAACCGTCTTGCCGCGGGATTGCGCCAATTCGCGAATTGTATCCAGGATCAGCTCTTCGGATTCCATGTCAACGCTGCTGGTCGCCTCATCGAACACAAATACCGGCGAATCATGCAGGAGCGCGCGGGCGATGGCGATACGCTGGCGCTGGCCACCGGACAGGTTGGCGGCGTCGGGCTCAATCGTCATGTCAAGGCCGTCCGGCTGCGAACGCACGAAGTCGGCGATACGGGCCTGTTCGAGCGCGTCCCAGAGACGGGAATCCACGGCGTCGGACGCGGCTTCACCGTTCTGGCCGTCATCGGGCAAAGCCATCAGAAGGTTCTCACGCAGAGTACCGGCAAACAGATGGCTACTGGCACCGATCAGGGTGATGGTTCGGGCGAGCGTCTCTCCGGACAGGTCGGATACCTTGACGCCGTTCAGCGTAAGCGAGCCTTGGTATCCGGTCAACGTACCGGCAAGCAGCGCGGCAGCCGTGGATTTGCCGGAACCGGAGATGCCGACGATGGCGGTGAGTTGACCGGGGTAGGCAGTGAAGGTGAGGTCGGTGAGCGCAGGTGCCGGCGCGGAATTCGTTTGTTGAATGGCGGCACCGGAATCGGCGCTGTCATAGGAATAGCCGACGTGGTCGAAGCTGACGGTGATTCCGCCATCGGCCTTGGCCCCGGCCTTGGTACCGGCATCAGTCCCGGCATCGGTGCCAGCGGTGGCCGGCAGCGTGGCAGTGCCGTGGGCGGGCTCGGGGGTGTCCAGCAGGGCGAAGATCCGTTTGGTGGAGGTCATGCCGTTCATCGCCACGTGGAAGTAGGAGCCGAGTTGGCGCATGGGGATGAAGAATTCGGCGGACAGCAGCACGATCAGCAACAGTCCGGCGAGGGTGAGCGGGAAGCCCGCTCCGAATGGCATCAGGTATTGCAGGCCGTAGGCCAGGTAGGCGAACGCACCGGGCAGGTGGGCGGCGAGCATGACCGGCGACCAGCCGGCGGCGCTGGCTCCTGCGGCGGCCGCGGCGGTATGCGCATACTGCCGCCGTAGGCCACGATATCCATGGCGGTCAGCGAGCGCAGCTGGATCTGCAGCACGCGCATGGTCATGACGCGGAAGCCTTCGGCCTTCTTGTCCATTTCGGCGGCGGCACGGTCGTCGGCGTCGAAGTTCTTCAGGGTTTCGAGGCCTTGCAGGTTGTCGAGGAATGCGGCACCCATGTCGGTGTATCGGCCCCAGTATTTTTTGAAGGCGCGGGCGGCGGTCATGGATACGATGCCGGTGACAATAATAATGAGCGGCGCGCAGACGAGCATGGTCACGGCGGCCGGCATGTTGATCGGCGCAATCACGGCGAACAGGGTGATCGGCGCAAGAATCGCATAGAAGAGCTGCGGCAGGAACAGTTCGAAGAAGCTTTGAATCTGCTCGACGCCTTCGCCGGCGGACTGGACCACATCCGAGGTCTTGACGCGCGACCTGTAGGACGGGCCGAGGGCCACCATTTTGCGGTACAGCTTGGAACGCAAAGCGAGCTTGACCCGTTCGGCGGCTTCGGTGCCGAGGCGTGTGGCGTGTGTGGTGGCCAGGTAGCGAACCAGCATGCAGACGATCGCCAAGGCCACGTAAACCATGAGGTCGCCGGCCATCGGGGCGACGGTGGTGCCCGGAACGCCGAACAGATTGGCGGGGCACTCGGAGGCCGAGGCGGCGTTACAGGAGAAAGTGTGTGGGTCGGCTGCGGCGAGCAGTCCTTGCAGCAGCATGACCAGCGAAAGCATGAAGCCGATATTGGCAAGCAGCCCAACCCACATCAGAGCCACTTTGCCGGCTATGAGCTTGCCGAGACCTGGTGCCAATTGGAACAGTCGTTTGTCGAACATGGTTCGCTTCCCCTTGCCGTGTTGTTGCGGTGTTGGTTGCCGTGGTACTGCAGTAGGTCTCGTCATGCATCAGTCGCGGGTGCCACCAATCGCATACCTGCACATACCGATGGCGTGCACTGCGCAATCCTATTTACCTTAGGCGAAAGCGCACATACACGCCAGACCTTCAGCTGAGACGACTGTCACGCTGAGCTTCGTTCCCAAATAAGAAGCCACAGACTCCCCAATGCCGACGCCGCCGATGATGCTGGAGCTGATGACCGGACCCTGCAGGGCCGGGCTCAGCACGTACTTGTCCTGCAGGAAGTCGATGGCTCCCGAAATGGACACGGTCATAACCGTAGAGCAAACCGGTTAGACACGGCGTTGTATACAATCCACAAAACCAGACAGACAACTTCTCCATTGCCCACAACGCGCGCAACCTTACGCCAGCGTAATCTAACTCGTCAGAATGGCTCGGGTTGTCAACTTGCCATCATGTTTGTAAGGAATAAACGGCCGTATGCTTACCGAATACACCACGCCCGGCGAATCCATCGAGATCCGCGATGACCAAACTATCTATTCACTGCTCACCGAACGACTGGCCCGCACCGGCGCGGACACGGTAATCGCCGCCAAGAAAATCGGCCCCGGCCGCTGGCAGAACGTCACCACCGGCGAATTCCACGAGCGCGTGGTCTCAGCCGCCAAGGGCCTGATCGCGCTCGGCATCGCCAAGGGCGACGCGGTGACCATCTTTTCCTCCACCCGTCTCGAATGGGGCATTCTCGATTTCGCACTGGCCGCAGTGGGCGCGGTAAGCGTGCCGATCTACGACACCGACTCCGCCCCGCAAGCCCAGCGCATCATGAACGATTCGGCGGTCAAGCTGGCCTTTGCCGACAACCGCGAGCGCTTCGACCGGCTCGACTCGGTCAAGGACCACTGTCCTGCCTTGAAGCAGATTCTCATGATCGAGGGCAACGCGCTGGGCGCGCTCGAAGGTCTGGGCGTGGCTGTTTCGGACGAGGAACTGAACGAGCGCGTGGCCACCGTGCGCGCCGACGATCTGGCCACCATCGTCTACACTTCGGGCTCCACCGGCAACCCGAAGGGTGCCGAACTGACCCACAAGAACTTCGTGTCCATCACCATCTCCGCCTCGCAGGCGTTGCATGAAGTGGTGCTTGACGACCATCCGCGCCTGCTGCTCTTCCTGCCGCTGGCCCACTGCTTCGCGCGATTCATCCAGTACGCCTCCATCGCCTCCGATGACGGCGTGGTCGGTTATCTGCCGGACACCAAAACCCTGCTGCCGGACCTGCGTTCGTTTGAACCGACCTACCTGCTGGGCGTGCCGCGCGTGTTCGAGAAGGTATACAACGCCGCCTCGCACAAGGCCGGTGCCGGCTGGAAGGGCCGCCTGTTTGTCAAGGCCGCCGAGGCCGCGCGCGTCTGGAGCCGCAAGGAGCAGGCCGGCGAGCAGCACACGTTTGCCGAAATCGCCGAGCGCGCCAAGTACGAAACGCTCGTCTACCGCACGGTGCGCGGTGCTCTGGGCCCGAAGATCAAGTACGTGGCCTGCGGCGGCGCACCACTGTCGCTCGATCTGGCGCATTTCTACAACGGCATCGGACTGCCGATGATTCAGGGTTATGGCATGACCGAAACCGCCGCCCCGTTCGCCGCCACGCGCGTGACCGACAATGTGATCGGCACCGTAGGCCAGCCCGCGCCCGGCTCCTCGATTCGCATTTCCGACGAAGGCGAACTGCAGGTCAAGGGCCCGAACGTGTTCCGCGGCTACCACAATCTGCCGGAGAAGACGGCCGAGGCGTTCACCGCCGACGGCTGGCTCAGGACCGGCGACTTGGCCGAGATCGATGATGAGGGCCACATCGTCATCACCGGCCGCATCAAGGACATTATTATTACTGCCGGCGGCAAGAACGTCTCCCCCATTCCGCTGGAGGAAGAGATCGCCAAGTGCCCGATCGTGGAGCACTGCGTGGTGGTGGGCGACCAGCGCCCGTTCATCGGCGCGTTGGTGACGCTCGATCCGGAGTCGCTGGCATTGTGGCTGCCCGCGCACGGCCTGTCCACGGAGACGCCGGTCGACCGGCTCGCCACGAACGCCGCGGTGCGCGAGGAGATTCAGCAGTACGTGGACAAGGCGAATGCGACGGTCTCGCGCGCCGAATCCGTACGCAAGTTCGCCGTGCTGGACACGCAGTTCACGCAGGAGAACAAGTGCCTGACACCGTCGCTGAAAGTGGTGCGCCCGGCCGTCAATCGCGTGTTCGCCGATGTGATCGACAACGAGATCTACAACGGCAAGCGGTGAGACGCGCGGTTCGTAATCCGACACAAAAAAAGGGCCTTTTGAACCGCACCCCGATTGTTGGACTGGAGTAATCCAGATTCGATGATCGGAGGTGCGGTTTCTCATGTCCAGGGATCGCAGGCGTCATTATGACGATGATTCCATGCGGGTCGTCGCCGGGGTGCCGCCCGGCCCAGGTGGGTCATGCCCGGGTCAGTTTCTTGCTCCTGAGACGCAGCACGACATCGGCGGAGTTGGCGACGCGCTTGGAATGCGTCACCACGATCACGCATTTGCCGAGCTGATGGGCGGCGTGCTGCAGCAGATGAATCACCTCGTCGGTCATCTCCGGGTCGAGGCTGCCCGTCGGCTCGTCCGCGAGGATCGCGCGGCCCGGGGCGACCAGCGCGCGGCCGACCGCCACCCGTTGACGCTGGCCGCCCGACAGGTGCATGATGTTGCGCTTGGATTCCTCACGGCTCAAACCCAGTTCCTCGAGGATCTTCATATCGGCCTTGGCGCTGACCAGCCGCAGGTTCTCTTCGGGGGTGAGGTAGTCGATCAGGTTATGGTCCTGGAACACCAGGGACACGTGCTCCCGGCGGTGCTTCGCATAGCCCGATGCGGCGATGTCCTCCCCTTCGAAGCGGACCACTCCCCGGGAGGGGGCGTCCAGGCCGGCCAGCAGCGACAGCAGCGTGCTCTTGCCGGCGCCGGACGGGCCGGTGATCGCATACATCTTCCCGGATTCGAAATCCGCGCTGACATCCGAAAGAACACGGATCTTCGCCGCGCCGTAGGCGTAATCGACATGGTCCAGTTGCAGACAGTTAGACATGATTGGTGACTCCTAACGCATAGAGGAAAGAATGGATTTCGGGGATTTGGACAGCACGGCGGCGCATGACACGGCAAGAGCCACGGCGATGACCGCGCATCCGAGCAGCAGGATGAGCATCGTCTGCTCAGGCGGCAAGGCCTCCACGTGCAACGATTCCAACGGCGCGACGCCCGAATCGCGCAACAGTCGGGAAGACACGTATCCCGACAGCATGGCGCCGGTGCCCAGCGAACACAGGGCGGCGACCGCCGCCATGAGTCCGGTTTCGATGGCGAGTTGTGCGACGATCCGCATCTTGTCGATGCCGAGGGCCAGAAGCGTGCCTATCTCATGGATGCGTGAGCGAATCCAGAAGACCAGCGCCATCGCCAGCACCAGTACGTCCGCGAGGCAGACGGACAGCAGCACCATGCGCACCAGATTACGCACCGTCTGCACGGATTGCAGGACGCCGGAGAGCCGGGCCGAATCGTCGGTGACGTCGTACTTGCCGCCGGCCATGGTCTTGGCCCGTCCAATAGCCGCGGACAGGTCCTGCGGATTATCCGACAGGCATCGGATCATGTCGATCCGGTCGTTTCCGGTCAGAGCGGAAGCTACTCGCCTACCCGAATAGATGAGGTTCTCGGAAGTGTCCGAGGGCAGGGGGCTTTGGGCCTGCACGTTGCCGGAGAAGATCCCGGCCACACGCACCGTGGCGTTGCGCCCCTCCTGCCGGAGACGGAATGTCGAGCCGACCGATAGGCCGTTCTGCATCGCGAAGTCGCGGTGGACCAGCACATTGTCGCCGTCGCCCGAGATATGGCGGCCCTGCTCCAGGCGGTACAGGCCGCTCTGGAATTCCTCGGACAATGAGGAATCGGTGGTGCCCAGCACGCTGACCTGCATGGCCAGATCGGAGTCCAATCGGGGGCCCTGCCGGGGCATGACCGGGCGCGCGCCATCCACCTGCGCCAAGGTCTTCGTCGCATAGGCGGTCTTCGTCACACCGGGGATACGCGAGAACCGGCTCGCCTCCTCGGCGCTAATGGGATTCTCGCCGGCGCTGACGGTAAACCCTATGCCCATGCCCGCGCCGATGCCGTCGGACATGGTACGCAGGGCCGTCGAGACTCCGACCTGCGCCACCAGGCTCGTGAAGACCATCAGCATCAGCAGACCGATGATGCCGCTACGTACCGGCTTGCGTACGATCGCCAACGTGGCACGCTTCCACACATTCATGCTCATCATCGAATCTCCGACAGGTCTCGCGGCGATTTGCGCAGCATCGGCATGCACGCCACCGCGACGCACACCAGCATCACCGCCAACAATCCGAGCGCCACGTACAGCATGGCGGTCCCGTCGACCGACACCGTGAGCGAATCCAGGGTGCGCACCGACATGCTG
>ERZ1106931.896-NODE-896-length-15312-cov-36.772236_pt1 | contig 15312 bp, 10 predicted proteins | sample MGYA00403664_ERZ1106931 | MGnify/ENA primary metagenome ERZ1106931 (study PRJEB35170, sample SAMEA104062435) | human gut metagenome | biome: human gut; feature: human-associated habitat; material: faeces | place: Denmark | collected 2012-06-29 ... | reverse complement strand
CCAGTTCAGGCAGACACCGGAACAGCGCTTCACGCAGGAACAGGAGCATCTGCAGCCGTTGCCGGATACGGACTTCGATACCAGTTACTTCGACATCCGCCATGTGTCCCGGGACAGCTATATCGAGGTTGGTGGTAATCGTTACAGCGTTCCCGAAGCGCTGTGTGGTCAGCCGGTATCGATACGAATATCGCTGGATGACGAGTTGCGGATCTACAGTAATGAGAAACTGGTGGCCTCACATCGCCTCTGTTCGGCATCGTCTGGCTGGCAGACAGTGCCGGAGCATCACGCCCCGCTCTGGCAGCAGGTCAGTCAGGTGGAACATCGACCACTGAGTGCCTATGAGGAGCTGTTGTGATGCATGAGCTGGAAGTCCTGCTGAGTCGCCTGAAAATGGAGCATCTGAGTTATCACGTTGAAAGCCTGCTGGAACAGGCAGCTAAAAAAGAGCTGAACTACCGGGAGTTCCTGTGCATGGCGCTACAGCAGGAATGGAACGGCAGGCATCAGCGCGGTATGGAGTCCAGGCTGAAGCAGGCTCGTCTGCCGTGGGTCAAAACGCTGGAGCAGTTCGACTTTACCTTCCAGCCGGGCATCGACCGTAAGGTTGTCCGGGAACTGGCTGGTCTGGCGTTCGTGGAGCGCAGCGAAAACGTGATCCTGCTGGGACCTCCTGGTGTCGGAAAAACTCATCTGGCCATAGCTCTTGGCGTGAAAGCGGTGGATGCGGGACATCGGGTACTGTTTATGCCACTGGACAGACTGATCGCGACACTGATGAAAGCGAAACAGGAAAACCGGCTGGAGCGTCAGCTGCAGCAACTGAGTTATGCCCGGGTGTTGATCCTGGATGAAATAGGCTATCTGCCGATGAACAGAGAGGAAGCCAGCCTGTTCTTCCGGCTACTGAACCGTCGATATGAAAAAGCGAGCATCATACTGACGTCAAACAAAGGGTTCGCAGACTGGGGAGAAATGTTCGGAGATCACGTGCTGGCAACAGCGATACTGGATCGGTTGCTACATCACTCAACCACGCTGAATATCAAAGGAGAGCGTTACCGGTTAAAAGAGAAACGTAAAGCTGTGGTGATGACCCAAAACGCAACGCCTGTCAGTGAGGATGAAATGGTGAAAAGCGGACAGCATCAGTAACGGAAGTATCTTAGCGGGTACGAAAATGGCAGGATCGTGACATTGACAGAATATCTCCTGATCATCCTGAATGACTGCAGTTGCTGTGGAAAAGTAAGCTGTCTCCACCCACGGCACGACTTAACAGGCATTCCGTAACTCCCCCAGACTTACTATGACGCATTATCGGTGCACTTAAAACCGCAGACCGCATTGCGGGTGTTACTGCATGACAGTCTGACCGTATTGTGAGATGTCGGCAGGAACCGATGTCCGCGCAGGGGGGAACTTCCTGCAGTACCTGACGCTTCAAATAGTATTAACCGTAGGGCGTTGTTGGTTCCGGATCGCGGAAATGGGAGCACAGGTCTGCTACGGGGTGTACCTCTGACAGTAAATCCGGCTCGCTCATCTGACAGCCTCTCTCCCGGAAAAGACCAAAAATGAGATCGTCTCCTCAACAGCAGAGAAGAGGTCTTGACAGACAGGCTACATTGCATACGATTTATGAAGAAAAAGACAGCAAATATGGAGGTTATAGCGGAGAACACCCTACGAAATTCCTATGAAAAACGATTGAAAAAAATATCAAATTCGATTCGTTTTTATATGCTTTTTGGGAACGTGGCGATGACGAACTGTTGCATGTGCAGAGGAGAATGCACCCGGAAGCACCAGAATCATCCAGAAAGGCAGAACGATTACGCATCAAACCAGGAGACAGCAATATCAAGGTAATACACTGATTTAAAATGAATTTACAGCAATACGTGAAAACATTTTTTACTTAAAGGAGACAGATGCGCTGAAGAGAGTGCAGGTATTTTTATATAAAAATGAGAAGATTACGGGATATATATCCGGCACACTATGACCGGAGAATACCAGTCAGGCTTAAAAAGACAATAAATACAGTGAGTTAAATACACAGAGAAAACGAAAACGTAGTATCAGAGGGTACATCTTACAACAGAGACTGAATTTCCGGTTTTTCATAACCGGCGCATTCCGGAAAATGCAGGCGGCCCGGAGCTCTTCTGACGCCAGTACCTGATAGATTGTTCTGTACATTCTGTACATCATGTACGGAGGTTTTTGTTTGCTTTCTTAAAATCTGCAAATGTGGGAAGAGCAGGTGAGGTGTATTGTGGGAAAGGAACTGGATGATATCTGCACCAGCTGTCCGTATATCGATGCTGTAAAACGGCACAAACAACAGCTCGGTGCCATAGAGGAATATACAAAGTGGTTAAAAAAAGAACCACGGGCATCTTATTTTTTTCTGTTCCGGCTGTATACCCGCATTCACAATACATTTTTCCCCCAAAAGCAACAACTCCCGTTCACTCCCGGTGGCACTCACTGCCCGGAACCTGATGTCACCCTTCGGGACTTAACGCTTTCCCCGGGCTACCACAGTGATTATGCCCCTCACCCCATTCCGGAGATGGACAGTTCTATTGTTGTTCCCCCCACTAATGAAAACACCTCGCCTCCGGAAGATACTCCCGACAACACTCCGGCCGGAGGCAATACCGGACAAGCGGAAAAGACCAGAAACGCAGGACTCACACCCATTCCTGAAAAACGTTCAGGAATGCCCCCGGAACATCTGCGGTTTGCCATGGGTTTTCCATCGCAACCGAAGATTGCCGGTCCCAGAGAAAAGCCGATGCGCACCGTGCATCCGGATAATATCTACCGTGAAATTATATGGTTCTGCTCCAGTTACCTGCTGAAATCCGGACCAGAGGCTACGAGGACGATTATCAACTCAGTATTCTCTGAATGGGCCAGCATAAACAATGATTACCCCTCCCCCTTTTCGTGGGTGGACAGCAGGGACAGTGAACAGTGTGACTGGTTATGGAACGCCATGCAGGTCCGGTGTGTGGGAACCCCGCTGAATCCCCTTACCCCGGAGCAGAAATACTGGTTCGCCTGCGCCACGTTTGATAACTGGGAAGGCTGGAATGAGCAACAGGTACAGTTTTTACTGGAAAGTAATCCCAGACGGAACAGAGCGAAGTTTACGCAGGCCTCCTTCCAGGCCCCCAGGATTCAGCATAAAGCGATTCTTCTTGATGAGCTGAAAAGTGCCCGGGAGCAACAAAAAAGGCGTGATGAACGTGCTGATGGTTCCGTCCCGCTGAAACTGTCCGGAAAAATCCACAAACAGCTTGAAAGTATTGCCCGAAGTCGTGGTGTCCTCCCAAAAAAACTGCTGAATGAAATGATTGAGCAGGCGTACCAGGACTTTGTGGCAAATGAGCAACACAAGACACTGAGTTAAGGACCGCAGGGCCTCCGGTTACCGATTCTGCAGCATACACAACGAATGTGTCCGGCTCTTACCTGTGGGGGCCGCACTAAAGTTACGCATTGAGTATGAGTGGGTAATCCCGGATGAGAATATCCCAGTTTTTACACTATTCACTGAAGGTGCGACATATCATTCAGTCTCTCTGAATTCTTCATTTCAGTGGCCCCGGCTACAGTCGTTTAATCTCCTCCACGAACCGGGGCCGCAACTTGTTGTGTCAATACCAAATTGTTGGTCATTACTGTCTTGTGTCACTGGCGCTGACAAGTGAACTGAAATCCGCACCTTAATATTCTGACTGGCTGCGTACATTCATGGCATGAAGCGGCCGGAGCGGCTGAACTGAAGGTCCGTTGTGAGCGAACAGCGGACATTCACTACACATGGTTCAAACATGAACCGGAGCTTTATTGTCTAGCTGTCAGTGTACTGCGATTTACCCGCTCGGCTGTCCAGAAAATCGGTCTGAAATCCAGTCATTAAAGGGCCTTAGCCTGACATTAAGCAACTTGGTAGGCGGATAGATAATAGAAATAGGAATGCGCAGGTCTGTCATGTTGCCTAGAACGGTGACAAGCTGTCCGGTGCGAAATCATTCCGGCAGCGACAGGCTCATGTGTCAGCCCGACGCCCAGACCGTCAACGAGCATGTGGATCTGCGAGGCGTTATCGTTCGCAGCGATGTTAAAACGAACAATCTGCTCATCTTCTAGAAGCACAAGTGCTTTAATGACATTAAGGCGGTCTATATGTTGCATTACAGACTTCCTATTGATCTTTACCTGAGGCTGAAGCAACCACGTTAATCCGACTATTTTTCGATTGCACCATCCACTATCACCATCGATCTTCCCTGAGCACAACGTTCAACTCTCCCGCGTACGCCGTATACCTGCGCAAGGCTCTCTGCATGGATCACCGTTTGCGGGTCGCCGCTGTCGATAAGTTTCCCCTCTTTCAGCATGATGACCTGGGCGGCATGCCGCAGTGCGATATTGATATCGTGTAAGACGACCAGCGTAACCATATTGCGTCTTCGCGTTTCGCGCGATACAACATCCATCACATGGAACTGATAATTGAGATCCAGCGCGCTCAGTGGTTCATCCAGCAATAATAATTCGGGGCGGCGAATAAGCGACTGTGCAAGCCCCACCAGCTGCTTCTGACCGCCGGACAGGCTATCGAGGTAGTTCATTGCCAGATGTGCGATGCCTAGCTCTTCGAGCAGCGCTATAGCCTGCGCCTGATTTTGCCCGGCGCCGGAGGCGCGCTGGGCGACAACCACCGACTCCAGCACCTGTAAATGCACGCCCTGCGGCAGGGACTGCGGCAGGAACACAACTTTTTCAGCCCGACGAGCAAACGGCAGCGATAAGAGATTCTCTTCATTCAGCCAGGCTTCGCCACTGGCGCGATTTAGCCCGGCCAGGGCGCGCAGTAGCGTTGATTTACCGCAGCCATTAGGCCCCAGCAGTACAGTGACTTCGCCGCGCGGCAGCGTAGAAATCGACAGATGCTCAATAATCCGCCGTTTGCCGTAACCGGCGCACAGCGCATTAATCGTAAGCCCGCTCATGACATACTCCCTCGATGACGCATTACAATGCTCAGAAAGAACGGAACGCCTACCAGCGAGGTAACAATTCCTACCGGTAAAATGACACCGGGAATGATGTTCTTCGACGCTACCGAGGCCAGCGATAGCACCAGCCCACCGATAAGGATGCTTCCGGGCAAATAAAAGCGATGATCTTCTCCCAGCAACAGGCGGGAAATATGCGGTGCAACCAGGCCAATAAAGCCAATTGGCCCCACAAACGCAACCGAAAGGGCCGCCAGCAGGCTGATGCGCAGCAGGGAACCCAGGCGCAAACGGCGAACATCAATGCCAAAACTCATCGCCCGCTCTTCGCCGAGGCGTAGCGCGGTAAGCTGCCAGGCACGACGCAGCGACCAGGGTAAAACAATCGCCATCGCCGCCGCCAGCACCGCCAGTTTCTCCCATGATGCGCGAGCCAGGCTGCCCATCGTCCAGAACACCAGGCCCTGCAAAGTATCTTCATCGGCGACAAACTGCATAATGGACACCAGCGCATTGAAGGTAAACACCAGCGCAATCCCAAACAGCACAACGCCCGACGTCGGCACGCGCGTCCAGCGGGTCAGACTATCGAGCAGCAGGGCGGACAGGAGCGCAAAAAGAAAAGCGTTTGCCGGTATAAACCCGCTTTCGGGAACGCCGGGAATACCGATGCCCAGAACAATCGCCAGCGCTGCGCCAAAGGCCGCCGCCGACGAAACGCCAAGCGTAAACGGGCTGGCGAGGGAGTTATTCAGAATAGTTTGCATCTCTGCCCCGGCCAAACCCAGCGCCATTCCTACCAGGAGCGCCATCAGCGCATAGGGCAAACGGATGTCCCAAACGATAACCCGCATGCCGTTAGTCGCCCCGGACGGATGCATCAAAGTCTTTATCAGCGAATGTAAAGGGAGCCCTGAGGGGCCGAGGGTGAAATCGAGCAGCAGCGAAGCAATGATAGCGATAAAAATAACCGCCAGTATTACCAGACGCTGGCGAAAAAGCTGGCGATAGCGGTTCTCGACCGACAGCGTACTTTCCAATACAGTCATGGTTTTTCACAGCCTCCGTTAGCGCGGCGGATTGAGCACATCGCTCATCTGCGCATCGCTTAACGTCAGGCCAAAGAACTGCCGATAAAACTCACGCGTCTCTTTGCGTATATCCACATCAGCAAATCGCGCAGGATAAAGCGTTTTCGCCAGCCACAAAAATTGCAGCGCCTCTTCGCTGGTTTCACGGCACCACCAGAACATTCCTTTCGGATTAACGTAAACGCGATGATGAATGACCGCGTCCACGCTTGCCCACTGCGGAGAACTCAGAATGGCATCCGCGTCGCGCTTGTTCATCGCGATGATAACCGCCGGATTGGCAGTGACAATTTTCTCCAGCGCGACTTCACCCGAACGGTTTTGTTGATGCTCGCCAAACCAATTTTCAGCGATATTTTTGCCGCCGGCCAGGTCAATCCAGTCCTGGTTTAGCGAGGGTCTACCGGTGGTGGTCAGCGGATTGCCCATACTGTGATAGAGCGACACGCGCTGTGACGCAGGAAGATCTTTCAGGCGCCCGGTGACCAGGGCCACGTTGCGATCGAAGTAGCGTTGATAGGCGAGCGCTTTTTGCTGCGCATCGGGCCCCAGCACCGCTGCCGTTTGCTGTACGCGCTGCGTTAACGCCCGCAGTGAATTCGCCTCAAACGCCAGCACCTGCACCCCAGCCTGTTTCAGCAACGCCTGTTGAGGCACTACCATATTCTGCGGTACAAAAAGCATATCGACCCCCAGCGCGATAATCTGTTCGGGATTGATTTCATGCCCGCTGTTTACGCTAACTGCTGCGACTTTCTCTATGCGCGGCAGGCTCTGGCGAAACAGGGGGATCCTTTTTGCAATCATCGAGGTTCCGACAATGTTATCGCCGTACCCCAGCATGGCAATAATGGTATTTTGCGCCGGCCACGGTGACGCGATACGCACCTCCTTGTGCGTATTTTCTGCGTGCAGGCTGGCCGCCAGCAGCAGCGCCAGCAGCGGAAATAAACGGGAGAGTTTCATCATTTATCCATCAGAAATCGAAGGTGACGGATGCACGCACTTCGCGGCCGCCGCCGATAAACGCACTTGGGGAACCGTTATCGCCATCGGTACCCGATGGGAAGATAGAAGCCCAGTAATGTTTATCAAACACGTTGTTTACCACCACGCGGAAAGTGGTTGGGACGTTGCTCACTTTCGTGGTGTAACGCGTTCCCAAATCCCATGTGGTATAGCTGCTGGCGTAAGAGGTGTTGGTATCGTTCGCCGCGCGTTTGCCCGTATAATGGACGTTAGCGCTGTAAACCCATTCCGGTATGGACGGCAAACTGTATTCCGCCAACAGATTGGCCTGCACTTTCGGCACGCCGACAACCTGTTTATTGCTGGTTGAGGCATTCGCCGTATCTTTCAGTTTCGGGTCGAGGAAGGTCACGCCGCTGTAAATATTCAGCCCCTGCCACACATTCCCGGCAGCGGTTAACTCAAGGCCGTTGTTAACCTGGTTACCCTGCTCTTTATACACGTTATCCGTATCAAGATAGGCAAACGGACGTTCCAGTCGGAACAGCGCGGCGCCTAGATTCATCTCGCCGATGTCCGATTTTAGCCCCACTTCATACTGCTTGCTGCGATACGGGTTTAGCGTTTGACCGGCATTTTTTACGCTCTCATCCGTCGGTGCGGTACCGCCCTGCTCCAGCGAATCGGCATAGCTAACGTAGGCCATTGTGTTAGGGGTAATTTTATACATCAGCGCGGCGTTCGGACTTAAACCATTTTCATCAACCTGGTTCGTTTGATTACCGTGCTTATCGTAGTTTTTAGTCTGCAGCCAGCTCTGGCTGAGATAGAACATTGCCGACCACTGCGGCGTAAATGTCACCGTATCGCCGAGCGTAACGCTCTGCTGAGTATTTACGCTGGAGCGGTATCGCGGCCCGCCGGTGCGGATTTTGCCATCGCCCTGCTCATCTATCGCATCCGGGTGATACATATTTGTTGTACCCCAGCTATAGCTGGAACCTGTTCCTTTGGCACTATAAAGCGACCAGACATATCCCGTGGTAGAAAGTGACAGATCGTGGCAGATAGAGCCGGTATCAATATGACCATTCAGCCCGGCGGTGTTGCTCAGGACGCGAAAACGTCCGGCAGCGGTGGAATCCTTCATCGAACGAGAGATATCGCCCTGATTGTTGAGTATTTTACTGGAAACACTACGCATCGCGCGGTCAGCCTGCTGCCAGCCCACGCCAGCGTTCATGGACCAGTCGTCGTTAAAGTAGTGGATCAGGCGAGTGCTGATGGTATCGGTAGTGAGGTCGTTGCCCGCAGTGCTGAGCGCCAGATTTTTGTCCTTCGGATTCGGCGCAGACGGCAGTTTGACGTTCGGCCCATAGTTAAAGCTACCGACATAGCCTTTCTGGATAAATTCGTAATGGCTGGCGTCGAGCTGTAGCTGAGTGCCCGGCTGAATATTCCAGTCGAGCGCAACGGAAACGAGTTTGCGACGCAGCGTGCTGTCATGCACATTGCCTTCCCCTTCCTGATCAAGCAGGTTCACGCGATAGCCAAACCGTTTGTTTTCATCAAAATGGCCACCCAGATCGGCATGGCCGGTAAACGCACTGCGGCTTTGATAGCCCAGCGTCACTTTACGCAGCGTCTCTTCGGTTGGGCGCTTCGCCACGAAATTAAACTGCCCTGCTGGGCTCGCCGGGCCGTACAGCGCGCCGGTCAAACTGTTAAGCACATCCATGCGCTCAAGCATTTCCACCGGAAACGCGGTTGTTGAAACGATATTCAGCCCGTCCAGACGGCTGTTGGCCACCACGCTGCCCTGCATCCCCCGACTTTGCGGACGCCCGACATCCATTCCACCGCGCGCCTGCATTTGCGTACTGGGAGAGTATTTCAGCATCTCGCTGACGCTTTGCGCCTGCTGATTTTCAATCATCTCTTTAGTAACAGTGGTGCTGGAATATGGTGTTTCGATCCAGGATTTCGTTCCCAGCGGGCCGACATCTATATCGTTCGTTTTGAAACCGGCACCGGCGGCAGAATCGGTGGTGTCGGCGGCGGTGTTGCCCGTGACAATCATTTCATCTTCAGAAGTAGACGAGGCATGAGCATGAAGCGGTATGAAAGACGCTAATGCTGGCAAAAGCGCAGCGAAAGTTATTTGAGTTTTCATGAATCACTGATCGTTATGTAAATATTTATATTACGATCGGTGCATAGGCAAAATTATGATCCAGATCACACGTGAATGTAAGTTATTTACAAATTACGCTAACCTTCTGTCTCCGCTCTTTGCAGCATAAAAGTATGGCGGCGCGTTGTTGAAAGCAGGAGCGGCCGGGTTGTCAGAAAGCTGGTTTGGACGCAAGTAATATATAACAACTCTGATTACCGCATACTGTCAGGACAGTATCTACTTGAGCGTCCGCCTTTGGCACAAAGCGGACTGTCAGATTAGATTCAGACCTGTACTCATTAGCTGATACAAATCAGCCACATATACCTGCATTCAAAATAATTTCAGAAAGATATTATCTCCGTGAATCCCCCGCCACCTTTCCGGTGCGCGGGGTTTTGTCTTTTTTCACCGGGAATACATGTATGAATCCGTCTGATGCCATTGAGGCAATTGAAAAACCGCTCTCCTCCCTGCCTTACTCGCTTTCCCGTCACATCCTGGAACATCTGCGCAAACTCACCAGTCACGAACCCGTGATTGGCATTATGGGTAAAAGCGGGGCCGGTAAATCCTCACTCTGTAATGCACTGTTTCAGGGGGAGGTCACCCCGGTCAGTGCACTCATGACAGTGCTTCCCGGACATGCCGCCATCCCTCTGATGACACGCCTGCAGGACGAACTGCGCACGGAGTCTGTCCGCACTCAGACCCGTGAACAGTTTACCGGTGCGGTGGACCGGATATTTGACACGGCGGAGAGTGTCTGCATTGCCTCTGTTGCACGCACGGTTCTGCGCGCCGTCCGTGACTCGGTGGTCTCTGTTGCCCGCGCGGTATGGAACTGGATTTTCTTCTGAACCCGGTGGTGATGTACCAGGCTGTTGTTACAGATTTTTAACTCCATGAAAACACTATGCAAACGCAGCCATACCCGGGGTGTCCCCTTGCGTTGTGTTTTTCAAGTTAATAGAATACATCGATCGTTACTATCATATCGATCGTTATAAACGATCGTTTGTGGTAAATGACCTCCTCCGTGGTTGTCATGAAAATGCGTCTCAGGAAGGTTAAATAATGCACGAAAAGAACATCGCCCTGCTTTGTGATGAAGCCGACCGACTTTTGCAACTGAACATTAATCTGCTCCGGCAAATGGTTGAGGAGCCAGATGTGTTATCTGACAGTAAGAACGAAAAAAGACTGCTTTTTGATAAACAGAAAGCACTGAAAAGAATTGAGGAGCTGGAGGGCGAACAAATCAAAACCGCCCGCAGGGAGATGGTGCTGGCTGTTGTCGGCACGATGAAAGCAGGTAAATCAACCACCATCAACGCCATTGTGGGGCAGGAAATTCTGCCTAACCGTAACCGCCCCATGACCTCTGTACCGACGCTCATCCGCCACGTTCCCGGAAAAACTGAGCCGGTTCTCCATCTGGAACATATTCAGCCTGTCCGCAATTTATTAATCACACTGCAGGAAAAACTCGCCACCCCGGCAGGACAGCAGGTCGCACAGACCCTGCAGCAAACCGGGGATACCCGCGAACTGCTGGATATTCTGACGGATGATGGCTGGCTCAAAAATGAATACCACGGGGAGGAGGAAATCTTTACCGGACTGGCATCGTTAAACGATCTGGTTCGTCTTGCTGCGGCAATGGGGAGTGAATTTCCTTTTGATGAATACGCAGAAGTGCAGAAACTGCCGGTGATCGACGTGGAATTCAGCCATCTGGTGGGGATGGATGAATGCCAGGGAACACTCACACTGCTGGATACCCCCGGCCCTAATGAAGCCGGACAACCGCAGATGGAAGTGATGATGCGGGATCAACTGCAGAAAGCCTCTGCGGTGCTGGCGGTGATGGACTACACCCAGATGAACTCGAAAGCCGATGAGGAGGTTCGTAAAGAGCTTAATGCCATTGCTGATGTGTCTGTCGGCCGCCTGTTTGTGCTGGTCAATAAATTTGATGAAAAAGACCGTAATGGCGATGGGGCTGATGCAGTCTGTCAGAAGGTACCGGCAATGCTGAACAGCGATGTGCTGCCCGCCTCCCGCGTTTATCCCGGATCCTCACGCCAGGCATACCTGGCTAACCGTGCGCTTCATGAGTTACGGAAAAACGGAACCCTTCCTGTTGATGAAGCCTGGGTCGATGATTTTGTCAGGGAAGCCTTCGGTCGCATGAAAAAAGATTACGTCTGTAAAGACAGCGAACTGGCAACTGAAGGGGCGACAGACCTGTGGGAAGGCTCACTTATCGATCAACTGATAACGGAAGTCATACTGAGTTCACACTCCAGAGCTGCGGCACTGGCGGTTGATTCTGCCGCCGCAAAACTGATGCAGAATGCAGAAAATATCAGTGAATACCTGTCGTTACGCCATCAGGGGCTGATGCAAAGTATTCAGTCACTGCAGGCGCATATCACCAGCCTGCTTGAGGATATCCGGGAAATAGCAGACTGTCAGGAGCAGGTGACCGCTGATGTCAGAATGGCCATGGAGGAGATCGATGCCAGAACCCGGGAATTACTGACGGGGGTCTGCACCTCACTGGAAGAGGAGCTGAATGACTATTTCAGAAGCGGTAAACGCAAAGAACAGCAAATGCTGGAGGAAGAAAATTCAGCGCAGCCCCGGGAGAGAAACGCATTCGCTTTCTTTCTCGATATTTTCGGAACCGGAAATCAGCATGACAGGATGCGGGACTTTGATCCCGACAGCCCCGAAATAAAATTCAGTGATCGCAGGGAAGCCCTTGAACTGATGACGCAAATCGAATCGACCGTGACCAGCCTGCACCGTGAGGCTGAAGCACAGTTCCGGCCTGAGCTGGAGAAAATCGTCAGCGGGATTGAAACAGGTTTTCGTGGCACGGCCCTGTACGCCACAGAAAACATTGCCGGTCGCATCAATACCCGCCTGGAGGATGAGGGCTTTACCGTAAAAATCAGTTTTCCGGCAGTCAGTCAGTTACAAACCCGGCTCGCGGTAAAAACAAATCTGAGTGCGCTTATGGAGGAAAGAACGGAGACCGTCACCCGTCGCCGTCGGCAGAGTGGTTTATGGGGAAAGATTTGTGGAGCGTTTGGCACCAGTGACTGGGGCTGGGAAACCTATAAAGAGGATGTGAGCCGCAGTGTTATCAATATCAACACCGTCAGGAAGGAAGTTATGTCACTGACCCGGGCATATTTCGGGGAGCTGCAGGCATCCATTGAGCAGGATATTAACCAGCCCGTCCGCCAGGAAATCGATGCCTTTTTCTGCGCATTCAGGGAGAAAGTTGAACAACTGCGTAACACGCTGATTCAGAGCTCTGAAGATCATAAACGCGATCAGCAGGCACAGGAACGGCTTACCAGGAGACTTCAGGCATTAAATGAAAGGGTTCCTGAGCTCATTACTGACAGTAAGGCGCTGAGGGAAGAGCTGGAGACAATGCTGTGACTTCACCATTTATTCAACAAATTGCTGATAACCGGGTATGTCAGGTACTCACCTGTCTTCCTGAAAAATTTGTGGTTGATTTCGCAAACGGAATCGATGTTGCACAGGAGCATATCCGCACGGCCGGAGAGCGCACGTTCTTCCGGCGTTTAAAAGAGGGACTGACCGGCGAAGGCGCTGCACGGCAGAATGCCATCAATGCTTCGGTTGCACAGGGCCTTGAGGCGTCCCTGCGCTGGCTGACGGAGCTGACAACGTCACTTGCCACCACAAACTACGCGATTACCCGGGTAAACGACAGGGTCAGTTCACTGGTCAGTGATACTGCCAGGCTGGCGCATTATTCCGCAGATACACGGGAGCAGTTACTCATCCTGGCCGATCAGGTTCACCATAAACTGAATCATCTTGAAGAAAAACTCCACCGTGTTGACCAGGTTCAGCGGGCGCAGTTACATCTTGAGCAGATATTCTCATGGTGGAGCGCCGGGCGATATGCGTCATTTTCCCCTGCCGGACGTTGTTATGTGGCGCTTGAAGAGCTTCGCTGGGGCGCGTTTGGTGATGTGATACGTCAGGGCGAAACAGGCCAGGTTAACCAGCTACTGGATATTCTCAGACATAAAGCATTAACGCAGATGGCACAGGAGAGTGGCGGTAGTGCAACCGTGCGTCTGAACACTCTGGACTGGCTTGGTGGTCAGGGCCGGGAGCAGGCAGATAACGAGTGGCATGACGCGATTAACTGGCTGGGAGACTGGTGCAGTGAAGAGCAGCATCCGGTGATCTGGTCAACCACGCAGGCTGCAGAACACTTACCGGTTCGCATGCCTCGCCTCTGCTCTGCAGAACGCCTCTCTGAAAGTATGGTCGATGAAATATTTCAGAAGGGGGCTGGATGAGTACAGAAATGAAAACGGGGCTGGTGCTGTCCGGTGGCGGGGCGGTGGGCGCTTATCAGGCGGGAGTGGTTAAGGCACTGGCAGAGTGTGGTACACAGATCAGCATGGTTTCAGGGGCCAGCATTGGCGCATTCAATGGTGCCATTATCGCGGCCTCTCCCGATCTGTCAGAAGCTGCCGTACGCCTGGAGGCGCTCTGGGATCATCTGGGGAATAATCAGGTGCTGTCGGTAAACCGATTGGTTTACTTTTCATTGCTGAAAAAATTGTTCCAGGCAATGAACCTCTGCCAGATCCCCGGACGTGCAGGAGCACTGCTTACGACGCTTCTTCGCCATATATCGATACTCAACGGGTTTGACAATCTGATGGCTCAGCCGTTGTTGTCAGATGAGCCCCTGACAGCGCTGTTGGATCATTATCTTGATACTGATGCTCTGGCAGACGGGCTACCGCTGTATGTGTCGCTGTACCCCACAGAAGGGGGCATGCAGGATATTATTGACTGCATTCGTGCTGAACTGGGTGCCGGAACCACGAAAAACGCCGTTTTTCAGCATATCCAGAGCCTGCCCCGCGGACAGCAGAAAGAGGCTCTGCTTGCGTCAGCCGCGCTGCCCCTGCTGTTCCGTCCCCGTGAGGTTCAGGGGACAATGTTCGGTGATGGTGGTATGGGAGGATGGCGAAATATGCAGGGAAATACCCCTGTGACGCCTCTGGTCGATGCCGGATGCAATATGGTGATTGTGACGCATCTGAGTGACGGTTCTTTATGGGATCGCCAGGCTTTTCCGGTCACCACAATCCTTGAGATCCGTCCCCGGAAAAGGCTGAAATATGCAGGTGATGGTGACAACAGCGGCGGTCTGCTCAGTTTCACGTTGGCACATACCGACGCCTGGCGTCAGCAGGGCTATGAAGACACGATGCTGACGATGGAGCATATCCGGAAACCGCTGGCAGCACGTCAGGTACTGTCCCGGTCAGAAACGGTGTTGCAGAAAAGTCTGGAGATAACGGAAGAGGCAGATTTGGCACTGAGAAACGCGATGGCCCGGATTAAATAAAGACGCCCCAAAGAAACGCCACCGCCTGTGGTGGTGTTTTTCCTGGCTGGTGTTATTGAAAATATTTTCAGATATATATTACCCGGACGATGGTTAAGATTGATTTATTTAATTTTGGGGAGAAAATTATGAGACTGTCAAATATTTTCCTGGCTGTAGTTTTAACTGTGACCGTATCTGTAGCACACGCTATTCCAAATATGTGGGGCAGTGGCTTCACGATGGGCGTTACTGAGTTCAGTATTGATAACGGTAAGTGGGGTATCAATATCAGTTGCACAGGTAACCCCAACGAAAACAATGTGCTGGCGCACACAATCTATATTTACAAAGGAGATAAGGTGGTCGCAAACTCGGAAGAAAAAAATATTAGTTTCGTTATTGACGGTGAAGAATTCTGGGGTGTGGTTCCTGACGGTACCCGTATGAACGATAACGCCTGGGTTAGCTTTGTAAAAGCAATAAGCACTGCAACCGGGTTTGAACTGTACATAAACGAGAAGAAAGTTGCGACGTTTAACCCGTCTGCCAAAAACGTTAAGAAAGTGATGGATAATAACTTTATCCAGTCGTGCTGGAATACCTGGTACGAATAACGAT
>ERZ1106931.888-NODE-888-length-15493-cov-2.402384_pt1 | contig 15493 bp, 10 predicted proteins | sample MGYA00403664_ERZ1106931 | MGnify/ENA primary metagenome ERZ1106931 (study PRJEB35170, sample SAMEA104062435) | human gut metagenome | biome: human gut; feature: human-associated habitat; material: faeces | place: Denmark | collected 2012-06-29 ... | reverse complement strand
CCGGACTTTTCGGCGGCGTCGATGATGCGTTCGGCGATGCGGTCCTTGGAGGATCCGCCGGGGTTGAAGTATTCGACTTTGACGGCGATGGTGGCTTTGACGCCGGCCGCCTGCGGAATGTGGTTGAGCTTGACAAGCGGGGTGTTGCCGATGAGTTCTGCGAGGCTGTTGTGGATGGTCATGTGAAGTCCTTCGTTGCTGGGGTTGTGGGGTTTTGCTGCGTTGCGCTCGTGAACCGACGTTCCCAGACGAATGGACTGTGGCTTTAGTTTGAAATCGAGTATTCCCGCTCACTGTACGGTGAAGCCGGAAAGTGAATCGGTTTTTCATGTTAACCACGGCTCGCGCGTTACACGGTTACGCTCGTGCCATCGATTTCATGAAAATTCATGCGACAGATTTGCCGCGATTCGAATGCTCTATCTCAAGTTATGCGTCACTGACCGCTCGCCCAGGGGCGTCGGTTAGCGACAACAACATGAGATAATCTGCATGTCTCACACCATAGCACAACCCGCGACAAGCGCGTGTCGCCGGCGACCTCGGCTCCCCTCCCTGAGGGGAGCTGGCCGCGAAGCGGACTGAGGGGAATACGACGGCACCCGTAACTCCCCTCAGCCTCACTGCGTTCGACAGCTCCCCTCAGAGAGGGAGCCAAAAAGGTCTATAACGAGGCTGCCTCGATGAGCTGACGGGTGTAATCGGATTGGGGGTTGCCTAGCACTTCAGCGGTGGGACCCGTCTCTTCGAGACGCCCGTCATGGAGCACGAGGATGCGGTCGGCGATGTGCTGCACCACGCCGAGATCGTGGGAGACCATGATGATGGCGGTGCTCGGCCGGGCCGCGCGGATGGCGGCGAAGGTGTCGAGGATCTGGATGCGCGCGGCCACGTCGATGGCGCTCATCGGCTCATCGGCGAGGATCACTTTGGGCTCGTTGATGATAGCGCGGGCGATGACCACGCGCTGCGCCTGGCCGCCGGACAGGTCGATTGGGTACCGGTTCAGGAAGTCTGCCGGTTCAAGGCCTGCCATGGTCAGAGCCGCGGCCACTCGCTCGTCGATATCGGTGTTGTTCAGGTCACGCCGTTGCAGACTCAGCGGTTCAGCCACTGATTTGGCGACTCGCCAACGTGGGTCGAGCGAGGAGAACGGGTCCTGGAACACCAGTCCCGATTCGCGGCGCAGGGCCGCGAATCCCGGCGATTTTCGGCCGCCGACAATGGATTGGCTCTCGTATTCCACGCTGCCGGAGTCCGCGGATTCCAAGCCCAGCATAATGCGGGTCAGCGTGGATTTGCCGGATCCGGAGCCGCCGATCACGGCCAGACATTCGCCGGCGTGGACGTCGGCGGAGACGTCGAAGAGGACTTGGTGGCGTGCGGTGCGCGGGCCGAAGGATTTGGTGATGGAGTGGGCGGAGAGGAGCGGCACACTGCTGTTACTCATGCGAATCCTCCTTGGGGGTGTGGAGGGTGAGGGTTTGGGCGGCGGCGACCAGGCGCTGGGCTTGTGGTGTGGTCGGCGCGGCGAGCAGGTCGGCGGTGGGTCCGGATTCGACGATGCGGCCGGCGTCCAGCACGTAGCAGCGGGTGGTGGCACGCGCGAGTACGGAGAAATCGTGGGTGATGAACAGCATGGAGGCACCGGCGTCGTCCACCAGCGAGGTCAGCAGGTCCACGATCTGGCGTTGCGTGATGGAGTCGAGTGCGGTGGTGGGTTCGTCCGCGATGATGAATCGCGGTGAGGTGATCAGCGCCGTGGCGATGCCCACGCGCTGCTGTTGGCCGCCGGACAGTTCGTGCGGGTATTTGCCGGCCATATCGAGATCCAGCCCGACCTTGCTCAACAAGGCATTCACGCGGTCGGCTCGTTCGGCCTTGGTCAGATCATAGTGCAACCGCAATGGCAAGGCGATCTGCTGCGCCACGGTCATCACCGGGTTCAGTGAGGCAGCCGGATTCTGGAACACCGCACCCACATACCGGCCGCGCAGGTCGGCAAGCGCACGTTCGGAAGCTCCGATAATTTCCGTGCCGCCCATATCAATCGACCCATTAGTCACAGCGGTCAGGGGCAGCAACCCCAGCATCGCCTTGGCAATCATAGATTTTCCGGAGCCTGAAGAACCGATCAAGCCGACTCGTTCACCGTCGGCAATGGTCATATCCGCATCAGAGACGATTGGTTTGCCGCCAATCGTGATTTTCAGCCCGCGAACATCGACGCTCATCGTTCGCCTCCTATTTCACGTAATGCGGGGTTGGTGACCGGATCGATGGCATCGCGCAGCACATCACCAAAAATATTCAGCGCCACAACCACAACCGTGACGATCAGGCCGGGCCACACCACGGTTAATGGGAACACGTTGATGAGTTTGACCGAAGTGGCCAGAGAATGCCCCCAGCTCGGCACACCGGACGGCACACCGATACCGAGATAAGTGAGCCCCGACTCAGCCAACACCGCCGTGCCCGCCGACAATGACAGTTGCACAGCCAATACCGGCAGAATATTCGGCATAACATGGCTTATGAGCACACGCCACCCGCTGGCACCATTGGCCAAGGCCGATTCCACATATGACGAGCGGGACGCCAGCAACGCTGCGGGGCGAGCCACACGAGCCAGATTCAACCCATATCCGAAGCCGCAGGCGATCACAATCACCGCGATTGACGCTCCCAACGGCACAGCCAGAATCAACGCAATCAACACGGTGGGAACGGAAATCAACGCATCAACTACCACTACCGAAGAACTGGCGAGCGCCGCATTGCGCGCCACCATGGCCGCGATGAGCAGCAGCCCCCAAGCCATAGATGCCACTACGGTCAGCAGCACGATCACAAGATTGGTATGTGAGCCGGCCAGCAGCCAGCTGAACACGTCCGCGCCGGTGCCGTCAGTGCCGAGCCAGTGCTCGGCGGACGGCTTGGCCCATACATGGTAGCCATCAGTGGCCCACAGCGATTGCGGGGTCCAGAACAGGGAAACGATGGCAATGAGCAACCACAGAGCGAGCACGATAAGTGCGAATTTGCCCTCGGCACGACGCCACATGGAGTGCAGGACGATGACGAAGGCAGCCCGTCGACCACCAGTCGTCGCACGACGAACATTGCTCATGCGGTCACCTCCGTAATGGCGGTAGCGGTTTTCAGACGCGGGTCGAGCACGCGGTGGAGCAAATCGACCACGAGGCCGACAGTCAAAAAGAACGCGGCCAGCAGGAACAGCTCGCTTTGCACGGCAATCAGGTCGCGGTTGCCCACGTCGGTCACAAGACCGTTGCCGATGCCCGGTAACGCAAACAGGTTTTCGATGACCATCACGCCAGTGACCATCGAAGCGAAGGTCAGCCCGATAACAGACACCAGCTGCGGGGTTGCCAACCGCAATCCCACACGCAACACCGCCTGAGTGCGCGTCATGCCACACGAGCATGCCATATCGATGTAGCCGGAACTGGCTAAATCCCCTAAGGCCGCGCGCGTGTATCGCATAAGCGATGCTCCCACGATGATGCCGACCGATACAGCCGGCAATACCAACGCTGATATCGCCGAACCGGGTGCGCCCCAGCCATCCAGCGGGAACCCTTGCGAGGGAAACACGTCAAGCAATCCTACGCCGCGCCCGAACAACAGAATCAGCAGCAGACCGCCCCACAACGCAGGTACGGCACCGCCGACAATAGCCAGTACATGAAACACCGCACGCACCGTTGCGCTGCGGGCCAGTACCGCCGCACAGCCCAGCGGCAAGCCGATGGCCAAGGCGATGAGCAGGCCAAGAATAATCAGGGGAAAGGTGATGGACGCACGTGCGCCTACCAAGGAGGTTACGGAGCGACCAGTCAGGATTGAAGTGCCGAAGTCACCACGGGCCAGCGCACTCATCCAATCGAAGTATTGTGCAATCAATGGCCGATTCAGACCGAGTTGTTCGCGTAGCTGGGTCACACGCTCAGGCGGCGAGTTGACGCCGGCCATCACGGAGGCCACATCGCCAGGCAGAATGCGCAATGCTGCGAAAACCACCACGGACAGGCCGAACAACGCCACCACGAATAACGCCAGCCGTTTCAACACGAATCGCATAATGCCTACTTTACTTGGATTAACAATGAGCCCCCTCACTGAGGGAGCTCATTGCTGTAACGAACTACTTCGTGTAGGTCACGTTGTAGAGGGGCAGAACGGTCTGGTTGAGGTCGAAGGGGAATCCTTCAACGCCCTTGGCCGTGGCGGTGGTGATGCGGTAGTTGAACAGCCAGTCGGCCGGCGCATCCTCGGAGACAAGCTTGGCGGCCGCGGCGAACTTGGCATCACGCTCCTTGTCGGAGGTGGCGGCAACACCCTCGTTGTACAGCTTGGTCACATTCTTGTTGTCGTAACCGAAATAGTATGTCGGATCGGTCCACGATGCGAAGTCGTGGCTTTCGTTGTGGTCCACCAGCGAAATATCGAAGGTGTGGTTGGTGTACACATCCTGCAGCCACGTGGAGAACTCCACCACATTCACCTTCAGGTCGATGCCGATGGGCTTGAGCTGGGAGCGCAGCTGGTCTCCGAGCTCGGTGCCGTAGATGTTGGCGTAGGTCAGCGTAAGTTGAAGCGGCTTGTCGGTGGAATAGCCGGCTTCAGCCATGAGCGACTTGGCCTTGTTCTGATCATACGGGTACAGATTCGTCAGATCCTCGTAGCCGGGGTCGAGAGACGGGATCGGGCCGCCGAGCGCCTTGTCCGCACCGCCGCGAGAGGCGATGAGCTCCTTGTGGTTGATGGCGTAACGGATGGCCTGGCGAATGCGCTTGTCAGCCAGTTTGGAACCGGAAGCGTTGTTGAAGCCGAGCACGAACTTGTCGGTGCCGTTGCCGGCTTTGACCGTGTACTTGGCGGAATCGGACTTGAACGGTTCGGCGAGGTTCTCGGTAATCGGGGCGAGCACCTGCACGTCACCGGACTTCAGCGCATTGACCGCGGCGTTGTCGTCGGCCAGATACTTGACGACCACGGTGGGCGTCTTGGCCTTGTTCTTGCCCCAGTACTTCTCATTGGCCTTCAGCGTGATCGAGCTGTTTTCCACGAACTTGGCAACGGTGTAGGGGCCGGAGCCGACGGCCTGCGTCTTCAGGTCATACTTGGCGTCCTTGTCGAACACGAGCCCTGCGCGACCGGTCAGGGTCCACAACAGGTTGGAGTTCGGCGTCTTGAGCGTGATCACCGCGGTGTCGGCGTCCTTGGCCTCCACCTTGCTGACGGCGGCGAGCGCGTCGGCGTCGTGGTAGCCCTTAGCGATCAGCTCGTTGATGGACCAGGCCACGTCCTCGGCGTCAAGTTTGTCGCCATTGAAGAAGGTCATGTTCTTATTGAGGTGGAAGGTGTAGGTCAGGCCGTCCTTGGACGTCTCCCAGCTGGAGGCGATGGCGGGAGCGACCTGGTTCTTGGAGTCACGTGCCACGATGCCTTCGTATACGTTGCCGATCAGGATCTGGTCAAGCGCGGAGCCGGCGGTGTTGCGGATGTCCAGATTGGTGGGGGCCAGTTTGAGGCCGATGGTCACGGTGTCGGCATATTGGTTGCTGGACGAAGCCGACTTGTCATCTTTCTTACCGCCGAAAGCGAGCGTGACGCCGATGACGACCGCCACTGCCACGATGACGGCAATCAGTGAGAGCAGCCACCACTTCGGGCCGCTTTTTTTCGGATTCTTTGCGCGCGAGGCAAGGCTCGCATCTGTGGTTGCGCCGTCTTCGACGTGCGCACCATTGTCTTGAGACATGGTTCTTCCTCTGTATATGTTGTGTTCTACGGTTGGCCGCCACGCTGGGTCGACCACCGCAGGCCATCATAGCCATGGGACTGTAGAATTGCGCATGAAATCCATCTTGAATCTGGAGGGTTATCATGCTGGTCGCCGTTGATATCGGCAATACGAACATCGTGCTGGGCTTTTTGGATGGCGATACCATCGCCGGCACCTACCGCATCACCACCAAAGCCAACCATACGTCTGATGAGTATGGGCTGTTTCTGACTGAATTCCTGAGAATGAGCGGTTTTCAGCCATCCGATGTGGACGATGTGATCATCTGTTCGGTGGTGCCGAAAGTGATGCACTCCTTCCGTTCGTCCATCGTCAAATTCCTCGACATTGATCCGATGGTGGTGGGACCGGGCATCAAGACCGGTATGAACGTGCGCGTTGACGATCCGAAATCGCTGGGTGCGGATATTCTGGCCGACTGCGCCGGTGCCTATTACGAGTATGGCGGCCCAGTGCTGGTGGCTGATTTCGGCACCGCCACCACGTTCACACACGTGAGCGACAAGGGCGTGGTCGGCGTCATCACCACCGGCATCCGTGCCGGTGCGGCCGCTCTGTGGGGAGATACGGCCCAGCTGCCGGAAGTGGAAATTACGCGACCAGATACGATTCTGGGCACCAACACCAAGACCTGCATGCAGGCCGGTTTGTATTACACGTTCTTGGGCGGTGTGGAGCGCACGATTCGTCAGTTCCGCAAAGAGCTCGGAGGCGAGGATTTCAAGGTGATCACCACCGGTGGCCTCGGTCGAGTGTTTGAGAATGACACCGAGCTGATTGACGTGTATGACCCGGATTTGATTTTCAAGGGCATGGCGCACATCTACTCGCGCAATGTGAAGTGACGTAGTATGCAGGAATCGGCCGCGTATAGCGCGGTCGATTCCGACCCAACCCCGAATCCCTACTTAATCGTAAAGCCCTGATTGAAGCCGTATTCTCGGAGGTCTTTCTGCCATTGGGCCAGGCCGTCGGAGAGACTGACTTTCTTGCCGGGCTTCTCCAACGGTTCGAGCGGGTTGCCTTCCTCGTCCTTCATGCCCATCTCAATGGCTTCCTGTCGCTGCTGATAGGCGTGGAAACTGCCGGACCACTCGTATGCCTGGCCCACCGTCGATTTGAAGTCACTGCGCGCATACACTTCGAATGGCAGATACTGGTATCCGACCGACACATCCTCGGCGGCCTCCGACAGTACACGGTTGAACTTCTGCCCGCCGAAATACGGGATTTCAATGCCCCGGTCATTGGTAATCGTGGTTTTATCCAAAAAATCAGCGGAATTCAGGGTGGCATAATCGGCCGGGAAAGCACCGCCATCCACACGCGCGCTAATGCCTTGGGCGTCATGCGCCACAAAGTCCACGAAACGATAAGCCGCATCCGGCTTACGGGTCAATTGCAGTACGGTCAGTGCCGACCCGCCGCTTTCGGCGTTGGTGGGCTGGCCATCATAGGTGGGCATGGGCGCCACGCGCCACAGACCGGCCGCGCCCGGCACATTGGACAGCAGCAGCGACGGCATCCAAGCCCCAGAGAACACGGAGGCGATGGTGCCGGTGCCCACTCTGCTTTTCCACCGATCCGACCATGTGGCGGAGGTGGTGTCAACAAGCCCCTCATCGATCATTTTCTGCCAGAATTCGGTGAACCGTTGGGTGCCGGCATCCTCATCCAAATCGATGGTCACGGTTTTGCCGTCGGCCGACGTGTGGAACGGCTGACCACCGGCGAGCCAGACCATCGCGTCATAGAAACTGCCGTCGCCCGAGTCGGCGACGATATACGCGCCGATCTCCTTGAGCTTTTCGGCGGCCTCGTAATAGTCATCCCAAGTCTTGATCTTGGTGGCGTCCACGCCGGCTTGGCGGAACACGTCTTCGTTGTAGAAGAAGCCCATCGGGCCCGAATCCATGGGCAGTCCATAGGTACGGCCGGCGAGCTGCACGGACGACCATGTGCCGAGGGTAAAGAAGTTGGAATAATCCGAGCCGATTTTGTCGGTCAGATCAAGCAATTGGCCGGAGACCGCGTACTGCAACAGTGCATAGTATTCGATTTGAGCCACGTCCGGCGTGCCGTAACCGTCTTGAATGGCGGTATTAAGATTGCCGTAGCCGGAGATATTGGTCCATTTCACGCGGATGTCCGGATTGGCTTTTTCGAAACGGCGGATGACCTCCCCCATGCTCGGTTCCCAGCTCCATACGCTGATCTCCGTACGGTTGTCGTCCGTGGCCTGCCCGCACGAGGCCAGGGATACGGAAAGGATGGCAGTCACTGCTATGGTTGCCATTCTTTTGATTCGCTGTCCGATCACTCGCATGGTGACGAGTGTACTAGGCGGGGCTTAAAACGGTAAAAGCCCCGTGACGGGATTCGTCACGGGGCTTTGTGTATCAGGTGAGATTAGCTAGGCAGTCTCAGCGAGGGTTCAAGGCTTACTTCACGGTGAAGCCCTGATCCTTGCCGTAATCCTGCAGTGCCTTCTGCCAAGCGGCGATACCGTCAGTCAGCTTCTGGTCGCCGGTGTAGGACTTGCCAAGGTAGTCGCCGAAGATGGTGCGGGCCTTGACCTCGTAGGGCAGGAACTGGTAGTCGGAGGACACGTTCTCAGCAGCCTGAGCCAGAACCTCGTTGTACTTCTGACCACCGAAGTAGTCAACGTCCTCGCCATCGGCGTTCTTCACAGTGGTGGTGTTCTTGAAGGAGTCGGACTCCATGGAGGCCTTGTCAGCCGGGAATGCACCGCCGGCCACACGGGTGGCCACGCCGTCGCCGTGGTTGGCGTACTCGATGAACTGGTAAGCAGCGTCAGCCTTCTTGGTGGAGGCGAGCACAGCCAGCGAAGAACCACCGTTCTCGGAGTTGGTGGTGGAGCCGTCAGCGGTCGGCATCTGGGTCACACGCCACTTGCCAGCGCCGTCAGCAGCGGAGTTGGCCAGGTTGGCAGGCATCCAAGCGCCAGTGAACAGGGAGGCGATGGTGCCGTCGACCATGCCCTTGAACCAGTCCTCAGACCAGCCAGCGGTCTTGGTGTCGAGCAGGCCCTCGTCCAGCAGCTTCTGCCAGAAGTCGGTGAAGGTCTTGACGCCCTTGTCCTCGGTCAGGTTGACGGTGACTTCGGAACCATCGGAAGAGGTCTGGAACGGCTTTGCACCGGCCAGCCAGGTCATGGAGTCGAAGAAGCCGGCGTCACCGGTGTCGGAGGTGATGTAGTAGTTGTCGCCCAGAGCGTGAATCTTCTTGGCGGCGTCGTAGTACTGATCCCAGGTCTTGATCTGCTCGGCGTCAACACCGGCCTTGTCGAAGACCTCCTTGTTGTAGAAGAAGGCCATTGGGCCGGAATCCATCGGCAGGCCGTAGACCTTGCCGGCGAACTGCACGGAAGCCCACGGGCCAGGGGTGTAGAAGTCGGAGTAGCCGGAGGTCTTGTCGGTGATGTCCAGCAGGTTGCCCTTGATGGCGTACTGCGGGATGGCGTAGTACTCAACCTGAGCGACGTCCGGAGCACCGGAGCCAGCCTCGATGGCGTTATCAAGCTGGGTGTATTCCTTGGTGTTGGTGCCGACGTTCTTGAGATCGACCTTGATGCCGGTCTTCTTGGTGAAGTCCTTGGCAACCTGGGTCAGCGTGGGCTCCCAAGCCCACACGGTGATTTCGGTAACGTCCTTATCTTGAGCCGGCTTGCCACTGGCGGTGTCGGAACCGCAGGCGGCAACGGAACCCAGCATGGCAACCGCACCGGTAAGTGCAATGGCCTTCTTAGCAACGGTGAACTTCATCGTTCTGTTCTCCTTCCTTGGATCGCCTTTCGGCGGTCTGCAGTGATTGTCACCACAACAGCATGGCAACTCTCCTCGTCGTCATGCTATCGTGAACCATCACTCTATGGTTCAGTAGTCACAAAACGGCTTTGTTTCGCCACTTTGTAGCTATGGTTGCGATAACATCTTTTATTATACACATTCTTCGGCAACACGCCATCTTGGTATCGCAATCCGCGCGCCACTGCTCCCATGGCATAAGAAAATCGGGCGCTCCGAAGAGTGCCCGATCCTGTTATCGCAACCTCCCGCTACAGAAACCACAGGAGGAAGTCTGCTGTGATTGCCGTTACTTCACCTGGTAGCCCTGCTGCTTGGCGTAATCTTGCAGGTCCTTCTGCCAGGAAGCCACGGCATCGGAGAGCGTGGTCTTGCCGGTGTAGGCATCGCCGGCGTAGTCGCCGAACTTGCCGCGAGCGTAGACCTCGAAAGGCAGGAACTTGTAGCCGGTGGACACATTGGCTGCGGCCTTGGCCAGCTCCTCGTTGAACTTCTGCCCGCCGAAGTACTCGTGGGCCTTGCCGTCGGAGTCGGTCAGGGAGGTCATGTTGAGGAAGTCGTCGGACTTGAGGGTGTCGTTGTCGGCCGGGAAGGCGCCGCCGTCAACACGGGTCTTGATGCCCTCGGCGTCGTGGCAGGCGTATTCCATGAACTTGTAGGCGGCGGCGACCTTGTCCTTGTCGTCGGACTTCACGATGGCCAGCGAGGAACCACCGTTCTCGGAGTTGGTCTCGGAGCCGTCTGCGGTCGGCATCTGGGCGATGCGCCACTTGCCGTCACCGTTCGGAGCGCCGGAAAGCAGGTTGTACGGCATCCAAGCGCCGGTCAGCAGGGATGCGATGGAGCCGTCATCCAGACCCTTGTTCCAATCGTCGGTCCAGCCGACGGTCTTGGTGTCGATGAGATCTTCGTCGATCATCTTCTGCCAGAAGTCGGTGAAGGTCTTGACGTTCTTGTCACCGGTCAGGTTGATGGTCACGGTCCCGCCGTCCTTGGAGGTCTCGAACGGGGTCGCGCCGGCCAGCCAGGTCATGGAGTCGAAGAAGCCGGCGTCACCGGAATCGGAGGTGATGTAGGAGTCCACGGCGCGAATCTTCTTGGCGGCCTCGTAGAAGTCGTCCCACGTGCGCACCTGAGTCGGATCGACGCCGGCCTTGTCGAAGACGCCCTTGTTGTAGAACCAGGCCATCGGGCCGGAATCCATCGGCAGGGCGTAGACGCCGTCATTGATGTTCACCGAGGACCACGTGCCCGGGGTGTAGAAGTCCTTGAAATCGGAGGCACCGAGATCGGAAAGGTTCTCGAGGTGGCCGCGAATCACGTATTCGGGCAGTGCGTAGTATTCGATCTGGGCGATGTCCGGAGCACCGGAGCCTGCCTCGATGGCGTTGGACAGTGCGTTGTACTCGTCCTTGTTGGTGCCGGCGTTGGTCACCTTCACCTTAATGTTCGGGTTCTTGGCCTCGAATCCCTTGACCGTACGAGGCAGTGTGGAATCCCAGGACCACACGGTCAGCTCGACCTTCTTATCAGAGGAGCCGGTGCTTCCGCCATCCCCGGCAGAAGTGGAACCGCAGGCAGCTACAGAGGAGAGCATGGCCACAGCACCAATCAGGGCAATTGTCTTCTTGCCGAACTTCATCGTTCTTTCCTTCCTTGTTATGGGAAACGACGGGACTTGGCGTTTTGTTCCAAGCCTTGTATCGTTTTAAGAAACGGTACCACATGTTTTATGTTTACGCAAACACGACACGTCGCACCATGGTGACTAACCGCAAACCGAAGGAGATGCATCCCGCTCATGACCACTCACAACAGCCAGTATTCCGCCGAAACCACCCATCCCGACAAGCAGGAAAGCAGCCCGGTGCCGACCGCCGCCGGCACCACGGCCAGTAACGTCTCCACAACTGGCAACGCAACCACGCCGGACGCCAGCATCGCCCTCAACGCCGACGCCACTCCGGTAGCCGACGTTCCCCCGCGTCTGTTCGGCTCATTCGTAGAACATCTGGGCCGTTGCGTCTACGGCGGCATCTACGAGCCCAGCCATCCCACCGCCGACGAAAACGGCTTCCGCCAAGACGTGCTTGATCTGGTCAAGGAACTGGGCGTCACCTGCGTACGCTACCCCGGCGGCAATTTCGTATCCAACTACAACTGGGAAGACGGCATCGGCCCACGCGAGAATCGCCCCGTACGCCGCGACCTGGCCTGGCATTGCACCGAAACCAATGAAATGGGCATCGACGACTTCTACCGCTGGAGCCAGAAAGCCGGCACCGAAATCATGCTTGCCGTCAACATGGGCACCCGGGGTCTGAAGGCCGCGCTCGACGAGCTCGAGTATGTCAACGGCGCGCCCGGCACCGCTTGGGCGGATCAGCGCGTGGCCAACGGCATCGAGGAGCCGATGGATATCAAGATGTGGTGCATCGGCAACGAAATGGACGGCCCGTGGCAGGTGGGCCACATGAGTCCGGAAGAATATGCCAGCGCGGTGGATAAGGTGGCCCACGCCATGAAGCTCGCCGAGTCCGGTCTCGAACTCGTGGCCTGCGGTTCCTCGGGTGCCTATATGCCGACCTTCGGCACGTGGGAGAAGACCGTGCTCACCAAGGCTTACGAGAATCTCGACTTCGTCTCCTGCCATGCCTACTACTTCGACCGCGGCCATAAAACCCGGACCGCCGCCTCCATGCAGGACTTCCTGGCCTCTTCCGAAGACATGACCAAGTTCATCGCCACCGTCTCGGACGCGGCCGATCAGGCGCGAGAAGCCAACAACGGCACCAAAGACATCGCCCTGTCCTTCGACGAATGGGGCGTATGGTATTCGGACAAGTGGAACGAGCAGGAAGACCAGTGGAAGGCGGAGGCCGCGCAGGGTTTGCACCACGAGCCATGGCCTAAGTCTCCGCATTTGCTGGAAGACATCTACACCGCGGCCGACGCGGTGGTCGAAGGTTCCCTGATGATCACCCTGCTCAAGCACTGCGATCGCGTGCGTTCCGCCTCGCGCGCCCAGCTGGTCAACGTCATCGCCCCCATCATGGCCGAGGAACACGGCCCGGCATGGCGGCAGACCACGTTCTACCCGTTCGCCGAAGCCGCCCTTCACGCGCGCGGCCAGGCCTACGCTCCGGCCATCAGCTCCCCCACCATCCATACCGAGGCATATGGCGACGTGCCGGCCATCGACGCGGTAGTCACGTGGGATGAACAGGCCCGCACCGGTCTGCTGCTTGCCGTCAACCGCGACGCCAACACCCCGCACACGCTCACCATCGACCTTTCCGGGCTGCCCGGCCTGCCCGGTCTCGGCACGCTCGCGCTCGGCAAGGCGCAACTGTTGCATGAGGACGATCCGTACCGCACCAACACCGCCGAAGCGCCCGAAGCCGTCACGCCGCAACCGCTCGACATTGCGATGAACGCCACCGGCACCTGCACGGCAACGCTTCCCGCCATCTCCTGGATCAGCGTGGAATTCCACGGCTAAAAGACGGAGAGTCACGCCCGTACCAAGTACAATACGACCAGGGCCCGTCAATCACCATACGATTGACGGGCCTTGTCATTCACTTCGGATATTTCGAACCATGGATTCATCAGGCGCGCGCCAACGCCGGTGAGGACTCGCGCAGGGAGAGGCTATAGGGGGCCTCGATGGTTTGGGCGGGGGCACGGCTGCCGGATTCGACCTGTTGGATGATGGATTCGACGGCCAGTCGGGCGATGGCTTCCCTGCCGGGGTTAACGGTGGAAAGAGACGGCACCATGTAGGACGATTCCTCCACGTCATCGAAGCCGATGACGCGAACATCATCCGGCACGGCAACGCCGCGTTCGCGCAGTTCACGCAGCACGCCCCACGCCAGCAAGTCATTCAAAGCGAACACGGCATCGAATTGCAGGCCACTCTCCAGCATGGTGTCCACCGCGGCCAAACCGTCGGCGCTCCCCCAGCCTTGGGTTTCGATAAGCAGACTGTCATCACAGGGGATGCCGCGCGCGGCCAGCGCCTCACGATATCCGTGGGTGCGGATGGAGCCCGACGAGAAATCGTGCTCGGGGTGGGGCACGGCACCGACTACGGCGATGCGGCGGCAACCGGCATCAAGCAGGTGATAAGTCGCGGCGGCGGCCCCTTCGCGATTGCGAATCACTACGTGCGGCGCGTTGACGCCGAACAAACGTTCACCCAACAGTACGAGCGGGTAATCGCCATCCAAAGCCGCGATATCGTCAACCGTCATCATCAGAGGGCTTAAGATGAGCCCGTCCGCGCTGTGCGTGCCCATCGATGCGATGCTTTCCAGCTCGCGGGCACGATTGTTAGTGGTGGATTCCACGATGACGCCGTAGCCATGTTGCCGGGCCTCGGCCAGAATATCCTCGGCGAGTTCGGAGAAGTACACCTGCCGCAGATCGGGAATAACCAGCTTGAGCAACCGGGTACGCCCGGAACGCAGGTTTCTGGCCGACGAGTTGACTTTGTATCCGAGCCTGTCGATGGCTTCCGCAATACGCGCGGCCATCGCCTCGCTCATATATGGCTGTTTGTTCAGAAAATTAGACACCGAGGCTACCGAAACACCGGCCTCATGGGCCACGTCCGCCATCGTCACTCTGTTTTTGCCTCGCACGGTGACCACCCTACCCGACTTTGCTGGAGATACGAAAACGACTCCCCTGCTACGATGAGCAGCAAGGGAGCCTTTCGGTAATTAGGCGCTATGCGCGGTTTTACAGCTTGACGACGAGTACGCCGTTGGGCTGGATGGCGGCCGTGTGCTCGGACTCGTTGACCTGGGCCAGCGAGGCGACCAGCGGTTCGCCTTCCACGTCCACGACCGCAACATCGTGGGTGCGGTTGAACAGGAACACGAAGTGGTTCTCACCAGTTTCGTCCGCACGCTCGACGCGCAGCACTTCACCGCGATCGTCCTCAGCCGAAGTCTCGATGCCGAGTTCCTCCAGCAGCACGGGCAGGCTCTTGGCCAAACCCTCACGGCCGAGACGGGCACCGACGTATGCGGCCTTGCCGTCGCCGAAGTCGTTGACGGTGATGGCGGGAGCGCCGTCGAAACCGGTCCACTTATCTGCCTTGAAGGAGGCGACCACGTGAGCGGTATCGGCCACGGAGGTGATCACGTCGGCGAAATCGTGCGCCACGGTTCCGTTGTCCAAGTCAAGGTGGTCCATGGCACCGGGGAAGTCGTTGCCCATCGGGGCGAATTCCTCAACGCGCACACCCACCACGTCACGGATGGAACCGGGGTAGCCACCCAGCCAGACATGATCCTTGTCGTCCACCAGACCGGTGTAGTAGGTCACGAACAGCTTGCCGCCGTTCGCCACATACTCGCGCACGCGGCGCGTGGTCTCTTCGGACAGGATGGTCAGGCTCGGCAGCACGACGGCTTCGTACTCGTCCCAAGGGCCGCGAACCGGCACCACGTCTGCGGTCAGACCGTTGTCCGCCAGCGCGCGGAACCACGCGAGCGGCTCGGTCCAATGGCGTACCTCCTGAGTAGGCGTGGCGGTGTGTTCCGTAGCCCACTGGGACTCGTAATCGAAGACGACGGCGACCTTGGACTTGACCAGCTTGGTGCTCAGCAGGCCCTCGTCAGCAAGCTTGTTGAGGTCGGCACCCAGCTCGCACACATCGCGGAAGATCTGGGAGTCGGGGCCCGCGTGAGGAACCATCGAAGAGTGCCACTTCTCGGCACCGGCCTTGGACTGGCGCCACTGGAAGTAGCAGATGGCGTCGGACCCCATGGCCAAGTGGGCCAGGGAGTCGCGCACCAATTCGCCGGGCTCGACG
>ERZ1106931.883-NODE-883-length-15592-cov-3.183433_pt1 | contig 15592 bp, 21 predicted proteins | sample MGYA00403664_ERZ1106931 | MGnify/ENA primary metagenome ERZ1106931 (study PRJEB35170, sample SAMEA104062435) | human gut metagenome | biome: human gut; feature: human-associated habitat; material: faeces | place: Denmark | collected 2012-06-29 ... | reverse complement strand
ATTATAATCTTTCTGTCATTTTTTCACTTGTATGATTCTACTTTTCCGCAATCTGATTTTATCTGATTCGGAACTGCCGAAACCTATTCTTTAAAGCATTGAAACCTGTTCCTTTTTTCTGTAAAATGAAACCATCCCGGTTCCGGAACGCAGAACTTTGATTCCGGCAGATTTTCTGATGCACGAAAATGATAATCCGGATTTTTATAACAGACAGTGGAGGTACTATTATGACAGAATCAGAGATCAGAAAGCTGCTTGAAAGACAGCGTACTTTTTTTTCAACAGGGAAAACTCTTCCCGTTTCCTTTCGTCTCAGACAGCTTGAAAAGCTGAAAAGATCCATCCAAAAAACAGTTAGAAAGTTTGAAGGAGGCTATGATCCGCCATGAAGCCGACCTCGCTGCGGCATTGAAGGAGGATCTTGGAAAGAGCCGTATGGAGAGCTATATGTGTGAGATCGGGCTGACGCTCTCCGAGCTTTCATGGATGCAGCGTCATGTCAGATCCCTGGCAAAAAACCGGACTGTACCAACGCCTCTCTCCCAGTTTGCCGCCCACAGCTACCGTTCTCCTATCCCATATGGGACGGTTCTGATCATGAGTCCGTGGAATTATCCGCTCCTGCTGACTTTGGAGCCGCTGATCGATGCCATTGCCGCAGGAAATACCGTCATCCTGAAGCCAAGTGCCTACGCTCCTGCCTCACTTGCCATGATCAAAGAAATCATCGAAACCACTTTCCCGGCAGATTATATTTCCGTCATTGAGGGAGGACGTACAGAAAATCAGGCATTGCTCCGCCAGAAGTTTGACAAGATCTTTTTTACCGGAAGCAAGGCTGTCGGAAAGGAAGTTCTGCGGCATGCCGCAGAGAATCTGACCCCTGTTACATTGGAACTGGGTGGAAAAAGTCCTTGTATCGTTGACTCCACCGCAAAAATCCCACTTGCTGCCAGACGTATTGTTTTTGGAAAATTTTTAAACTGCGGACAGACCTGCGTTGCACCCGATTATATCCTGTGCCATCATTCGGTCCGGCAAAAATTGGTTGCTGCGATCCGGCATGAGATCCAGATTCAGTTTGGAGAGAGTCCGTTACTGAACCCGGATTATGGCAAGATCATCAATGCAAAGCATTTTCAGCGACTTTCAGAACTCCTTGATCCTGAAAAGATCGTCTGTGGAGGGAACACCGATGCGGCAACTCTTCGTATTGAACCTACTGTTATGGCCGATGTTACCTGGGAAGATGCTGTTATGGAAGAAGAACTCTTCGGACCGCTCCTTCCGATTCTGACCTATGACACTTTGGAGGAAGTAATCCGTACTGTAGAATCACATCCACATCCGCTGGCTCTTTATTTTTTCAGTGAAGATAAAACCGCACAGAAAAAGCTTCTTCGCTCCTGCCGTTTCGGTGGCGGCTGCATCAACGATACCGTAATTCATCTGGCAACCAGTTCCATGCCATTTGGCGGCATAGGTGAGAGCGGAATGGGATCTTACCATGGAAAAACCGGTTTTGAATCTTTCAGTCATTTCCGGAGTATTGTGGACAAAAAGACTTGGATGGATCTTCCGATCCGATATCAGAAATATACGCAGAAAAAAGAAAAGCTACTGCGGTTATTCCTGCAATAGCTCTCTCCTTTTTCTATCTTTTCCATATAAATTTTCTGCCTGGTTCATATTCTTTCGACAGAAGATGGATCAAAAATTCTTCTGTCGAAGCCAGCCCTGCGATCACGCATGTAATTTCACAATACCTCAGTGCAAAATCCTGCACAAGCATATACGGCAGACAGAAGACACAAAAACCTGTCGCCTTGTTCAGAATCGTATGCAGTGACGCAAACCGGTGATACCGCACAGCGGCTGTAACATAGGAGCAGGCACGGATCACCAGTACCGCACCGATACAATACCACATCCACACCGGAAGCACTTCCAGCAGAATCGGGAAAAATTTTACAATCATCACCGCATAAAAAATCAGATCTGAAATACTGTCCAACCTTGCCCCAAACTCACTGGTACTGTTCGTCGCTCTTGCGATCGTTCCATCCAGCACATCCGTTATTCCGCAGAATGTATAAAGAAGATAAAAAGGCAGTGTCAGCGGCCGGATCAGTAAAAGTCCGACAGTTCCCACGATCCTTAACATTGTGCAGATGTTCGGTGGTGTCAGTAATTTTTCTTTCATAAACCTTCTCCTCATTTCCATGTATCCTGTTCTTTACTTTCTGTCAGTATTTGATAAAATTTATTTTAACAGATACAGCAGTTCTTCAAAGCAGATCCCATCTGCCAGAGGGATCTCCAGTTCCACTGACCTCTGAATGCATTTTCCGATAAACCCGGATGCCTTTCTCACTGATTCAGTCAGCCCGGTTCCATTGACCGCATCCGCTGCAATGATCGCTGCAAAAATATCGCCGGTTCCCGAACGAGGACTTCCGATTTTTTCCGTCTGGATCATCTCATACCCTGCTCCCTTTTCGTAACAGAGATTTGCTACATGATTTTTCTTCTCAATCCCGGTGATCACTACTTTCGCCGGTCCTGAACCGGCAATCTGCTCTGCCAGCCGCTCCAGTTCTCCGCTACTCCATTCTTCCTTATATTGCGTACCGGTAAGAAGACAGGCTTCTGTCACATTCGGTACAACAATATCTGCATACTGCACAACTTCACTCATCTTCCGGCACATTTCTTCCGTATAGGTTGCATACCGCTTTCCACCGTCTCCCATAACCGGATCGACTACGACCGTTGTATCTTTTTCTTTAAAAGTGTGTATAAACTCACCGACAATCCTGATCTGCTCTTCTGAACCCAGGAACCCGGTACAGATTCCCTGAAATTTAAGTCCCAGTTTCTTCCACTCTTCAATATACGGTTCCATCTCTGCCGTATAATCTGTGCAGTAAAAAGAATCATAAGCTGTATGATCCGAGAAGATTGCTGTCGGAACAGCACAGCACTGTACTTTCATCATGGAAATAACCGGAAGCTGCACTGCGATCGAGCATCTGCCAAATCCCGTAAAATCATTGATCAGTGCAATCTTTTTCTGTTGATTATGATTCTGCTGCTTTTGATCCTGCATCTTTTTCCTCCGTCTTTCCTTTTTTGACACCCTTTGCATTCGGATAAATTTTTTTCATCTTCGCATCATCATAATGCTCATCCGTCCAATGCTCCCATCTGGTTTCTGCCCTGATCCCTTTTTCTCTTTCATCATACCGCACCAGAGCCATACAGGAAACCATGATATTGCAGCACATAAATACAAGCAGTCCCCAGGTTATGATCTTTCCAACCTTTTGTGGAATCCGTTCAATCCATTTTTCCAACGGTGGATACAGCCTTTTAAACCATACTACTGCAGCAATCCCCCAGAAGAAACAGTAAAGAAGATTGATTCTGCCACCCAGATTAAATGGGATATTGCTGTAATCCCAAAAGACTTTCCCGAAAAAAATCTCTGTAAATACACTACACAGATACTCATACGCACCACCAAGCAGTGTCCCTATAAGAAATAAAAATGTATTACTGCGGTCTTTATATTTATAGAGCAATGCCGTCACCAATGCGATTGCCAGTCCCCATACAATACTGAATGGTCCCCACACCACACTGCTCCGGCTCATCCATACCCCCATCGTGATCCGGCAGAAAATCGTCTCCGTAATATCACCTAAAAATGCACCAATAATAAAAAGTAATACAATCTTATAAAATCCACATCCGGATGCAAAGGCATCACTTTTTTCTGCTGCCTTTTTTTCGGTTTTCCGTACACGCGGGTAAGCTTTCTTCACACGCCTTTCCACCCGTTCAGAAATCCAGGAACTTAATCTTGCACTCAGCTTATCAATCTGTGCATCCGTTTCTTCCCACTGCTTCGGATTTCTGCTGATCCCTGTCAGCAGCATAAAAGAGGCAAAAACATCCACACACAGGAACAGCAGCAACACCAGGATCAATATCTTCATCACAAGCTCCGGGAGAAGATGCAGCAGATCCAGGCTCAGCACGTTGCCCCAACGGACAGCGATATACCCCAGTCCGCCCCAGGCCAGAGATGCCGGAAGACAGATATATCCATCCAGATTCCATTTCACATTGGAATAATCCCACCAGCGTTCTTTAAAGATCCACTCCATCAGATGTCCGCCGATCCACTCTACAACCGTTGCATAAACTGCCGCAAAAAGGAAAAGCCAGAATCCAGTCAGTTCCTGCAGTCCCACAGTCATAAGAACAGCCGTAAATCCGTACATCACACAGTACGGACCATTCACAAGTCCCCGGTTTGCGAATTTTTTCTGTTTCAATGTGGCCAGAACAGTCTCCAGTATCCATCCGCCAAAAGAATACAGGAAGAAAAGCCATAATAGTTCATAGATCGTATAGTGATTCAAATCGTTCTCCTCTTTCGTTTCATTTTCTGTTTATTTTTGTACATTTTTTCATCCGCTCTCTGAAGCAGTGCGTCCAGATCACGGTCTGTCCCATCCGTCCACGCATATCCGACTGCCGCTGAAACTATCTTTCGAGGTGATGTCTCTGTACGGACGCTGAGACAGACTGCCGCAACTGCCAGGCACAATACAATCACCAGAGCTGTAGATTTCACCTTTTTCATGTTGCTTTTCCTCTTGTTCGTTGAATAAGCCACGCTTCTTCCTGCTTGCTAACGCTTATTATACCATGATCGGCACCTTTGGTGCCTGAAGCTGCTTCGCAGCGATCATGATCGCCATTCGCCGCTCACACTGAAAAAGCTGTGCTTTCTCCTGCTCGCTAATGCTCATTATATCATCTTTCATGGTTTTGGCAAATTTATTATTTCTACCGATTTTGCCACATGTTCATCCATCCCTGCAGCAAATGCTTCATTCCTGTCCTCCTCGAATGCATTCGCAGTCATGACGATCACCGGTATAGACGCTTTCTTCTGATCTCTTAACTTTCGAATCTGTCTCGTTGCATCGTACCCATTCATCCTCGGCATCTGCACATCCATTAAAATCAGATCATAATATCCATACATCCTCAATGCTTCTGCATTCATATGAACAATCCGATGACCAGGCAGAGTATACGCCATCACTCCACAGCTTTGAACATCCAGCAGTTCTTTATAATAGTCCTGTTGCAGGAGATGCTCCTTTCTGAGCGTCTGATTCATTTCTGCAAACCGCCGTTCAGCAATCTTGTCCTTGTTATCCGCTCCAATCTCCAAAAAGAAAAGCCATACTCTGCATTTCTTCTATGCAAAGTACAGCTTTTATCTGCAATAGATCTTCTTTAGGGGATGTGAAAAACTCGATTGAGTTTTTTTGCATCCCCCTTTTCTTGCTCTTACCGGAGTAATCCACTTTCCTTGAGCAAAATTTCCAGATCGGTTCCTTCCACAGCTTTTATTACTTTCTTTAAGACTACCTTTTCCTTGAGAGAAAGCGGAAGTTCATCAATCGGTTTTTTATCAACTGCGTAATATGCAGCACGCAGCAATTCACGTACATCGTACTTCGAGCCCCACACCTCCGGAACACCACGATCTACGTTCATAAGTGTGTAAACTGCTTCCATACCTGTACGGATGGAGTATTCTGTCGTAAAAATAGTGTCTCTCGGTGTCTCCGCAAACTGTCCCAGGAATGCAAAATTGACAGCACCTTCCGGAACAACAAGCGGACGATCACTTTCTTTTCTTGGCTGGAAGAAAGCATTGATGTATGGCATGAAGCAGGTTGTTGTATTGCAGCGATTTTTTGCCCAATCGTCAATCTGATCTGTCGGGACGCCAATGTGATAAAGCCACTCACGGCAAACTTCTTCACCTGTACAATCCCGCATTGCCTTCTTTACATAATTTCCTTCTTTATTCGTTGTAAGTGCATATACCCAGATCAAAACCGTATTTTTATCCTGTGCTTTAAACTGCGGCTGACGATTGATTGTCCATGAAAGATACCAGTTATCGGTACTATCCTTCACTGTCACAATTCCTCCGGTTGTTACTTTTCCTTCTCTCGGATCACGCTTGCAAATGCTGATAATCTTCTGGATAATCTCTTCATCCGAGGTTTCCACAGTTGCACTCATCCAGTTTGTTGCTTCAAAATCGTCGCAGAATTTATCCGGATTACCATACTCACCATTCTTTGCCTGTGCAGCAATATTCTTCCACAAATCCCACGATTCGCCTGTACCGTTTTTAATCAGGCTCAAATCCGGTGCTGTATTCTGATCTCCATAGCAGGAAGTATCTGTACAGCATCCATTTGTTATAAAGACCAGATCATCCTCAATCAAATCAATTGTACCCGGTTTTCCAGCCTTTTCATATATAATCTGTGTGGCAGTTTTTTTACCATTTTCATCTTTGATGACAACATTTTTGACATCCATGCCATATTCGACTGACACACCATGGCTTTCGAGATATTTTACAAGCGGAAGAATCATGCTCTCGTATTGATTGTATTTCGTAAAGCGGAGTGCGGAAAAATCCGGAAGTCCATCAATATGATGGCAGTATCTGCACAAATACCGTTTCATTTCCAGTGCAGATGACCATCTTTGAAATGCAAACATAGTCTGCCAGTATAGCCAGAAATTCGTGTCCCAGAAGGAATCCGGCAATATCTCACTGATTTTCTTATCCTCCAAATCCTTTTCCGGTGTCATAAACAACTTTGACAATGCCAGGGCTGAATCCTTATCAAGTGTAAATTTCTTATCTGTATGTGCATCCTGCCCGCATTTCTCAGAAGCCCTGCAAAGGGAGTAATTCGGATCATGCTTGTTTAACCAATAATACTCATCCAAAACAGAGACGCCCGGTGTCTCTATCGAAGGAACATCACGGAACATATCCCACATACATTCAAAATGGTTGTCCATTTCTCTTCCGCCACGCATATAGAAACCTTTTCGGACATCCTTTCTTCCATCGCAGCTGCCCCCGGCAAGATCCAGTTTCTCAAGGAGATGAATGTGCTCTCCCTTTACCTGCCCATCTCTCACCAGATAAAAAGCGGCTGAAAGCCCCGCTAATCCTGTTCCAATGATATATGCTGATTTCCGGTCAGCACCCTCCGGTTTTTCCGGTCTTGCAAATGCTTCATAAGTTCCTGCTGAATAATACATAATAAAAACCCTCCTTTTTGTTTAAACTGTGTCGTTTTCTTTGTTTCCATATGCACAGTATATCCACAAAATCTTTTTCCTACTATGCACAAAAAAAGAGAACTGTCATAGAAAGCGACAATCCTCTTACATTGCATCCATATACGACAAACCACAAGATTTGTCGTAATCAGCTCCTGTTCAGTTTTGCATTATTCAATGCATGTGCGAAAGATCCTTGAATCAATGCATTTAATCTTTCTATGATCTGTTTCGGATCCTCCTTCATTCCCTTATCAATCCATTCTAATACCAGACCAACAAACCCATATTTGTAAAAATCTGCAATGAATGCTTTATCCTCTTCCCGCACGACCATATCTGCCGCTTTTTCTTCGAGTACATTATATATTAGCTGATACGTTACTTTATACAAATAACGGTAAATATATCCTCGCGGAGCATTATGATAGATGTTGACAACAAAAGGTTCGTCCTTTTTCAGTAGATGAAATATTGCCAGAAATCCTTCCTGCCACGTATCATATGTTTTATTCTGTTTCAGAACATGATCTGCATCTGTTTCACAAATCCATTCAATCAACTCATATATATCATGAAAATGATAATAAAAAGTCTGACGGTTTATCCCACACTTTTCCGTAATGTCATTGATTGTTATTTTATCAATTGATTTTTCTAATAATAATTCCTTAAACGCAAATGCGATTGCAAACTTTGTCGTTGCCTTGCTCATGCTACCTGATCCCCCTATTCTTTACTTATATATTTTACCGTCATTGGGTGATTTTTGCAAATTCAAATTATTGTGGATTGTCTTCATGAAACAGATGATTGGACGGATCCTGAAGTCTGGAAGAAAGCCAACCCATCTCTCGGCATCACGGTTGGGATGGATAAGGTAGAGGCCGCCTGCGAATCTGCCAAGCAGAATCCCGGTGAAGAAAATTCATTCAGACAGTTGCGACTGAACCAGTGGGTGAAGCAGGCTGTGCGCTGGATGCTATGAAGCTGACACTGGAACAAAGGCTGGCCCACAGCGGTCATCCAGTACTCCTCTGGATGATGGATAACATTTATATCCGTACTGATCCTGCTGGCAATGTAAAAGCAGACAAAGAAAAATCCACAGAAAAAATCGACGGTGCAGTTGCCACGATTATAGGACTTGACCGTGCGATCCGCTGTGGAAATAATACCGGTGCTTCTGTCTATGATGACAGAGGGATCTTATTCCTATAACCCCTGCATACTTTACCTTATAATACGCATACTATTAAGTGGAAATCCCCTTAATGTGTTGCTGTTTCCCTTATTTTGTTGTAATATTTAAGGGAAAAATCGGAGGTGAAGGAAATGAGAACTTTTAATTACTCTGAAATCAAGAAGCAAAAGTGGGATTCAGATGTTCTTAGCTTAATTGCAGCAATTTATAAAGAGGCCGGTAAACAGGAAATGTACCTGAAACAACGTCCTGAAGAATTAGAAAAACTGGTTGAGATTGCTAAAATACAAAGCACCGAGGCATCAAACGCAATTGAGGGAATTGTTACAACAAGCACTCGTATCAAGCAGATTGTAGAAGAAAAACAACACCAAAGAACTGTGATGAGCAGGAAATTGCAGGGTATCGCGATGTTCTTAATATTATTCACGAAAGCTTTGATGCAATTCCTATCACACAGAATTATATTTTACAGCTTCACAAAATATTGTATAGCCACATGAATAATCCTATGGCCGGAAGAACTAAAAGTGTACAAAACTATATTAGTGCCACCTATCCAGATGGCCATGTAGAAACTCTGTTCACTCCACTTGCTCCATACGATACTCCACAAGCTTTAGATAGAATATGTGAGGAATATAATCGTGTCATTGGAAATATGGAAGTTGAACCCCTGATTGCAATTCCAATCTTCATTCATGACTTTCTTTGCATCCATCCGTTCAATGATGGAAATGGACGAATGAGCCGTTTGCTTACATGTTGGACATTCACGTCAATCCGAAGCAGAAGATGAGAACGATGTATGAGCCGTTTGCTTACAACACTTCTGTTATACAGAAATGGCTTTTATGTTGGCAAGTATATTTCATTGGAAGCTAAGATTGCCAAGAACAAGGATCTGTATTACGACGCACTTGGTCAGGCACAGATTGGCTGGCATGAAGGGACAGAGGCCCCAGTGCCATTTATCAAGTATTTGCTTGGTACTGTTCTTGCTGCATACAAAGATTTCGAAGAACGTTTTGAACTTGTTGAAACAAAGTTGCCAGCTCTCGAAACAGTCAGACGAGCAACCTTACACAAAATAGGTCGCTTCACAAAGCAGAATATTCGTGAGCTTTGCCCTTCGCTTAGCGTCAGCTCTATAGAGGGCTCACTAAGAAAATTAGTCGCATCTGGTGAACTAAAACGTGAAGGCTCAGGAAAGAACACTTGCTATTTTAGAATAAAATAATACCATTAAGTATTTTATATTTCCCTTAAACATTTCCATTTTTTAAGGGAAAGTCACCGTGATTAAGGTTAAGCATCTGCAAATGCAGGTGCTTTTCTTTGCTCAAATTTAGGAAGGAGTGTGATTATTATGAGCATTTTAAGCGGACTATTCCGGTCAAGAGACAAGCCCACCAACAGCACTAACGGCAGCACTTACCGTTTCCTGTTTGGTGGCAGTAATTCCGGTAAAGCGGTGAATGAGCGAAGTGCCATGCAGATGACTGCCGTCTACCCTTGCGTCAGAATTCTTTCCGAGTCTATTGCTGGCCTGCCGGTTCATGTTTATCAATACACCGACTCCGTCAGCAAGGAAAAGGCTATCAAGCATCCGCTGTATCACCTGATACACGATGAACCAAATCCGGAAATGACATCCTTTGTCTTCCGGGAGACCCTGATGACGCACCTGCTTCTTTACGGAAATGCCTATGCGCAGATTATTCGAAATGGCAAGGGCGAAGTCATCGCACTCTATCCATTGATGGCCAACCGAATGAGCGTAGACCGTGACGATAAAGGCCATGGGACGAGGAAACAGTATTGATGTCAGGTTGCCCCCCCGATAGTTCTCGGGAACAAATCGACTAACCGCTTTCGTCCCGGTTATTATCATTAGTTCTCGGAAACAAATAGCAGTTTTTTAATTCTTTCAAAAGACATCTGCTATTAGTCTTTTTTAGGATACTTCCATATTGTAATTAATTCATCTGATAGCATTTCTGCTCTGGCTAAAATTTCATCTTCGCCCCATTTGCTTACAGTTGTCAAATAACTGCTAATTTTTATTGGTGTGTGTCTATATCCTATGGCATTTCCTGCCTTGTCAGTACAATCAACTTTATCCGAGAACCTCTTATTCTGATACTCAGAATTATACCCAGTTAATGTAAGATTGCCAATTGTATGGACATAGGTTTCATGAATTCGATTCGCATCTGCTCCAAGGTCAGATTTCCAATCATCAGACAGTGTTTGCGGCATAATATGTTCAATTGTATACTCCGAAGTAGGAACATACTCTTTTCTTCTATTATTCTCAAGTTTATCCAGAATTGTTTTAGTCCTGGAAGAACTTAATGAATAAATTTTTAGGGTTTTGAGCGTGTCCTTAATTTCAGTATCACTTGGCATTCTCTGTGCCCAAGTCAACGAAAAGAGATTTGCTTTAAATGATTTTAACTGATTGGTAGCATTAAGGCTCTTCAGCATAGAAATACAGACTGGTCCAGCAGTATTAGTTGGCAATGCACATATAGCTCTACGCATCCAATACGATTCCATAATTGTAAGAATTTCAACAACATCGTCATCAACGATGAGGCCATCATTTCTGTCCGAGAGAAGTTTTAAGATTGCTGGAGTAATCTTAAACTGTCCTGTCTTCCGGACCTTAAATAAGGCTCTTTGTATACGTGTGCCTTTATCAGAAGCGGTATTCCATTCTGTATAGTACTTAGAATACTGATGGATTTGTTTTACAATTCCTTCTGTTCCAGCAGCTTTGTTCTCATAGTAGTAATTTTTGAATACATCATAATAATCTCCAACTAACTGCCGCTGCAAAACAGACGTCATATAATAATTGAAGAAACTTTCAAATTGAGAAGACTCACCAGATTCCATTCCGAGAGCTTTCTCCATAGGATGCCAATATTCCAGATACAGTTTTGTCTGCTTTGACGGCTCGACTGTCATCAGGAGAAAATTGCGAATTTTGTCAGCAGTAGAAAGCGGCAATCCTGTACTATTCACCGTCTCAAATACTAACTGTGCATTATCTTCGGGAACAAGACAGATGTCGACTAATCTCAGCTTTTTTATTCCATCATACACCAATTGAGGTTCAACATTACTGTCACAAAGAGCCTTGTAGATGATTCCATAATTCTCGAAAATCTTGCTCCTTTTAATATCATCCGGCTTAGTTCGATTTTCAAGAAGTTTCATCCATGCATAGAAGTCTTCTTCATTTAACCTTACTTTGTAATATGTATCCCCAGTCTCGTCCTCATTTGTCAGATATCTGCGAGACAATTTTTCTAATGATGTGGTTGCTTTATTATAATCAGCATCATCAACTATTTTCGCTCTTGTGTAGTCCCCAAGAGCAAGTAACACAATTGAGATTGTAGTAAGACGCTGCTGTCCGTCAATCACCAAATATTCCTTTACTGCGGAAGCATGCATCGCGTCCTGCTTTGCAAGATAGATGACTTTCATTATCTTTTGCCACCTTTAGAATGTCATCTATCAATTTTAAGCAATTATCCTTCTTCCAGCTATATTTTCGCTGATAAATAGGAACATAGTATTGAGCCTCTGCCCCTAAAAACTTTGTCAATTCTGTATCTATCGCTTTCATAGTGTGCTCCTTTATTGCCCATTCCATCACATCATGCTCTTAAGGATTACAGATGCAATGTTTTTTCCCTCACGCCAGTCACTTCCAGTCTTAGCAATCGTGGTTTTATATCGTCCATCGCCGTAATAGGTGAGTCGATAATGCTTACCTTCCTCAGTAATCTCAAAGCCCAATTCTAAAAGCTGCTGACGCATTGAAGCCGATAAGGTTTTGTAATCCTTAAACAAAATCTTCACGGTGCGTTCTCTTTCGTCTCGAATATTCTGATAATCGTTAGCATTAAGCACATCAGTCAGAGCATCCCATCTTCTTGTCTTCTCACCAAGATTTTTGAGTTTCTCAGCAATAGCGTCCAGAATCATCTCTCTGATTTCGCCTTGATAAAATTCTTCCTCTTCGCCCAAATACAGTATCGGCATATTATCTGCACTACTCATTTTAGAACGCAACCCTTGGTTCTCGTAAGTAAGGATTTCATTTGCATGGGTCAATTCTTCAACCTGTTTTTTCAGCTTTTGAATGTCCTCGTCTACAGATTCAATCAGTTCATCTGCTTCTGCTGCCACGCGGTTTTTCTCAGATTCAGCCGCCAGCAATTCTGCACCTCTCATACTCAATCGATCTCTAAGAAGTGCATTATTTACGCCTTGCCAAGTATACAGCTTATCCATCATTTGAGCGTTGCAGTACTGAATTACACTACGAATAACCTTTTCAGACAAAACAGCATCAATTCCATCGTATGCACGATATAGATACTTCTTATGACCATATGCACTATTGGGGAAGTATACACCGATAGCGCCGTTGAATTCATTTTTGTTATCACACTGCCGACGGATTCTTTCGTTCAGCCATGTACCTTCTTCAACAAGCACATGGGCAACACCTTTCAACCTTCCAGATAATTTCCAAATATCCACCGGATCTTCACCGTAGTATGTTTTGGAGATATACACAACAGGGAGTCTATACCTTGAAGTGCCATTGATTACATCCGTCAACAAGTCGACATTATCAGCTTTAATGAAAATCGGCTTGCGGAGCATTGGCAAAATTCCATCATCCTTCAAATAGCCGTGTTCTATCAGTAGAGTGATAAAATGCGGTGTAGAAAAGGTTGGGTCAACGGCCAGCGCCTCTTCCAAATAACTACGATCGAGTTGAATAGACATTCTCATGTCATTAAAATTCATAACGTAGTCGGTATCCCAGACCACACCATCTGCTTCGGTTTTTTCATAGCGAACCGCGATAATGTTCTCATTTCGGTATTCCTCGATAGCAAGCCACAGTGTCTCGGTACCATATCGGACATTTCGTTCGCCATTCCATTCGATACCTTGAATTATATTTTCTTCATGAGGACTGCCCTGATTCCACTCCAGAACCAGCTGGATAAAGGAGTCCTTTGTCATTGTATCATTGATTTCAAGTAGCGTAGAAAATAACAGCATATGACATCTTGCCTCCGTATTTTACACAGAAAGAGACATGAGATTCTTTCTCAGAGCCTGTCCCTCAATAGGAACATAGCAGGAATCCACAATAAGTTCTCTTCCCAGAATATCTTCCAGTGCAATGGTCTGCCATGTTTCCAGCAGAACCGGGTTGTTTTTCAAAATTGTGTTAATATTCTCAAGCACCAGCGGACTGCTCAGTTTATCGAGCATCGCACGACCATCGGTAATGTTTCCGGCTGAATCAACGATATTTGCATGGGCAATCTTCCAGAGTTTTTTCTCACTGAGGAGTCTAAGGATAAAGGCATCCACAAACTCTTTCTGTGCCTCTTCTTTTGTATTTTTTAAACTATTTTCTGTCACATAATTTACTTTATTATCCCAGGATTTTCTTATTTGCTCACAACTATATGTTTTTCCTTTTTCACTTTCGTAACACTGCAAATAATTCTTTCCGAATGATTTCTTAATAATAGGCATATCACCATTCTCCTCTACTCACATCACTTCTACCCAATAATCTCCATATTCTTTATATTTTGACGATATCCGAACGAAACAGCTTATACATTCCACTTATTCAACTAATTCATTCCCTGCCCTCTTAACTTTGTATTTTTTGCCTGATTTTCAAAAATTCAATCCTCCTACAAGTCCGTTCCTAACTTCGGTAAATCATTTAAACTTACTGTTTCCAATGTCTGCAACTGCTGTACAGCTAATTGCCGGAGTAATTCCATTCTCTCTTTTTGCATCTTCCCCTGATTAATCAATACTGCATTATAACTTTCCAAATTTGCAAGCACCAACAACTGATTTAGAGTTGCCACATCCCGCATATTCCCTTTTGCTGCTGAATTTTCATCTTTCCACTGTTTCGCTGTCTTACCAAACAAAACAACATTCAACATATCCGCTTCATTGGCATAGGTATATGCCACCTGCGCAGGTGTTAATTCTGGTGGAATCAAATTATCCTTAATTGCATCTGTATGTATCCTGTAATTTAGTTTAGATATTTCTCTGTTTAAGTTCCAATTCAAAGATAACCGGCTATTCTCATCTGCCTTTAATCTCCTGTAATCCTTCATGATATATAACTGGAATTCTGGAGAAATCCACGTTGCAAAAGACATAGCAATATCACTATGAGCATATGTTCCGCCATAACGTCCCGCTTTTGATACAATACCAATCGCATTCGTAGTTTCTATCCATTTCTTTGGTGACATTGTAAATGCGTTTGCTCCTGCCTGCTTTCTAAACCCCTCGAATTCGAGGGGGTTAAAATCTGGATTGTGCAGCCTTTCCCATAATCCCAAAAATTCTATTACATCTCGATTTCTCATCCAATTTTGTATAACCGCTGTTGGGTCATCACTTTTATATCGAGCGATATCTGTCAATGAAATAAATTCATTTTCAAAGTCCTGCGTGTAAATTCCGATATCTATCCCATTGGCATGAATCGTTTCTTTTATTACCTTTCCCATTGCACCTCCTACAACCATGTCCAATATGTTCTTCTTGTTACTAACATCTTACTTAAAGTCTTTTACTTCTTACTTTCATCTTCCCACATCTTCTGATACTTTTCTGCTGCACACATCTTCAACCAATGGCAAATAGACACCATACGCTTCTTGATAAAGTTTACTGATTTTCTCCGCAATCTGATATGTACTTTCTTCCATCAAATCACCTCAAAATATTTAAGAGCATCCTTTATTGCCTCCGCTTTCTCTTTCGGTGGATGCTTTCTCGGTTGGTTCAATTCTTCCACAGCATTAGAGGCATCATACATGGTCAGCCCCAGAGACCTTTTTACTTCTGCGATATATGCAGTATGTACCTTGAATCCATATTTCTTCTCAACATACTCCTGTATCATTTTATATGTGATTTTCGGTTTCGGCTGATATTTCTTCGCTCGTTCCGCAATTGCATTCAACGATATCTTATCATCATCTTCTCCAAATTCCACTTTCACATTAATCTTGCTATCTGGTGACTTGTGGGACAGAAGCACAATACTTTCAACGGTACTTTCGTTGTCCCAACAAAGTTCCTGTGTTTCCCTGTCTCCAAAAT
>ERZ1106931.830-NODE-830-length-16402-cov-23.438918_pt1 | contig 16402 bp, 16 predicted proteins | sample MGYA00403664_ERZ1106931 | MGnify/ENA primary metagenome ERZ1106931 (study PRJEB35170, sample SAMEA104062435) | human gut metagenome | biome: human gut; feature: human-associated habitat; material: faeces | place: Denmark | collected 2012-06-29 ... | reverse complement strand
AAAACGAACAATGTTATCTTACCAATAAGTGTTGCACTTGATTAGATAACTAATACAAGAAGATTACATGTCTTTCCTTTCTGTTGTCACAATATACTTATAACGATTAGGAAAACAACTATGACAACAAGTTCTCCGATAGAGATGAAGAGATGCGAGTACAAGAAAAGTAAAGTATTCACTTACATCACTTTGTAAATCTATCGCAATCTATAAGAACATCGTCATATAGATAGGAAGACAAAGTATGTCACCATCCTTATGGAGATCCTTTGTATAGACAAGATATTTTTGTCCTATCTTACTGGAAAATTTGTCACTGAAAGCATCGATGGATGCATGTGTCCTGTATCCTGAAGATTTGACTTCAATGGGGCAAACCTTGTTGCGCTTTGCAATAAGGAAATCAATCTCATAGTTATGTGTCGATTTTTCCTTTGGGAAAGTATAGTAAAAGAGTTTATTTCCGTTAGCATAAAGCATCTGAGCTACCATGTTCTCATAAAGATAACCTAAATCAGCATCCAGTTTGTCATTCAACAATTTCTCATAGATGACGTTCTCTGTGGAATCCTTGTCCATGAATGCAAGCGTCACGAAAAGTCCTGTATCCATGACAAAGAGCTTATATCTATTAATATTTTCATGCAGTGACATCCCCGCGCTTATGTCATTTGCATGATAGGCGACATTGACGGTAAGAGAATCCTTCATGTCGCCAATGATGCCTAAAACCCTGTCAGCCTTGGCGTTTTCAAGAACACTTGACACTTGGTATCTCGACGCATTTTTAGAAAGCTCAGAAGGGATTGCGGAAAACAATAACGAAGCCCTACCTGTAGAATCTATCTGCCTGAAATCGTCTTGATAAAGTTCGAGAATCGAACGCTTCATCTTATCAACCAAACTTAGATTGTTGGTTTCAATATATTCGTTCACTGCCTGTGGCATACCACCGACAAGCATGTACAGTCTGAAATCCCTTAGTAATCTGCGATTCACATCATCACCAAGTGATATCTCATTTTCAAAGGCTTTCTTAAGAATCGGGATGGTCGCTTTGTCTCCTAAAGCCCATCTGAACTCCTCATAATCCATGGGTGTCATCTCAATCCTTGTCTCCTCACTTGGGATGATGATGTCCTTAACGTTCTTCTTTATCGAAAGCAATGAGCCCGTTTCAATATAATCATATCTACCATCCTTCACAAGATGTTTAATCGCTTGTCTTGCATATGGTTCTTTTTGCACCTCATCGAAGATAATGACAGAATTCCTCTTTTCGAGATTCACATGGTAAATAAGCTGGAGACGCAGAAAAAGATAATTTAGATCTGACAGATCCTGAAATAATTCATGTATCTCTTTTGGCGCAATAGAAAAATCGATGAGAATAAAACTCGAATATTCCTTTTTTGCAAATTCCTCCGCAATCGTAGATTTTCCTACGCGGCGTGCCCCTTTTATCAGCAGTGCAGTCTTGCCATTTGATTCTTTTTTCCATTCCAACATCTTCTGATAAATTTTCCGTTCAAATACTCTCTCAGACATTATCTTACATCTCCTGTTTTCCTAAATAATATCATGGTATGCCGAAAATTTCAATTTTCAAATTGCTATAAATGCCGAAAATTTCAATTTTTGTATCGCTATAAATGCCGAAAATTTCAATTTTTATCTTGCTTAACCATCATCGTCTTATCGAATGATTCGATAAACAACGTTGTAAAATCACTTGCTACATGTTAAATAGTTCTTCAAAAGACATCATCTCTTTAGAGCCAATCATCGTTTCTTGACGACTGTAGAAATAAGATACAAATACAGCATAGATACACTCGGAATAAAACAGCAGTACATTTTTCTGTAATTGAAAATCCCCGTTTTTCAATAACCATTGAAAAACAGGGGATTGATTTACATTTCGCTGATAAAGGATCAAGCCTGATTCATGCGATGAGTTTTGTCTTTAAAAAACAAGACGACTCATTGAATATTCACAACTATTCGCAAAATGCTGAAGAGAATGATATAGAGGACAGAGACGACAATACCGATGATGGAAAGGATATAGCCGGCTTTTGCCATGCCGTTGGTATCTTTGTTCTTTTTGGAGAAGACAAGACCTAAGATGGCAAAGAGGAAACCACCTAAGACAACGCTTAAGATACCCAGGATAAGACCAGCGACATCATAACTGGAATTGTTATTTGTTTTCGGTGTCTTTGTACCGACATACTTATAGGTAGTAGGTGTACCGCCGGAAGTCGTATTTTCAGTTGTTTCATCATCGACAGGTGCTCCGCAATTGGCGCAGAACTTTTCTCCGTCGACGATCACTTTTCCGCATTTCTTACAGAATTTCACATTATCCATTTTATTTTTACTCTTTTCCGAAGACGATGACAGTTCCGTCTTCTTTTACTTCAATCGTATCACCAGTTTTGACAGCATCGAGGAAGTCATCGCCAAGTTCATCGATGGCGATAAGCCCAACATCATTCCAGACATTGGATAAGATGATACCGGATGCTGCTAACGGATCGACAGTCTTACTGAATAACCAGACCTTCGGAGCCAGATTTCTTACAGCGACAGTCTGAATGACCATACCGCCAGTCGTGGAACCGATTGTCTGAGGAAGACAGAGGGCTTTTCCGGTGATGTTCTTCTTATAGAGATCAGGATTGTTCTGATCTCCGACAATGATCTTCTTGGATGTAGGAATCAATGCGCTGGTCTGGAAGGAAGCCAATGTATTGAGTCCATGATGGGAGACAACAGCCTCACCTTTGTATGTTCCAGGGAACAATACTCTACCTTTGAATTCTCTCATTTGCAGGATTCCTTTCCGGTGATGATCGCTAAGATCTCATCATCTTTGTAGTAACGGGACTTCGTATACGTTCTCAGCTTGTTGGAGTTTGTGATGAGAGGCTTAGAACCTGCGACAGGATTATCGGCATACATCAAAGGACAGATGTAGCTAAGATGAGCACCGGTCTTGACAAAGGATGCATAACGGCTCTCTTTCTTGAATTCGGCGACGACTGCAGGAGCAGCAGTGAAGACGGTATTGACGACAAGTTTTTCTCTCTTCTGTTCCTTTAAGGCAGCTACCATTCTGTCTGTCCAGTCCTCAAGCTGTTTCAGAGTGAGGTGCGGACAGCCGATAAAAGCCTTATGCGGTTTGGCATTTTTCTTCTTCCACATAATCGGATAGGACTTATAGACTCTTTCAAGCTCTGCATCATCGATGATGTAGGTCTTTGCATCTTCTTTGATAAGAGACTCACCGAGCCCTTTGGCTTCCGGTGTGATCTTATCGATATGATAAAGGCCGACAGCACCATTCGAGGCTGTAGCAGCGCCAAAATCCTTCAGGTAAGCGATCGTATCTTCATCAGGCAGATCCTTCAAATAGGCATCAAGACCATAGACATAAGGGACTTCTTCCATGACCTTCATACCGATAGCAGAACCTAAGATCTGAGCTTCTGGTTTCTTGGTTGTCTTTAAAATGATCTTCCAAGTTGCTTTTCTTCCTTCATCGGTCAAAAAGCCGAATTCAGGAACAACACCTAAAATTGCGCCGAATGTATCAACGATACCGGAGTTACGGTTGCATCTTGCTCCTAAAACGGAGTTTGCAAAGACGACAGCGGAGGATTCGCTCCAAGAGAGGATATCACCTTTCTTAGGTGTATTTCCGACTTCCTTCAAGTAGCAGGTGCAGGTGAATCCATCCTTGTCCTGTAAACCGATCTGGGCAAGCTGATTCTCATAATGCTTCTGTTTTCCGTACATGACATTGGAGAAGACAAACTTCTCAAGCGGCCCACAGGAAACATTCTTATAGTCTAACGGACGAGGATCCATAGTGAATCCTTCTTCGACTTTGCATCCTGATGCGATCAGCTCATCCATCAACGGATAAACAGGTTTAAGCATCGAGATACCGAAAGACGTAACAAAATGGCTCTTCTTATGAGTGATAGGAACCAGTCTTTCAGCATGGAAGGTATCGCCATATCTGACGATGACTTCCATCATCTTGGCTTTCGCGCTCCCTTCCAATCCCTGAAGGATGGACAGTTCCTTATCAGTCAGCTTCATTTTAGGTTCGTACATAGTTGCCTCCTAGATTTTCATTGCAACATCATAGGCTTTCCAAATGACAGAACGTAAATTACCGACTTTCAGACAATCTCCGACAAGATGAATTTTGTCTTTTTCTTTTCCGACAAGCGGAGTAGAGACATAACCTGCGGACATGATGACATTGTCGCAAGGGATTTCAATCTCCTTCTTATCCTTTGTTGTGCAGATGATCTTGCCATCCTGAACTTCTTTGAGCTTTGTCTCTAAGTAGACAGGAATCTTCTTATAGGCGAAGTAATCTCTTAAGTACTGGCTGTTTGCCATACAGATACCTTTCTGTTTGACAAGGTCATCGAGCATTTCGACAATGATAGGCTTATGACCGGAGAGATAGAGTTCATAGGCGATTTCACAGCCGGTCAAGCCGCCGCCGATGACAGCGACTGTCTCACCGACTTCTTTTCCGGAGAGATACTCGACAGCTTCCATGGTCTTTTCGACGCCTTTGATCGGGAGCTTTCTAGCTTTCGATCCGGTAGCGATGACATATTCATCGGCTTTGACATCTGCTAAGCTCTTCACTTCGGTGTTGAGATGAATCTCGACATTGAGATCTTTCATCTGAAGTTCATACCAAGCAAGAAGTTCTCTGAGCTTTCCTTTGAAGGAAGCAGAGGAAGCAGGAACAAAGACACCGCCTAAATGATCGCTCTTTTCATAGATGACAGGCTTATGGCCACGAAGAGCAAGGACACGGGCAGCTTCCATACCGCCGATGCCACCGCCGATGATGGCGACTGTCTTGGACTTCTTTGCCTTCTTGATATAGTGGACATTGGTCTGCATGGTCTCTGCATTGATGGCGCAACGTGCCATATGGAGAGAATCGGATAAATCCTGATCGTTTGCACTGCCTTTATAACGTGTCATATTGAAACAGCCGTTGTGGCAGCAGATGCAGGGACGAATCTCATCTTCTCTTCCTTCCATCATCTTTGTAACCCATGCACCATCGGCTAAGAACGGACGGGCAAAGCCGGCTGCATCAAGCTTGTTCTCCTTGATGGCATCAGCGGCGACTCTCGGATCCATTCTACCAGCTGCGACAACAGGGATAGAGACAAAGTTCTTGATGTGTTCGACATCTTCAAGGTTGCAGTTTTCAGGCATATAGATCGGAGGATGAGCCCAATACCAGGAATCATAGGTTCCGTTATCGCAGTTGAGCATATCATATCCGGCATCCTGGAGATACTTGGCTGCCTTTTCGGCTTCTTTCATATCTCTTCCTGCTTCGACATAGTCTTCGCCAGGAACAGCGCCCTGACGGAATCCTTTGGCTTTGCTGATGACAGAGAAGCGTAAGGAGACAGGGAAGTCTTTTCCGCAGGTCTCTTTGATGGCTTTGACGATTTCGACAGGGAAGCGATAACGATTCTCAAAGCTTCCGCCATATTCATCAGTTCTCTTGTTGATATAGGGAAGCGTGAACTGGTCAAGGAGATATCCTTCATGGACAGCATGGATTTCAACACCGTCAACATCGGCTTCCTTCAGAAGCTTTGCAGTCTTTGCAAAGGCTTTGATGAAGCGCTGAATGTCTTTGACTGTCATCGCTTTGGAAGGGACTTTGTCAGACCAGACATTCGGGCTTGCTGAAGAGGAGGCGCAGATCTTATCGAAGTTCATGATCGGCTTAGCAAGGGTGCGTACAACAGGATTGGTGTACATTTTCTCCATGACAGGAGAGATAGTAAAGGAGCGTCCGAATCCTGCAGTGAGCTGAACGAACATTTTGGCTCCTGTCTTATGAATTTCCTTCATGAACTCTTTCAGTTCACGATACATTCCCTTTTTGCGATACAGCCACTGTCCTAGCATCGGGTTATAGACAGGCTGAATGCCAGGGAGAATCAATCCGACATTGTTCTTGGCTTTATCCAATAAGAATTTGGCTGCTTCTTTGTCGAAGTGATTGATTTCCATCCATCCGAAAATGGAGGTTCCACCCATAGAAGTCATGACGATTCGATTTTTGATTTCGACGTTTCCAATCTTCCAAGGGGTGAATAGGGGTTCTAATTTCTGATCCATAGCTAAATCTCCTTTTTTAGATCTTCTGACAATATTCTACTTCATCGGGAAAATTAAGCAAAATATTTTCGTTAGAAATAATGTAGATTATGGGCATTTTAAGGAAAAAGGCAATCATATTATAGAATTAATATTCAACATCCATTCAAAATTGAAAGCGCTATCGAGTATCAATAGAGCTAGAACAACGTTTCTAAGCCTTCTTTTAAACCTCGTACTTAAGCAGTTTGTTCTTTGAATCTATCTGCCCTCTTGTTTTTTGAGGCAGTAGTTTCCACAGAAAAAGCTGCAGAGATTGTCATGAAAGAATTCGTTTATATCATGATGGCTGAATTTTCTAAAAAGCAGTCCGCTAAACCACATTATAGAAGCTAAAGGAATCGCTGACGATGCTTATTTTATATCCTGCCATCATTACAATGCTAATACAAAGTAATCATTCCTTTAGAGGCTGGTCTTGAGATTGCTATCGGTCAGCCGCACATAATGAAATAATCATGATTTCTCTTCTATCGATCAGTTTTTACAAATATGAGAATCTATCAATGACTTCCATAAGACCTCAGCTGAATATTTTTTCCGTTTACGGCAAAAATATTCAGTGAGGTTATTGATAAGGATGTTCTGTCAGTCAGAATCGTCGTCTAGGCATAGATGATGTCAGAAGTATATCATTTAGTCAGACGTCATATTTCTGTCCGATTTCAAGATCAGTCTCATAGTTGTATTCCATGCTTTTAAATTCATCCAATTCATGACTCACTTCCCTGATGATTCCTTTTTTCTCAAGTTGCTGCATACCAGTGAAATAGAGATACTTGCTCATTACATCACTTGATGTCTTTAATCGATGTGGTTTTTCTCTCTGACAATTTCAAATCATTGTTGATGCATTCAATGGAAAAATAATCTTTAGCCGGAAGAAGTGATTTATCGATTGGAATTTTTGTTCCGAAAATATCTATTTCATAAGCCTCAATGATATGGGGAGCCATCTCTCCCGGAGACCAGGCCAAAGTTGTAAAAACACTATGATAGCCATGTTCTTTTACTAATTTTACCGCTAATTCACGTGCACGAAGAGCTCCACAGACATCGATTTTGTGCGGGTCCTTGCCATAGATGGCACCCCCGCCTATTGGAATAGAAGGCCCATAAAAATCGATGCATAATTTCTTTCCAGACAAGCCATTGTCTCCTTCTGGTCCCCCTTGCACAAAGTCTCCTGCTCCATTCAAGAAGAAATGTTCTTCGTCAATTTCTGCCAAAGATGAAAATCTTGTATTTTTGAATAATCCTTTTAGCACAAAATTCATCTCCCAAATCCTATTGTCATAAATCTTTCGGAATTCTCTGCCACGAATATGCTGAACACTGAGAGTCAGCCTTTCCCATGAATATTTTCCATTTTTCTCGTTCAACTGCACCAATATTTTAAAATCAGGTCCGAAATATTTTCTGTCATACCAGGAAGTCAACAGATTGTGATTTAATGCTTGGCCAAGACGCAGTGCAACATAATGTTCAACTGGCAGATAATCCGTTTCTTTTGAATCAATAGCATATCCGTTAACAACATTCTGATCATCACTGTATTGTCTTAATTTTCTTTCATCATCCGATAAAAGTTCAATGCAGACATCTAAAATAATCTCAAGGTTTTCCGGAAAAGGGTTCCATGATGCGTCTCCGTGGCTGCCTTCACCATATCCTGCATTGTGATAGACTTCTCTTACTATTTCTTTGATTTTTTCTTCGTCTATCACTTTCTCGTCTTTCCCTGCGGCTATTCTTCCATCAACAAAAACTTTGTTGGTATGAACAGCACATTCCAATCCGCAAAGCGCATCTTTATCTTTTAATACAACGTAATTGACTATTTCATTGACAATAGCATCACACAGACGATCAGGATGTCCCTTAGATACAAATTCAGCTGTTAAAATCATGCTTTGAACTCCTCAAAATATTTCGTAATATTTGACATATAATCCTTTGTATAATTTCCAAACAATCCACAATAGACCTGTATCTTATTTTCTTCTATTCTCTGATAATAATTGGTATTCAAGTCCCCAGTACAACCATCAGTCAGTATCAATATCTTCTTCACCTTTTTTTTGACAGGCAAAGAAAAATAATGTTCAAAGATACAATCTAATGATGTACCGCCTGTAGATTGATATTTCCCTTTTCTGAACTCTTGATAAGAAACGGGAACAACGATTGTCGAAAAAGCAAAAAGAAGACATTCTTTGTTCTTATAGGGCCTCAGTAATAGTGGCGCAAAATGGTTGATGTCATCTACAACGGAACCAGAGACATCCAAATAGACAAGTGTCTGGACTTCGCTTTTTCTGACAGGTTTTGGTGTAATCATAGATGAATTATAGAGAAGCGGCTGTTTATAGATGATCGATTTTGTAAGCAATGTTCTGTCTTTATAATCAGGTGTTACCATAATCGCATCTTCTTTTACGTTTTTTACTGATTGTTTTATTTTTAACGCTTGGCCATTTAAGACACCCGACATCCTTAACAATCTCTTCATCTTATTTAGATTTTTTCTGTTTTTCAGTTCGAATTGAATGGTTTTGTCTTCTAATTCACCGCCTAAATCTCTTCCATCAGTTATCTTTGCTCTAGGCCATTTTGATATGATATCATCCATCATTTTCTTTAAAAGCGGGTTATGCATATCATCGTTGCCGCTGCTATGATTTCCTAATAGAACATATTTGATTTTGCCTTCCTTCAGCATCTCAGACAATTCTGTTGCAATACACTCATAAACTTCATAATACGTTCCTGTCTCTGTGTAATAGAGATTTTTGAGTGTTGGTATATATTTCTTTGGTGTTTTCTTTCCAATCGGTCTAAGGATACACCCTGGAAAAGTCTCATCAGTATTGATCGATGTAAAAAAAGAAACATATTCTTCAGCTGGAAACATTTTGCATAACATCGCATTGATGACAGCATCAAAAGCGATGTTATCTATCTCAGTTGTTCGTTTGAAAAGATGGGTATGTCCTAAAATGACATGGTAAAGTTCATGCATGATGAGCATGAAAAGATGCTCATCCGTTTTACAGTATGTATCGATGAACTTTTTGTTCAGCAGCAGTTCCGGTCTTGCAGTGCAAGTGACTGCAGCTGTATCGGTCTCTTTTTCAACATATCGGATATCCATCAATTTCAAAAATTCAATCATGTGAAATGAACTAGTCGGCAAAACCGAAAACAGTCTTTTCTTAATATCATCAATATCACTCATGATTCCACCTCATCTTTCGGAAACAGAAGAATCTTATCAAATTTCGTCTTTTCAAAGCTCATTTGTCTATCGGGAATATATAGATCCCCTACAGTGGAGCAAAGTACGACAATCATCAATTCAAGATTCTTGCATACCTCATAATCGAAAACAGTTTTGCTTTTGCTTGTGATTTTGTTTTCATTATTCATCACCCCAACTTCACCAATCATGTAACCGGTCGGTTTTTCGATGATGCGTTCAATATCAGGATGGTTTTTGACATAGTCCTCAACTGCTGTTTTCAGTTCATCAGCTGTCATGTTTTCATTCCCTAATAATTCAGCCAAATCCTTTGGATTGAATGCAATATACTTCTCAAGTTGTGTTTGCTCAAAATCGACCTTGCTCTTAGGTGGAGCAGACATATTATGAAGCAAACCATTCATAATCCCAACTCCTTCCACATCTCAGTAAAGAAAGTAAAGAGAACCTTAGGTTCATCTTCGTTCAAATACTTATCCGGCAAATATGAACACAGATAATTATTAAGGTAGCTATAATATTTTTCGCGCTCGGCACTGTGCATCAAGGCGACAACAGCATCCGCGCATTTCTTATTGTTCAAATACTCAAGTGTTGAGCTTGTTTTTGTCTCTAATACAGGTCTGATTTCATTAGCCAAGGTCTCCATGACTGCAGCATGAATGTTGTGATTTCCTCTAAAAGCAAGGAAGGTGAACAATGCCATAGCCCGTCTCTTCTTTTCATCTTTCATTTCGCCTAATGACGTTGTAATCGTATCATTGACAATATCATTGCTTATCGCTTTCTTGTTTATGATCAGCTTTTTCAGCCTTTCAATCGGATCAGAAATCAAGAGAATGTCTTTTTCAACCGAATCATTCAGTTTTGATAATTTCAGAGCCTGCTGACAAATATTCATCAGAAGCACCTTATCAATCGCTTCATTTGCAATGTTCGGAATTGTATTCTGAATGTGCAGATAAGCGACATTCTGAAATGATGTAGATAAATTGAAGTGCTCATTGATAACGTATGTTGCAGCCAAAAGATATAGAAGCGACTCTTCCATCATTGTCGCTCTTCTTGCGGAAAAATAGCCGAACGAATTCTTCAATAGATTCATCAGGGTTATGATATATTTATCCGTTTTCTCTTTTTCTGTCTCAAGAAGTTTCTTATAGCAGCGCTTCGTTCTATCAATGAGTTCGTGAATATCAATAGGGAATTCATGTCTTCCCATATGATTATCTGTAAGCATTCTTTGCTTGTCTTCATCATTTAAATCATCCCATGTTGGAACTTCGATGATAAAGGGGAATCTATCGGCCAATGCTGGATCAAGCGGCATCGCGCCTATATAAGAAAGACTGTCTTCAGTATCATCATCTTCTTTGCATGGTGGGTTCATCGCTGCCCATCTGTATTTCAGTTTAGAAAGATTGATTCCTTGGACACGTCTATCATAAATGATAGGGAACAGTTTATTCTGAAGCTCTGGTTTTGTTCTGTTCAGTTCATCAATAAAGACCACTTCAGCATCCCAAATCGAGCTCGGATTTGAAATATAGCTTAAAGAAGTATTATTGTTGACAGGTACAGGAATGCCAACCAAGTCATCATAATTGATAAGGGAGGCATTATAGCATCTGAATGTCATATCCAAAGACTGTGCAAGTCGTTCCAAAATAAAAGACTTGGCACTTCCGTGTTTTCCGATGAGAAGCATCGGCTCCTCACTGGCAAGTGCAGCCAAAATAACCGGTTCCAGATTTGACCAGCCATATAAACCAAGCGGTTCCGTAATCAATGAATTATTCATGTTTTCTCCTTTGAATTCCATAAAGAGAATAGATTACGGACTTTTTCTCTCCATCGTACAAGCTTTGGCACCCAACTGAATGGGTTGTCGGTGGATCATCGGGCTTGTCCCTAACCACTCTCTTTATGGATTTTGTTTTTATAATATCAACACGTCACTTCTTTTCGAACTTCTTGCTTCCGATTTTATGATAGAAATCCTTGATGCGTTCTTCGATTCCAGGATCGATCATGAAATAGAGGTATTTCTGTTCGAAATCAGAAAGGCTGTCTTTCTGATAATAGGCTTCTGCAATGGCTCCGGCCATTGCAGCAATCGTATCCGTATCGCCGCCGATTGCAATGCAGTTGCGGATTGCATCTTCAAAGCCATCGGATATCAAGAAGCAGTAGATAGCCTGAGGAACAGATTTCTGACAGCTTGTATTGAAAGTATAGTTCTCAACCAGTTCATCGAAATTGAGATCCTGAATGGAGGGATAGTACTCCTCTATCATTCTTTTTCGGATTTCCTCTTTGCTGTAACCGTGAAGAGCAAGATAGATGGCCATTGCAATCGCTTCAGCCCCTTTGATGCCTTCTTTATGGTCATGTGTGATTTCACTGACCATCTTGGACAAGAGCTTTACATGCTCTTCGCTGTCTGCAACCCACCCCACAGGCGAGATTCTCATGGCGCTTCCGTTTCCGAAGGAATGATAAGCGGGTTCTATTGTTCCTGAGAGGGAACACATAAAACACCATTGATAGAACATTCCTCCGAATCCTGCTGTTTTATGCATGTTCCACTGATTGACAAATTCTTCAGCAATCTCTTCCTGAATCGTTTTAAGAGATTCTTCTGAATAGTCGAGCGGATAATGCTCCATCAGGACTTTTGCTACTGCAAGGGTAAGATAGGAGTCATCTGTCATTCTCGAATTCAGATTGTAGATATCGAACTTCTTTGTCTTACAGGAATGAGACTCATATACAGAACCTACCATATCTCCAATGATTGCACCAAACATAATCGTCCTCCTTTCCATCAGCTTTTGCTGATTTAATGATACAGATATCGGAAAAGACTTTTTCAGTCCTTTCCGATACAGGCATGAATCTGACTGGATTTGAGATTCTTCTCTTTGAAGAGGAGAGTCCCTAAGCGCATGATTTCTTCTTTGTTTTTCTTGACGTATCTGGTCGTCTGTCTTTCACATTTTCTAACAAGCGCCTCAATCTTTCTCTCCATCTTTCTTCGTTTGATGAAGGTATCCTGTCTCGTATAGTCATCGATTTTCGGCAAGGTTTCCCAACAGGAAGAATAACCGCATCTGTTGAAGAGATTGTAAGCGGTGATTCTGGCGTGCTCCAGATCGTCATCGCATCCTCTGGAACCTCTTTTGAAGATGACCTTCTGTGCGATGACTCCTGCCATTGAAATCTTGATGTCAGCAATAGCTTTTTCATAGGGCCAGAAGCCTTTTTCGACCTCAACGGCATGGAACTCTCCAGACGCCCCATCGATTCCAAGGCGGTTGATGGTGAAGAATTCAGGAAAGGCTTTGGCGACAACTGCATGGCCGGCTTCATGGACGGCCACTTCGAGATTGTCTTCTTTCGGTGCATCTTTGACTCTGTCAGTGATGCTATAGATAGACTTATCTATCATCTCAATCGTGATATTGTCAAATCCGTTGCGGAGAACGACATCATTGACGATGGATTTGATTCCGGCGCAGCTGACAGAGGTAAGAGAGAGGCCTACTTCTTCTTCATCGAAATCAGATGGAAGTGAGACATTGAATTCTCTGAAGTACTTCTTCAAGAGTTCTACAGCCTCTTTTTCATTCGGCAAGGGGATATTGATGAGTTTTTCAAAGCGGCCATAACGGAGCAGAGGTGCGGGAATCTCATCGAGATAGTTTGTCGCTCCTAGAACGAGGATATCATCGCTTGATTCAACGCCATCCATGTTTTCCTGAAGCGCTCTGACGACGCGTCTCTCTTTATTGATGAGCAGATCGAGCTCATCAATGACGATGACGGCATGACCTGCTTCATTCGCCTTTTTGAACATCTCATAGATGCCTTCTACGACATTCATCTGTTCGCCCTGGAAGACAAAGACCGGAGCTTCGCTGTAACGGATGATTTCTTTGATGAGGAGCGATTTTCCATTCCCTGGTGCACCGAAGAGAAGTACGCCTTTTGGAATGGAGACTCCTTTCTCTTTCAGTTCTTTGGAATGTTTGAACCAATCCAGGACAGAAAGGAGTTCTTTCTTCTGGGCTTCGTGCCCGATGACTTTTCCTAAGGGCTTTTCTTCTTTGTTCATCTTTTCTGCATCGATATATTGATAGACGGGACAGTCTTCTTTGCTTTCGAGTTCATTCATCGAATAGAATTTACCAGAAGTCATATAGTTTGAATGATAGTATTCGTATCCATCAATGTCATCTGTAGAGAAAATGGAGATATCATCTTCTTCATCGCACATTCTTTTTACCATTCATTTCACCTCGTTTGTTATGGCTCTATTATAAGGGTTGATTTTACGTTCTTTTCAGTGTTGTCATTTTTGTACTGATTTATGTACATAGTTTGGTCTAGGCCAGATTGAATCATCTGCAATAATTTAGAGCCAAGTTTTGTCAATGATGATCTCTTCCTGTGCTAACAGAAGAGATCATCGAAGTATTTGACAAACATGGATAATGCTTTTTCTTTTGCTTCTCTCCTATACTGGTCTACTTTCGTTTGTTCCTCGTAATAGAGCCTATCTATTTCCTTATATTGGTCCATATTTTCCATCAAATAGGGATTATCCTCTAAGTCAACGGTTACACTACCGTCAGGTTCCTTTGTGATATAGGGATTGTCTTTGATTTCTATTCCGTCCCAACCATATTTTTCAATGTACTCAGAGAGCGCATTGGAATATTCTTTTTCGTATTTGTTTTTTATCGAACATGTTTCTTCAACTGCATCGTAGAATGCTTTTTGCATTTCGCGAAGAATGCTTTGCCACTTTTCAAAGCATTCATTAACAATCTTTATCCGCTCTTCTTCAGATAGGCTGAAGTAATCTAGATGATGTTCTTTATAGTAATCATCTTCGAATGAAGTAGGGAAGCCCTTATTATGTTTGATAAGCTCTTCAAGCATCTTAGGCACGATTCTAAGAAACCAATCCTTCATCCAATAGACGTCATGGTCAGAAAAGCCGCGCTTAGCACGCTGCTTTTCCTCCTGTCTGATTTGTCTATTTCTTCTTATCATGCTTTCATTTCTCTTCTACGACAATGAGAAGATTTCCATCATCGTCTAACCTTGAAGACTGGTTGGCGTTTTCAGTATCACAGATTCTTCCTTCGGAATTGACTTCATCTTTCCACGGAAGATAGATAGATTCCATGTCGAGCCCAGCATCATCAAGATAGGTGATAGAGACGATGTCATTGTAGGCAGTCAATCTTTCAAAATTCGTAAAGCCGTCGACTTTATCCCAGAATTCGATTTTTTTGTCAGCTTCTTTAGAGATGCAGACAGTCATCTTTCTACAACGCCACGTTCTGTCAATGACGTTTTTACGAACACAATGCATCAAGCCATCTTTTTCACAGATGCCTTCCAATTCGAAACGTTCCAGATTATCAACACGAACAGTGACGTGTTGACAGTTTTCTAATTCGAATCTTACATATTTGACATTCAGTTCCATTTCATTCTCTCCTTGTTAATGAATCTTTTCTTAAAACACAGCTTCATCTTCTCCTCATATATTGATGTTTGAGTGATATGCTTGTTTTCACCTCCGATTTATTGATTACGCTTTTATTATAGGGGTGAATTGTTCACTATTTTTATCATTATTGTTTTTGTACTTATAAGTGTACAAAAAATCAGTGATGAGTTTGTCATCACCGAATCTTTCAGTCTTTTTTAAACTCCTTAGTCATCAAAGCAATAGACTGCCAGTCTATTGCTTGATAAACATATGCATACTTATTGTTTAGGTGGTCTTTTTCAATGAAACATCAATATCTATTTTTCTGCTCATTTTGTTTTCCATTGCCCATGAAGAGATAATCTGATGAGACTTAAAGTAATAATCTTTGTCTTGATCATCAAAGATGAAGGCATTGGATCTTAAGTATTCTTCATCAAACTGATCAAAATGAACGATATCGAGTTTGATTTCATCCTCGGTTTTGACGATGTCGATTGATAGATCGTCATCATAAGTGTCCTTACCGGAATAATGGATGTCTCCCTTCAATGCTTTATTCGCATACTTTTTTGAATCTTCTGCATCTCTGTACATAAAGGCATACATAAGCAGAGACATTCTTTTATGGGCGATGATGTCTTCATCATAGAGTTCTCCTTCTTGCTGTTTGTTAAAGAAGAAGATATCTGGATCAAAAATATTTGCTTCTGTGTTAAATACATCAGTATTGATACAGATGTGTTGTTTGATTGCAGTTTTCATCATTCTTACTGCTTCAGAGAACATATCGAATTCATATTCTTCTTTGTTGATTGTTACAGTCCAATTGCTCATATAGCTTCTCCTTTTGTTTATCAAAACCTAACTACTTCTAGTTCAAGAGTAATCTTCTCGAACATCTCAGAAGCTTCATCACATGGGTCATCGCTAGAAAGTGAACGAAGCTGTGATAGTATCTCGTATTTGTCTCCAGAATCACAATATTTGAACCATGAGATGAATTTGTATGGTGTAAAGCTGCCATCTTCATTTGAGATAAACTTGAAACGAGGAGATGATAATACCTTCTTGAACACTTCTATTTTTATCTTGTCTTCGTTTTTATATTTTCCTGTTGTTGTCTGTTCATCAAAATACTCTTTGAATTCTTCAGCACTTGGGAAAACATTATAGACTTTGCTGCATTCTTCTATTTCCGGAATAGGAGCAACGGTACCAGGATTTCCTTTGATTGCGGCTGTCGCAATGATCAATCCAACATTATGTAAATCTAATTTGGTCTCATTAACCGGAGAAGAAGAAAGGCTAGAAGGAGAATATTTCCTATCCTTAAGAATTTCGTGAGCGTAATTTCGCTTTCTAGGTCATAAAAAAGAAGCAAAGGAAAAGCTGCC
>ERZ1106931.822-NODE-822-length-16501-cov-2.773805_pt1 | contig 16501 bp, 12 predicted proteins | sample MGYA00403664_ERZ1106931 | MGnify/ENA primary metagenome ERZ1106931 (study PRJEB35170, sample SAMEA104062435) | human gut metagenome | biome: human gut; feature: human-associated habitat; material: faeces | place: Denmark | collected 2012-06-29 ... | reverse complement strand
CCGTTAATAAATTAAATCCCAATTCAATTCCTTGCAGTTCCTTCTGCATCTCCCGAAAGAATTCCGACGTATGCCACCCATCCATCGCCGCATGGGCAATCGTAAGCGTCAGCGGAAGTGTCAGTTTCCCGTTATCTTCTGTATATTTACCAAATGTAATAATCGGAAACAGCGCTACATGATCCGACACTATCGATGTCGCATATCCGGTATAATCCAGCCACGGCACACAAGAGATGCAGTAGAAATTCACCGGCTGTCCGGCTTTTGCTTTGACTCCCCGGACTTTCTTTGCAGCTTCTATATCCGTTTCGATTCTCTTATAAAAAGTCGCAAAGTCTGCATCATATTCGCTCCAACAGTCAGAAAATGTGTGATCTTCTTTGTGAAAGATTGTATAATTTGGATGCACAACATCCCACACTCCCAGATTGCCTTCTTCGTCCGTCATCATCTTCATAAATGGCAGGCGGTTCACAACATTTGACGTACACCAGATGAATGCCGCATAGAAATGCACTCCGAACCGGTCGCATTCTGCTCTTAATCTTGTTACATCCAGGCGCGCTGTCATACTGTAGTTTACTTTTAATTTTTCGGTATAATACTTATAGTGATCCTGACGTGACCAGGTTGACTGGTCGATTTTTCTATATGGTGGAAGACTCATAATGTCACCTCTTATTGTATATTATTTCAAATTGATATAAAAAACGCGCAAAAATAGCCGCCCCATGTCTGGTAAACTAGGCGACTATTTTTAATACATAAATTAATTATCAGGACTGACCGTCTATCGGCAACACCCTTTTTCTATAACTAGACTAACATCATCTAATGAATATGTCAATTTCTTATTTCATCCCAGAATGACTCCCCATCTCCCCGGTATTTACTTCCAAGAGCTTCCGCAATCGTCGCCGCCATATCTGCAAAACCTTTTCTGGTATGCAGATTCACCCCTTCTTTGATCTCTTTTCCGTATATAAGACAAGGCACATATTCTCTTGTATGATCCGTTCCGGTATATCCCGGATCACAGCCATGGTCTGCCGTAATCATCAGCATATCGTCGTCCCGCATATTTGCGAGGAATTCTCCTAACTGTTTATCAAATCTCGTCAGTGCTCCTGCATATCCTGCAATATCACGCCGGTGTCCATAGATCATATCCCCATCTACTAAGTTCACATAGCAAAGTCCGTCGAACTCTTTCTTCTGTATCTCGATCGTCTTTTCCATATTCTTTTCATTTCCCTGATTCGGGTAGGTCTCCGTCACTCCCTGCCCTTCAAAGATATCATAGATCTTTCCGACACCGATCACATCTTTTCCTTCTGCTTTTAATGCATCCAACACCGTCTGTCTCGGCGGTGCAAGTGAAAAGTCATGCCGTCTGATTGTCCGTTCGTAATTTGGCCATGTTCCGATGAATGGTCTTGCGATCACTCTTCCGACTCCGAGATCTCCAGTCAGCATCTCTCTGGCAATCTTACAGTATTCATATAACTGCTCTACCGGAATTATCTCCTCGTGCGCTGCAATCTGGCATACACTGTCCGCAGATGTATACACGATCAGTGCTCCTGTCTCTTCCTGCTCCCGGCCATAATCATGAATGACCTGTGTCCCCGAATACGGCAGATTACACAGAATCTTTCTTCCCGTCCTTTTTGAAAATTCCTCTATGAATACTTTCGGAAATCCGTCCGGGAATTTCGGAAGCGGATCCGGTGTTACGATACCCGCCATTTCCCAGTGTCCGGTCGTCGTATCCTTTCCACATGATAATTCCTGCATTTTTGCAAAACTTCCGGTCGGATTCTCTGTACTTTTTGCATATTCCATACCATCAATCTGGTAGATTCCTATCTTTTCCATATTCGGAATATGAAGTTTCCCGCTGTCATAGCAGCTCTTCCATGTATTACTTCCGACATCACCAAACTTATCTGCATCCGGAGCTTCCCCGATGCCGGCACTGTCCAATACAATCCAGAAAATACGTTTCATAGAATCAGTCCTTTCGGTCTTTTTCTTTTATTATAAGTCTATATCATAAAGGCGTGCAAGATACAGGGATCTATAATTTGTCATTTTCCCTAATAAAATCACATTTTCAAATTATCCATTGATGGTAAATTCTTATCTTCTTTCTGTTCCAGATCATTTTCCGTAACCTGAACTCCCTGTTTCTTAGAAAGCATCGTAGATAATAAGATTGTCACAACTACTGCACAGATTGCCGGAATAAAGTTCTTCATCATAAGTGATGTAAGGTCTACTTTAAATGCCTCGGATACCGCAATCGTATTTGGATTCGGTGATATGATATTTCCTCCTCCGATCATCGCAAGAAACAGCGCCTCTTTGTGATATCCGGACTTCTTTCCAATCGCAAGTGCTCTTTTTTCTCCTGTATGTTATCTTTTATAAAATATAAAAATCTATTTCAGACTTTATTTCTTTTCATTTTTTACCTGTTCTGCCTTATCTCCATAAACGGTATACTTGTTCCGCAGTATCCGCCAGGTTTCTCTTCGCATTTTCATTCTTCATGGCTTCTTCCAGCGTGGTAATGCCTCGTAAAACCGGGAAGAATGCGTCAATTCCATGCTCGTTGCATTCTCTTGCATCCCGTTCTACCGATCCTGCAAATGCAATCACTGTCTTTCCGTATTTTTTAGCCAGCTTTGCTACTCCGATCGGTGCTTTTCCCATCGCCGTCTGTCTGTCCAGTCTTCCTTCTCCCGTAACTACCAGATCCGCATCTTTGATATATTCTTCCAGCTGTGTCTCCTCCAGTACGATCTTGATCCCGGATTCCAGCACTGCATTGGTAAATGTTAAAAATGCGAATCCCAGTCCTCCGGCAGCTCCGGTTCCGGCCTGTTTTGCATTTGCTTTCGGAAATTTTTCTTTTGCCAGTGCCGCATAATATGCCAGCCATTTGTCCATCTGCATGATCATAGATGGCGTTGCTCCTTTCTGCGGTCCGTAAACAGCACTTGCTCCCTGCTCTCCACACAGCGTATTTGTTACATCACACGCAATCCGGAACTCACATTCTTTCAGTTCTGGTATCACATAGGTATCCGTGATCGTCTCCAGTTCTTCCAGACCTCTTGCACCAAATGGTACCGGCTGTCCATTCTTGTTCATGAATCCGAATCCAAGTGCCTGCAGCATCCCGATACCTCCGTCATTCGTTGCACTGCCTCCGATTCCGATGATAAATCTTCTACAGCCTTTTCCAATCGCATCTTTGATTACTTCCCCGACACCGTAAGTCGTTGTGTAAAGTGGATTCTTCTTTTCATCCGGCACCAGTGTAATTCCCGCTGCTCCTGCCATCTCAATTACTGCCGTCTTGCTGCTTTCAATGATTCCATATTCACAGACTACCGGGGTTCCAAGTGGTCCCGTCACCTGAATCTCCTGTTTCATGCCATTCATTCCGGCAACAAGCGCTTCTACCGTTCCTTCGCCTCCGTCTGCCAGCGGTCTGATCTGCACATCCACATCTGAATCTACTCTGTGTACTCCTTCTGTTACTGCAAGTCCTGCTTCCATCGAAGTCATACTTCCTTTAAATGAATCGATTGCTGTTACAATTTTCATAGTTTGCTTCCTCCTCATTTTCACAAATTTTCGTTATTTGTTTTGTGTTATTCACTGACTGTTTCCTACATCTAGGTCTTTTGGATTTATTCATACTATAACAAACTTTTCCAGTCATTTATATGTCCTTTATAACATATTTTTTTAAATTATGCTTCCATTCTGCAGGTTGCCGTGGGAAAATCCACTCCTGTTTTTCAAGTTCATCATTCTTATGAATCTGCACTTACCGCTATAAATACTCTGACAAATGCATCTAAAAATTTTGCACTTTTTGATGATCTGACATTGCAGTTAATTCTGTCTTCTGTAACCGACGACACCCGGAATCATTTTCTTCAGAAGACGATCAGTGGTCTTTCTACGCAGAATCTGGACATAATAAAAGTGTATTTTTCTGAAGATATGTCACTTATCAGAACTTGTGACAAACTGTATCTTCATAAAAATACACTTCAATATAAGTTAAACCGTATTCATAAAATAACCGGCCTTAATCCCCGGAAATTTCAGGATGCTGTACTTCTGTATCTTGCTGTGCTTCTTCGGACGAATCTATGATTCTACCTTTAATCACCGGCTCTATCGTCTGTTCCATCAGGCGATGGAGCAGATCAATACCTCCATTCTCCCTGATACGGGAATAGATCGGATGCTTAGTAACTTCTGTCGTGATGGATTCCATTCCTTCCATGATCAGAGCCTTACCGGGTGATTCGTACCATTTTATTTCTATATATTCCGGTGTTATTAATTTTGATGCTGATGTATCCTTAACAAATGTCACATATAACTTCCGCCTCATCGCTTCTTCCAGATACACTATTTCCACTTTCAGAACCGGATTATCATCCACATCAGAAGAGAGTTCTCCCTTCACCGCAACCAGATATGTTTCTCCATGAATGCTCAGTTTATTTTCTATATATTGATTCCAACCCATTTCCAGTTCTATAGACTCTTCGCCCTCCTGAAAGCAGAGGATCAGAGTCTGCTTCAATTCTTTCGTTCTCTTTTTATAGAAATTGATCTTCGATATACCATCCGTCATATTGTTGTGCATGACCTGCATAACCAGCGGAAAAAGTCCGACGCTTGCCTGTTCCATCTCATAACATGTACCATCCAACAGATCTGTCAGTAAATGAATCTGTTGATTTTGTACTTTTTCTATTTCGGTCTGTCTTTCGCGGACTCTATATTTTGAGGAATTCTTCTTCCAACCGCCTTTTCCGATTATAAGGGGACTGTTATAATATTGATCATTCTTTAGTCTTTTTCCAGCCAGCCTTTCGGTCAGTTCCTGCAGCTTTGCATACGCAATTGGATTCTCCGGAAGTGTCTCTTTTGGCATCCAATCTACCGGGAAATATTTTCTTATAATATTCAGCATCACATTGTCCTGGAATAGTTCTTCATTTCCCGCATTCGTTACGATCACCATATCAACGTCCGGATAGATCAGCACATTCTGCCCAAGCATTCCATTATATTCAAAGCTTCCCGGACGTTCTTCCATCCAGAGCTGATATCCGTATCCGTAAGTACCTTCTATACTATCTACTTTTTTCGTAACAGACGCCTCTGCCCAGCTTTCCGGAATGATCTGTTTTCCATTCCATTTCCCCTTATTCAGATATAGCTGTCCAAGCTTCGCCATATCCTCTGTATGCATGAAAAGTCCCCAGCCGCCTTTCGTAATTCCTCTCGGACATTTCTCCCACAGATAATCCGTGATCCCCAATGGCTCGAACAGTCTCGGCTTCAGATATTCATCCATCGACATTCCGGTCCGTTCTGTTATGATCGCAGAAAGCACATATGAATTCAGACTGTTATACTGGAATTTTGTCCCTGGCTTTTCCGCCACCGAAGCATTCAGATAACTTTCCAGCCAGTCATTTCCGGACACAATTCCTGATTCATTAAATGTCACACCGCTTGTCATTGTCAGCAGATTCTCTACTGTAACCTCCGGCCGGAACATTTTCACCCAGGTACTTCCTTTATCAGAAAATATTTTATAAATGTTTTCTGACAATTCCAGTTTTCCCTCTTCTACCAGAAAACCGACTGCCATTCCGGTGATACTTTTGCACATCGAATGTGTGATATGCCAGATTCCTTTTCTGTACGGCGCAAAGTCTGCCTCACAGATCACATTTCCATGACGCAGCACCATAAAATGATGCATATCTGTATTCGGTGAATCTGCCAGTTCCTGTATCAGGTATCTCAGATGATCTGAGCCTATCCCCTGGCTTTCCGGAGTCTTTCTTGGAAATATCTGTTGCTGATTTTTCGTTTTTTCTATACCCTGATCCTGTATTACCGGTACTTTATCATGCATATGCATTCCATTTTCCGGTTCCGGACACCTTGTTTTCTGAGGTACAAAATCCACCTTGCTGATTCCTTCTGTTTTTCCCAGAATCATATTGGTTACCATCTCTATTACTGCAAGCTGCTCTTTTGCCATAAGATCACCTCATTTTCATCATGTTTTCTTACTCTTATTTCTATACACAATCCGCAATTCTACTCTATCCGCGGTTCTATATATGATGTAGTATAACAAAAAAACCCGGACATCTATACTTCGATATCCGGGTTTTTCCGTATTTTTATAAATTTTATCTTTTGTTTATTCTGCTGCTTCTGCGGCTTCCTCATCGGCATCATCATCCGCCTCACTGTTGTGTACATACTGCAATGTAACAACTGTAGTCTCAGGATCAGTCATAACATCTACATCTTTGTCACTTGAAAGTGTAAGATCTTTTACCTTGATAGAATCTCCGACTTTCATGTTACTTACATCAACTTCTACCTTGTCAACCAATGCTGACGGATATGCCTTGAACTGTACTTCTTCCAGTAACTGCTCCAGTACACCACCTGCATCTTTCTCATGTCCGACCAGAACGATCTCTGCTACAGAATGTACTTTTTCATTACTTACAAGTGCCTGGAAGTCTATCTCATCTACCTGACCTTTTAATGGGTTAAACTCGACATCTTTAATCAGAACATTCATCTTCTCACCTTCGATGTCCAGCATTACCTGACTACCTTTGTGGCAAGCCTTAAGTAAACGGTCAACAGCTGCTTTTTCCATCTTAACCGGAACAGACTCTTTCATCTCTCTTCCGAAGACATTACCAGTAACGTAACCTTCTCTTCTTAATTTCTTTGCTTTGATGTCCATGCTTCTTTTTTCAGCTTTTAAAGTATTCATTTATCTTTTCCTCCAAAAATCTGATGCTTAGCAGCCTTCGCTTTGCGGTTTCAACGCTACAAAGAGGTTTTGTTAAGTAGGTTTCCTTTGTTACAGTCGTATTATAACACCTACAGCAGATAAAGATTCACCAAAAAGTTGATTTTTTTGTCCAGGTTTTTATGCATAATTTATCTACGTTTTTCCAGTTCCTCCGTCATCTCACCACGGATACTGTCCAATTTATAAAAATATGTCAGAACTGCGATCAGCACACTACGAAAAATCCCTGGAATGCAGCGATCAGTCCCGCTACACTTGCATTTTTCTTATATTCAGAATAATCGATCACATCTGGCTGCATTGCAAATGTGAGGAAGAAAATGCACATTGCTGCAATACCATAAATTGTCATTGTGATCAGATATCCTCTTCCTTCGTTGCCATGTCCGAAGAATTTGACCAATGGTGCTGTAATTGACATAACGATTGCTGTTCCCGCCATCGCACAGATCATTCTTGTGGATACAAGAATATCACGCTCATGAATATCCGATAGAAAAGCCCGGATATCAAAAACGTAACCTACATTTCATTAAATTACCATCTGGGCGGTGCCATCATCGTAGACGGTCAGCTTCTTATCGGTACTACAGGAAAAAGCGGAACTTTTGAACACATGACACTGGTTCCCGGAGGTCATGATTGCTACTGTGGACGTCAGGGATGTGCGGAATGCTATTGTTCCCTAAACTCGCTTCTCGGAGATTCCGATAACCTGGAAGAATTTTTTGAAAAAAATCAGCCGGCGATACCGGCTGTATAGAAAGATGGGAGGATTATTTAAGACATCTGTCCATTCTGATCAACAACCTGCATATGGTTCTGGAGCATACCGTTATATTAGGCGGACATGTTGCTCCTTACTTTACAGATGAAGATCTCTCTAAAATCCGTCATTACGTGGCTGAGCGTTCTACCTTTGATGATGACACCAGTTACATCATTCCTGGCAATCATGCAGATATTATTTTCAGAATATTTTGTCTTTTTATTATTTTTCACATTTTTTTCAGATTACCTATTGACATTTTCACTTTCGTGCGATATTATAATATCAACAAAAAAAAAGGAGGACGGACCACCAATCAGTTAAATCTTTATTTAAAATCTAAAGAAAGAGGTACAGTCCAATGCAGAGGACAATCTAAACTGAAAAGAGTCTAATAAAGAAAAAAGGAGGACAAACCACCAGGAACGTAAATTTAACATCATTTAAAAAATGATAAAAAACAAATCGAAGAAAGAAAGAGGTATAGTCCATTGGATGAAATATCATAAAAATCCATCGTATTTAAAAAATTATTAAGTACGGTGGATTTTTTATGCTTCTGTTTATTTTTATTTCTAACTAATGTACTCGGTTACCTGATCATCTCGACCTCCTGAAATGCCTTGATAAATTGTTTCTTTCCGTAATTTGGAAATTCTACTTCTACCATCATATCGTCTTCCGATGTCACAATACCGGTTCCATATTTGGGATGTATCGCTTTTTGTTCCTGAACATTTTCTGTTTTCTCGGATTCCGTTTTTTGTTCCTGAACATTTTCTGCTTTCTGTGCTTCTGCTTTTCGGATTTCTTCTTTTGCCCTTCTCGTTAGTTCTTTAAGATTTGTCCGCTTTTCTTCATCACTGCGTATTTCTTTCCACTCAAGTAATTCCTCCGGGATCATTTTCAGATAATTACTGTAACTGCCCAATACCCCCGGTTCTCCCGGATTCGTGTAATAAGAAAGTTCCAGGTGATTTCTTGCACGCGTGATCCCTACAAAGAATAATCTCCGTTCTTCCTCTTCCTGGTCAAAGCTACTGCATCTGAGCGGCAGCAGTCCCGGATTTACTCCGATAATAAATACCGTATCAAATTCCAGCCCCTTCGATGCATGTAATGTCATGAGTTTTACTCTGCCGCCTGCTTCTTCCTTCTCAGCAGACTCTTGCGTATCCTCTGGACTTTCTATTGTTCCGAGTGCCACCCCATTTAGGAATTCCCGGATTCCGTCTGACATATTCAGCTTCTTTTCCTTGCTATATGTACAGATCTGATTCAGAAAATCCAATACCTGCTTTGCATCTTGCTGATAATCTGCAGAGGTAGGGTGCAGTGCTTCTTTCAATCCAAGCGAATCAAATATATCTTCTCCTGACAATACTTCTTTCTCTGTATAAAACAGCATCATATTCTTATATATATCAGATTTCTCTGTCTTGTGATTCTTTATAATGTCTTCTGCTTTCTTTTTTGTGCATTTGTCTCCAAACCTTTTATCCATCAATACCTGCATTCCCGCCTGTATATCGTCCGGATGCGTCGCAAATCTTAAGACATACATAAGCCAGTTCAATACAGGAATATCTTTCCACGACTTTTTCACCGATACTTCATATGGAATATTCTGTTCTGCAAACATCTTTTCCAGGATTTCTGCCTGTTTTTGCAGCCTGTAAAATACTGCAATATCCCTGTATTCCTTCCCTTCCTGATGAAGTGTCCAGATCTTGTCTGCCAGATACATTGCTTCCTGAAACGGATCATAATGATTCCTTATCTGAATCTTCTCCCCGCATTCATTACTGCCTTGAATCTTTCCGCCAAATTGAAGGAAACGGTTTGCCGCCTCCAGAATGGATGCATTCGATCGGTAATTAACCGGAAGTGAAAGTTCTTTTGCCTGAAACCTGTTCTTTAACAGGAAAAACATATTCTGAGTTGTCCCGCGGAAACTATAGATCACCTGATTTGGATCTCCTACTGCAAAGATTTTCGTCTCCGGTCCTTTTAATGCTTCCAGAAATTCCAGCTGTGACCGGTCACTGTCCTGTACTTCATCCACAATAATCCATTCTGGCCGAGAATTTTTCCCCATTTTCAGAAGTCTTGTCCCCTCTTCCAGCAGATCGGAAAAGCTCATTTTATTCTCTTTCTTCTTTTCCTTTTGTAAAAGAGGATATAACCGAAACAGTTCATCCTTATAGCGGCTGGTTACTTTTCCGGCCTTATAATTTGGATATTCCTGCTCCAGTCTTTTTTTCAAACGGTTTTTATACTTTACTTTCAGACTATATTCTGCAATCAGACAAAGCGCCAGTTCCTGTTCCTCGTCCGGATCTATAATTTCAAACTCCGAAGTCCATTCTTCCGGTGCCATGCTGCTATTTTCCACTGTATGAGCTATTTCTTCATTCTCTGCTTTTGCCTGTAACAGTGTATTTTTCAGCATCCGCATGGCAACACTGTGGAATGTTCCAAAAAACTGCACCTGTTCTTCCGTAAGTCCCGGTTCTTTTTTCTTCAGACGTTCAATAATCTCTCCTGCTGCCTTATTCGTAAATGTCAGCACCACCATCTTCTCAAGCGGAATCTTCTTTTCATAATGCAAATATAAAATTTTCGCGATCAGTACGGTCGTCTTCCCACTTCCTACATTGGCATTTACAATACATGCATCATTTTCATCTGTCACTGCTTCCATCTGATAGGAATTCAACCAATTCCATTCTTCCTTAAAATCCATTCCTGTCACCTAAAATTTATCTTCGTATCGTCGTTTTAACTTGCCTTCTGTCTTTTTCTTTCGCTCCATGTCCTCTTCTGTACGGACAACAATCTCCATATCCTGTGGACATACTGCGTGAAATTTTAATATGTTTTTGATACTTTTCGCATTCTCCGGTATCTTCAGCCAGTCCTCATAAAAGTAACTGTCCACGATCAATATCAGATTATGCTTCTCTATTTCTACTCGTTTTGCGGTCTTTAGAAATGCGCCGCCACTCTCTCCATTCTTAATCACTGTCTCACAGAATTCGTTCCATTTCTCCGGAAGTTTAAAGAATGAATACTGTTTGTGAACACCCGGACGCTCTTCTTCTACCTGCTTTTTTACATATTCCGGGGCTTCCAGCCTTTCCTTCAGGCTTCTAAGTCCCCATAACACCATCTTCTTACTTAATGTATAGTCTCCCACACAGGCCGGACAGCCATCCTCACAGGAACATCCCTTCACCATCTGAATCGCATGGTCGATCACCTCTGGGATCAATTCATAGATTTTCTCTGAATATCCAAGACCACCTTCATACTTATCATAAATGAATAATGACACCACTTCGTGTCCTTCTGATTCTCCGCTGCCAGAATCCACATATCCCTGCACGGTCGCATTATTAGACATTCCTGTATTGATATCATCACGTTCCGTCATCGTCACCATCATCGCCGCGTTCTTTATTGCATTTTGCAGGCCTTCGAAGTGATTATTCAATACAAGTTCTCCTGCCCCATTCGGCAACAGCAGACTTCTGTATACGCGCACCACATCCTCCGGAATATCAATCCATGTACTTTCTGTATCATAATCTTTCTGAAGCGGCTGTGTCAGTGATACATACCCAAGATTCTGATGATTATGAAATTGTAATTTCTTGAACATCGAGATCACTTCGTCTACATTAATATCTCCGAAATGTATCTTCGTTCTTTCCACTGTTTTTTCCTGAAAAGTCTGAAGGATCCGGATGTCTTCGGTTCCTGCCGGGACTGTATAATAATTTCCTTCAAACGACTTCGCCGTTGCTGTCCTGCTTACCAGATCCAGTTTCAGAACCTCATACAATGCACCGTCATGCATATAGACTGCTCCCGGATGTAATTCATGATAGGCCTGCGACTCATCCATCTCTGTAATCTCACGATTCTCATTATCCAGAATTAATTTGAATCTCGTCTTATCCATATTTCTCAGACTGTAATCCCCTGCGGGAAATGCAGGACCCGACCAGGCAAATCTCCCGGCCATACTTTTTACTTCTTCTGCTTTCATCAGAACAGGAATGATCTCACCAAGACTCGGAAACAATGCTGCATCATCCAGACTCAGTGGAAGTTCTGCCGCTGCCGCACGGATATGTGCCAATTCAATCAGCAGATTATCCGGGTCTACGATCGCATTTTCACTTTTTCCTTCAAAAAGCCACCCCGGTTCCACTGCAATGTACTGGTCAAATGGCTGATTTTCAAGAATCAGGTAATTCACACAGGTCTGTCCGTTTCTCCCTGCACGGCCACTCTGCTGCCAGAATGATGCCCGCGTCCCAGGATATCCGACGATCACCGTCGTATCCAGGCTTCCGATATCAATTCCAAGTTCCAGTGCATTAGTCGACACCAGTCCGTTCAGTTCCCCGGACATCATCTTCCGCTCAATTTCTTTTCGTTCCAGAGGTGTGTACCCGCCTCTGTATCCGGCAATTTTTCTGCTATCTGCCTGACTTAAGAAACCTGCCGCATCCAACTTGTCTCTTGCCTCTTTCAAAATAACTTCTACCGTTCGTCTGGATTTTCCAAATGCAATAAAATGCCTCTGCTCTTTTACCAGATCCGGAAGCATATCTGCCGCGACCGTAGACGCCGCATACCTTCCATAAACCTTGTCATTATGTCCTTTGATCTCCGGCGGCTGGATAATTCTATATTCCCTGACCGGTGATGGAGATCCATCCTTCTCAATCAGAGAAAATGCAGTGCCACATACTTTTTTTGCAAGTTCTACCGGATTGGCGATTGTCGCAGAACTGCATAAAAACTGGGGGCTTGAATGATAATACTGGCAGATTCTGTGCATCCGCCTGAAAATATTCGCAAGATGGGCACCAAATGCGCCCCTGTAACTGTGCAATTCATCGATCACAATATATCTCAGATTTGCAAAGATAAAGTCAAACCCATACTTACTGTGATTCGGAAGAAATGCAGAGTTCAACATTTCCGGATTCGTTAATATAATATTCGCACTCTTTCTGATGCGGCTGCGCTCTGCGGGCATCGTATCTCCGTCATAGACTCCTGCCTGAATCTTCCCTTCTCCGAAATATTCCAGTACCGGCTGCAATGAACGGTACTGATCACTCGCCAGCGCTTTCGTCGGATAGACGAAAATCGCCCTTGTGAGTGGATCTTCCAATATCTTCTGCAGGACAGGAATAAGAAATGCCAGCGTTTTTCCGCTGGCAGTCGATGTCGTGATCACTGTATTCTCTCCCCGTCCGGCCTTTTCAAACATTTCCGTCTGATGCATATAAAGAGCATTAATCCCCTGTTTTCCGAGATATTCCTTTATTTCATCATTCATAGTATCCGGAAATTCTGCATAAGAAGCTTTCCTCTCCGGCACAATGCGCATATATGCCGTCATATCTTCGATTGACATCTTTTCATCCTTCTTCATTCTTACTCCTTGTATTCAAACTTACGAATCTCACAATTCTTGATACCAAACCTTGCAAATTCATCATTCGTCATATCACAAAAATAAGACTGTATCGCTCTTGAGATCCCGTTATGTGCAACCAGAAGATATGTCTTCTGATCTGATTCTTTCTTAATATCATCGAGCAGATCATAAATTCGGTGGCAAAGCTTCAGCATCGATTCGCCGCCTTCATAAGAATTAATAAAATTAGCCTTAGCCTTCTGGAATTCCTCTCCATTTCTCGGCGTACCTTCGTATTTTCCAAAGTTTTGTTCTTTTAGGCGCATTTCTTCACGCATCGGGATCCCGGTTACCTCGGATACATGTCTGGCGGTCTCCTTTGCCCTGATCAATGGTGAATACAATATCTCATCAATCTGAATTCCCTGCTCCAGAATTGCCTGCCCCAGTTCTTCTGCCTGCTGATGGCCAAGTTCTGTCAATTCAATATCCGTTGCTCCGCAAATCTTATTCTCTACATTCCAGACTGTCTGTCCGTGTCTTGCAAAATAAAAATGTCCCATTCTGTTCCCTTTCTACTCGCTTTCTCTGCACCGGACATTTACTCCGAAATATCCGGCAATTTATATTTCACATTCTATCATGAACAGATAAATCCTTCAAGCATTTATCCGAACATATGTTTTACTTATCTGTCACCTATATAAGTTCTGCCAGGACCGGCAGTTTCTTTTTATAAATTCTTCCCGAAAATGCAATATGCGGCAGATCATAAAATGCCACATTCTCCGGACAGACCGGGCGATACAATGGATCCGCTACAATGCCTTTTACATTCTTTGATCTCTGAAGTACCTGTTCCAGTTCTTCTTCTCCACGGACTGCAATATCTCCATCCGCAAGTAATCCTTTCTTCTCCCTTATCGGACAGATTACTCTTACAGATATCTGATATTCCGTCTCGATCGCTACTGCCAGAGATTCCATGATCACCGGTTCTCCGATTAATATAATCTGGTTTTCTGAACTTTTTTCCGATTTGTTTCCTGTCAGGCTGATGCGCCTTCCCTTTTCGAGATATGCTACCTGCTTTTTTTCTTCTATTGCATTCAAAAGACTCTTCATAAATCCCCGGATCGGTGTCCCGATCACATAAGGTATCCCGAACCTCTCCTGTAATACTTTGGCCGCCCAAAGTCCCACAGAAGATACCACCAGATTAACCTCCGCTTCCGGTGCACGTCCGAGATCTTCCAGTGTATCTCCCATAGCCCAGGTCGACAATACCTTCCATCTCGTCTCTTCTACATTTCTTTTTAAAGCATCTACATGCTCCTGCGGCCCGAAATCTAAAGGTGTTACTCCCAGAAGATTCACACTTTTTGACGTCACTTCTTTCTTTCCTTTGATACGTTTTGCAATCTCTGCAAGAGCCAGACCAGCACCATATACATAATCATGCATGCCGTTTGTAGGAACGGAAAATGCCGGAATCCCGAGATCTTGTTCCAGTATCCTGGCGATTGCCGGGAAATCCGTTCCATTCATATATGGGATCGGTGATCCTGCAAGTGCGATGAATTTCGGCTTTAATTCTTCTGCAGCCACTTCAATATCACAGATCATCTTCTCATCATTCCCCATGACAGCATCGATCTCCGTCAGCCCTGAGATGTAGATCATACTGTCCTGCTCATACCATCTTATCTCATCATGTGTATTATAAGTGGAATTACAACCGGACGGATCATGCATCACTGTCATCCCGCCCAATTCATACAGGGCAGAGCAGACACCGGATACGTCAGCTGTGTAAATCGGTATAATTCTGTAACTCTGTCTCATATGCAGCTTTCGCACCCCCATCCTTTCCGAATGATCAGATCTTCTGGATCTTTTTCTTCCTGCCAGGCTTCTGTCATCAATTCTGCCGTTCTGCGGATTCCGTCAAATCCATACAGTCCTGCACCTTCCACTAGATTGACAAAATGCCTGGTTCCTGTAAACCACGCTGCTTTCTGCCCGATTGCCAGTACATCTGATTCGTTTCTTGGCTTCATACGCATCTCCGGACGAATCGTTGGTTCATATTCCAGTTCAGGATATTGTTCCTTTAGCCACTCAAATGTGTCTTTTTCTTCCGGATTAACCGCGTCCAGATAGATTCTGGTCACAGAAAAACCATGTGTCAGTAACAGCTTTGCCAGTTCCAGCGGTCTTGGATGAAAGGTGTGATCGATCATAATGGGTACATCTCCGACCACTTTTCTGGCTTGTTCTAAAGCAGATTCACACAGTGCAATCTCTCTTTTTGTAATTCTTTTCAGTGATTTCTCCATGTGCATATCTGTATCTTCTATACCCTCAACCTCTTCCACATTTTCTCCAACCGCCTGCTCCAACGTCTTCCACTGCATGATAATCTCATCATAATCAAAGCTTCCCGGAAGATATAACGCTTTCTTCCTAAGTCGTTCTGCCTGACATTCCAGACCATATTTTCCAGGCGGATAGCACGCTATGAATATTTTACTGTCTGCAAGCTCTTGATAGGACTTCCATGAATTACACTCTGGCAATTCTTTTACTTCTATATGCTTCCATTTTAACAAACGCCTGATATCACTGGTCTCATCCAGCGCAAAATCACTGCCAAGAATCGTCACTGCTTTCGGATTTTCTTCTCTCACCTTAAGTCCGTCATATATTGCCTTTCGAAGTTTCTGATCCGGCGTCAGCCCGTGCTTTTGCATGATTGGATCCATATAACAGCGGACGAAGAAAATATCCGGGAATCTGGCTTCCAGTTCTTCATACACCCGTTCCAGATCACATCCCAGAAAATGATGCAGACACACGGTAAATAACAATACTGCTTTCGGATAATCTTTTCGTTTTCTTAATACATCTGTAACGCCTTCGATCGTCACATCTTCCAGATTGCCGTTCAGAAGATCCTCTTCTTCCACGATCACAAAGGAAAATCTGTCTGCCGCATTCATCTCGGCTGCTGTCAGAACGACTCCCCGCATACAGTTATCTGCACAGACATAGATCTGTATGGATTCCGGAAGAAGCATTCCTGTATGGACAATATTCCAGTTTCCATGTGCCGGGGAATTGAATTCCAGTCCGGTTGATTCTCCGGCTTTCTTTAACATTTCAATCCCTCCCCAGGTCTTTTATCGGCAGTATACTTTTCATCGGCTTTTTCACAGGCTGATCCTTCTGGTCGTTTTAACAACTCATAGATTGCTTCCGCAAGTTTTCTGTATTCCTCAGCCATCTCACTGTCTGGAAAGCATTCCATAACCGTCTCTTTCTTTTCTTCTGCTTCTGTCACAAGTCCGCTGTGGGACAATGTTCCGACTACCTGTGTCTGAAAATC
>ERZ1106931.819-NODE-819-length-16519-cov-332.872753_pt1 | contig 16519 bp, 10 predicted proteins | sample MGYA00403664_ERZ1106931 | MGnify/ENA primary metagenome ERZ1106931 (study PRJEB35170, sample SAMEA104062435) | human gut metagenome | biome: human gut; feature: human-associated habitat; material: faeces | place: Denmark | collected 2012-06-29 ... | reverse complement strand
CTTTGCAAAAAAAATATTAGGAATGGACAAAATAATAGGATTGGGCAACGCCCTGGTAGACGTACTCGCAACCCTGAAGGATGATACTCTTTTGGATGAAATGGGTTTACCCAAAGGAAGCATGCAGCTCATCGATGACGCTAAGTTACAGCAGATTAACACAAAATTTTCACAGATGAAAACCCACTTGGCAACAGGCGGATCGGCAGGAAATGCCATCCTCGGACTGGCTTGTTTGGGTGCTGGAACAGGGTTTATCGGAAAAGTGGGAAATGATAATTATGGAGAATTTTTTCGTGAAAATCTGCAGAAAAATAAGATTGAAGACAAATTATTGACCTCGGATCGACTGCCTTCCGGTGTGGCATCCACTTTTATTTCACCGGATGGAGAGCGCACTTTCGGAACCTATCTGGGAGCAGCGGCTTCTTTGAGAGCAGAGGAACTGACCTTGGATATGTTTAAAGGTTACGCGTACCTATTTATAGAAGGCTATCTTGTTCAGGACCACGAAATGATTCTTCACGCCATTGAACTGGCTAAAGAAGCCGGTTTGCAGATTTGTCTCGATATGGCTAGTTATAACATTGTGGCTAATGATCTGGAATTCTTCACCTTGTTAATAAACAAATATGTCGACATTGTCTTTGCAAACGAAGAGGAAGCGAAAGCCTTTACCGGCAAGGAGCCGGAGGAAGCTTTGAGAGTGATTGCCAAGAAATGCAGTATTGCTATTGTAAAAGTGGGGGCAAATGGTTCTTATATCCGCAAAGGGACAGAAGAAATAAAGGTTTCGGCCATTTCGGTTCAAAAAGTGGTAGATACTACCGGTGCCGGTGATTATTTTGCTTCCGGATTCTTATACGGATTGACTTGCGGATATTCGTTGGATAAATGTGCGAAAATAGGTTCTATTCTCTCGGGAAATGTTATTCAGGTAATCGGAACAACGATACCACAGGAACGTTGGGATGAAATTAAGTTAAATATTAACAGGATTCTGGCGGAATAACAAAGGATTGAGCTACTTTTACGACTCATTTAGATTGAAAGAGGTATGAAAAAATTGCTGAACAGGCAGATAGCTATTGTTGCAGTAGCGGTGATAGCAACAGTTGCTTTCTTTAGTTTCAAGAGTGGAGACGACCGTAATTTCCAGATTGCAAAGAATCTGGATATATTTAATGCGATTGTGAAAGAACTGGATATGTTCTATGTAGATACCATTGATCCGAATAAAACGATTCGGGAAGGAATCGATAATATGCTTTATACGCTGGATCCTTATACGGAATATTTCCCGGAAGAAGATCAGAGTGAACTGGAGCAGATGATTAAAGGATCATTTGGTGGGATGGGTTCTTACATTGCTTATAATACGAAACTAAAACGTTCGATGATTTCTGAACCTTTTGAGGGAACGCCTGCTGCAAAAGCCGGTCTGAAAGCGGGAGATATACTGATGGAGATTGACGGACAGGATCTTGCCGGTAAGAATAATGCGGAAGTCAGCCAGATGTTACGCGGACAGGCAGGTACCAGTTTTAAGCTAAAGATTGAGCGCCCGAATGAGAAAGGTGGACGTACGCCGATGGAGTTCACGATTGTACGTGAGTCTATTCAGAATCCGGCGATTCCTTATACTGCCGTATTGGATAATAATGTAGGTTACATTAGCCTTAGCACTTTTTCCGGCAACCCTTCCAAAGAGTTTAAGAAAGCATTTCTGGATTTGAAGAAACAGGGAGCTACTTCGTTGGTGATAGACCTCCGTAGTAATGGCGGTGGATTGCTGGATGAAGCAGTAGAAATTGCGAATTATTTCTTGCCGCGTGGAAAGGTGATTGTAACGACCAAAGGGAAAATCAAACAAGCTAGTAACACTTATAAGACATTGCGCGAGCCGTTGGACTTGGATATTCCGATTGCGGTATTGGTAAATAGTGGAACCGCTTCTGCTTCCGAAATCTTATCAGGTTCTCTGCAGGATCTCGACCGTGCCGTTATCGTTGGTAACCGTACCTTCGGAAAAGGACTGGTACAGGTTCCCCGCTCTTTGCCTTATGGCGGAACGATGAAAGTGACTACCTCCAAATATTATATTCCAAGTGGACGTTGTGTACAGGCTATTGACTACAAGCATCGTAATGAAGATGGAAGTGTAGGAACCATTCCTGACAGTTTGACTAAGGTATTCCATACGGCTGCCGGACGTGAAGTACGCGACGGAGGTGGTGTAATGCCGGATATTGTTATCAAACAGGAGAAATTACCGAATATCCTCTTCTATCTGGTACGCGATAATCTGATTTTTGATTATGCAACTCAGTATTGTTTGAAACATCCTACCATCGTTGCTCCGGAGAAGTTTGAGGTGACAGATGCCGATTATAATGATTTTAAAGCGTTGGTGAAGAAAGCTGATTTCAAATATGACCAGCAAAGCGAGAAAATTCTGAAAACGTTGAAAGAAGCTGCCGAGTTTGAAGGGTATATGGATGATGCTTCAGAGGAGTTCAAGGCACTTGAGAAGAAGTTAAATCATGATCTTGACCGCGACTTGGATTATTTCTCATCTGATATAAAGAAGATGATTGCTACTGAAATTATCAAGCGTTACTATTACCAACGTGGTAATATCATCCAGCAGTTGAAGGATGATGACGGTTTGAAGGAAGTGATGAAAATTCTGAATGATCCGGTGAAATATAAAGAAATGCTTAGTGCTCCGGCTGCTAAGGAATAAATGAATATATTTCAAACATAGATATATGCGGAAAACGCGGTTTTGTTACCAACAAGCCGCGTTTTCTGTATATCTATATTTAATTGTAAATAGTCATGTAAGGTCATGCCTGGACACAGATATTTGTGTCCTTAATCGATCTTTATTGACGAATCAAAGGTAGGGTAAAATAGAATCTGCTCCCCTGGCCTTCCTGGGAGCGCAACCAGATACGTCCACCCATCTTCTCTACTAACATTCTGCAAAGAGTTAATCCCAATCCTGTTCCCTGAACAAAATCGTCGACCTTTCCAAAGCGCCGGAAAATTGTGGCAATTCTTGCTGCCGGAATGCCGATGCCGCTATCTTTAACGTAGAACTCTACAAAATCCTCCTTTTCCCGATAGCCGAAATGAATTTCTCCTTTCGGGGTAAACTTCGTAGCGTTACTAAGCAAGTTACTTATAATTTGTATGATGCGATTCCAGTCTCCCGAAGTATACATGTCCGTATCTACGTCGTCCAGAATAAGTTTGACACCGTTTTGCGTCTTATGACAGAATTGTTGTTCCAGCTGCAGGCAGATATCTATTAATTTGATCGGGCGGATATTGAATTTTAGAGAATCAGCTTCAAGTGATGCCAGATCCAGAATATCATTGAATAGATTCAGCAGCATTTCCGAATTTCGTTCGATGATTTCCGAATATTGATTCTTCTCTTCTGCAGATGTTGCGTAAGTGATTAGTTTGGAGAATCCTACAATGGCATTGAGCGGGGTACGTATTTCATGACTCATGTTTGCCAGAAAAGCAGATTTCAATCGGTCCGACTCTTCCGCTTTGATTCTGGCAGCCTTTAGTTCTTTCTGTTGCTGGGCATTCGTCTGTTCCGCCTCCCATTGTTGGGATATATCACGGCACATACACAACAGATACTCTTTATCCAAAGGAAAGATACGGTTTTCGTAGTGATGTAAAACACCATTCAACATAAGATCGTGTCTGGCTGTTGAACTTTCTCCTGTGAGAATCACCTTATCCATATTCTTGCGGACACTTTCATAAGCCTCTTTGGGCAGAATGTCTTTTACGTTAGTGGTAGTGATATTGTTGGGGCTGATACCTTCTACGTGATTAGTTGCCGGAGAAGAAGCAAGCTCTATAATATTGGCGTCATGGTCGAAGACGGTGAGCATGTCAGGAAGAGCATCCAGTATCCGGGTACTATATTTATCACGAAAACGTCCTTTGGAGGGAGAGGAAGAATCTGAAGAATGAGAGGAAAGGAAATCTATTTTCTTCTCTAATTGTTCGATTATTTCTAAAAGATCCTCCTTTGTTTTGTTTTCGTAATTTCTCATAGAAGATTCATTATTATTCATTAGAATGTTGTAGAAGTTGTTTTATCTGTTGCAAATATAAAACAATATTCCGAGATGCTGACAGCCTCCCTAGTTATTATAATATAAAAAAAACGGATAGCTTTTGCCCTACTAATCAGAATGTTCTATCTTTGCATCCATTATATATAAATGATTTACAATATGTCTACAGAATTATTCTCTACTCTGCCCTATAAGGTGGCAGATATTACACTTGCTGATTTCGGACGCAAGGAAATCGATTTGGCAGAAAAAGAAATGCCCGGCCTGATGGCTCTTCGCGAAAAGTATGGAGAATCCAAACCGTTAAAAGGTGCCCGCATTATGGGGTCGTTGCACATGACCATTCAAACGGCTGTGCTGATTGAAACATTAGTGGCTTTAGGAGCTGAAGTACGTTGGTGCTCTTGTAATATATATTCAACGCAGGATCATGCTGCTGCTGCGATAGCTGCTGCCGGTGTACCGGTATTTGCATGGAAGGGCGAGACTCTTGCCGATTATTGGTGGTGCACGTTGCAGGCATTGAGCTTTGACGGCGGCAAGGGACCGAATGTGATTGTAGATGATGGCGGTGACGCGACAATGATGATCCACGTGGGTTATGATGCTGAAAATAATGCTGCCGTATTGGATAAGGAAGTACACGCGGAGGATGAAATAGAACTGAATGCTATCTTGAAGAAAGTGTTGGCAGAAGACAGTACTCGCTGGCATCGCGTAGCGGAAGAAGTGCGTGGCGTATCTGAAGAGACTACGACAGGCGTACACCGTTTGTATCAGATGCAGGAAGAAGGCAAATTGCTGTTCCCGGCATTCAATGTAAACGACTCGGTAACGAAATCTAAGTTTGATAATCTGTACGGTTGCCGCGAATCGTTGGCCGACGGAATCAAGCGTGCAACAGATGTGATGATTGCCGGAAAAGTAGTAGTGGTATGCGGTTATGGTGATGTGGGTAAAGGCTGTTCTCACTCCATGCGTTCTTATGGAGCGCGGGTGCTCGTGACGGAGGTAGACCCGATCTGTGCACTGCAGGCTGCAATGGAAGGTTTCGAAGTAGTGACGATGGAAGAGGCTTGTCTGGAAGGTAACATCTTCGTGACTACGACAGGTAATATCGATATTATCCGTATCGACCACATGGAGAAAATGAAAGACCAGGCTATCGTTTGCAACATCGGCCATTTCGATAATGAAATTCAGGTAGATGCTTTGAAACATTATCCGGGCATCAAATGTGTGAACATCAAACCACAAGTAGACCGTTATTATTTCCCGAATGGACATAGCATTATCTTGTTGGCCGACGGTCGTCTGGTAAATCTGGGATGTGCAACAGGACACCCGTCATTCGTGATGAGTAATTCATTTACCAATCAGACATTGGCGCAGATAGAACTGTTCAACAAGAAATATGATATCAATGTATATCGCTTGCCGAAGCATCTGGACGAGGAAGTGGCTCGCCTGCATCTTGAAAAGATCGGTGTGAAACTGACTAAGCTGACTCCCGAACAGGCCGCTTATATTGGTGTATCGGTGGACGGACCTTATAAAGCAGATCATTATAGATACTAATTTGATTTACGATTAGACGATTTACCATTTACGATTGATAAATAAGGGAGATCGATATTCCACTGTTATCAATTGTAAATGTTAGATTGTCCGGTCGTATTTATTTTTATATTCAAACTTCAATCGTAAATAGTAAATCGTGTCATCGTAAATGAAAAAGTTTCTTCCTGACTTAATAGCCATTCTGGCTTTTATCATTCTTTCTTTCGCCTATTTTTTTCCGGCTGATATCGAAGGTCGTATCTTGTTTCAGCATGACACGGCTGCCGGAGTCGGTGCAGGACAAGAATCGAAAGAGTATCTCGAGCGTACCGGAGAACGTACGCGCTGGACAAACTCGATTTTTGGAGGTATGCCTACTTATCAGATGTCTCCGAGTTACGACTCGACAACGTCCCTGAAAGGGGTGGAGAAGGTTTATCGCCTCTTTCTCCCGGATTATGTAGTGCTGACTTTTATCATGATGCTGGGATTCTATATCCTCTTGCGGGCGTTTGGAATATCGGCCTGGCTGGCAGGATTAGGCGGAGTGATATGGGCATTCTCTTCCTATTTCTTCATTCTGATACCGTCAGGGCATATTTGGAAGTTTGTGACATTGGCTTATATACCACCTACGATTGCAGGTGTCGTTCTGGCTTACCGGAAGAAATACCTGTTGGGCGGAATCGTTACGGCCCTGTTCATCGCCCTTCAGATTCAGTCGAATCACATTCAGATGAGCTATTATTTCATGTTTGTGATTCTGTTTTTTGTAGGAGCTTACTTTGAAGATGCTTACAAAAAGAAAGAATTGCCTCATTTCTTCAAGGCTAGCGGGGTTTTAGCACTGGCTGCCGTGGTAGGAGTCTGCATCAATATTTCCAATCTGTATCATACGTATGAATATAGTAAGGAGACGATGCGTGGCAAGAGCGAATTGAAGCAGGAGGGAGCTGCTGCCAGTCAGACTAGTAGCGGATTGGATCGTGATTATATAACCAACTGGAGTTATGGTATCGGTGAAACGTTGACGTTGCTGGTTCCGAATGTAAAGGGGGGAGGATCAGGATCTACGATGTCACAGAGCGAAGCTGCTATGGCAAAGGCCAATCCAATGTATAACGGTATTTACTCACAGTTACCTCAATATTTCGGTGAGCAGCCGTGGACAGCCGGTCCGGTATATGTGGGGGCATTTGTGATGTTCCTCTTTGTATTGGGGTGCTTTATAGTGAAAGGTCCTCTTAAATGGGCGCTGCTGGGAGCTACTATCTTCTCGATTCTGCTTTCATGGGGAAAGAATTTCATGGGGCTGACGGACTTCTTTATCGATTATGTCCCGATGTATAATAAGTTCCGCGCTGTATCTTCTATTCTGGTAATAGCTGAATTTACAATACCTTTGTTGGCGATTTTTGCCTTGAAAGAGATTTTGAGTAAACCGGATATGCTGAAACAGGAAAAGAACTGCAGAGGAGTGATTGCTGCGTTGGTACTAACTGCCGGTGTGGCACTCATTTTAGCTGTCGCCCCGGGCACTTTCTTCTCCAGCTTTATAACGACACAGGAGATGACTGCTTTGAAACAAGCACTTCCTGCCGAACATTTGGCTCCGTTTGTGGCCAATCTGACTGAAATGCGCGAAGCCATTATTGCTTCGGATGCATGGCGCAGCTTCTTTATTATAGTGATCGGTTGCCTGTTCTTATTCTTGTATCAACTGCGGAAGTTGAAAGCCTCTTTCACACTGGCGGGTGTTGCACTTTTGTGTCTGATAGATATGTGGAGTGTCAATAAACGCTATTTGAATGACGAACAGTTCGTGCCGAAGTCGAAGCGGTCAGAAGCATTCGTGAAAACACAGGCGGATGAGATTATTCTTCAGGATACGACTCCGAATTATCGTGTACTGAACTTCATCGGTTTCCCCGGTAATACATTTAATGAAAACAATACAGCATATTGGCATAAGAGTGTCGGTGGCTATCATGCAGCGAAACTTCGCCGTTATCAGGAAATGATAGACCATCACATCGTGCCCGAAATGAAAGAAACTTATCAGGCTGTGGCTACTGCCGGTGGACAGATGGACAGTGTGGATGCTTCTAAATTCCGTGTACTGAATATGCTGAATACCAAATACTTCATTTTCCCTGCCGGAGAGCAAGGGCAGGCTGTTCCTGTCATGAATCCTTATGCATACGGTAATGCATGGTTCGTAGATAAGGTGCAGTATGTAAATAATGCAAATGAAGAAATAGATGCTTTGAACGATATTCTTCCAACGGAAACAGCCGTAGTGGATGTGAAGTTTAAAGAACAGCTGAAAGGTGTGACAGAAGGATATAAAGATTCACTATCTACCATCCAGTTAACCAGTTACGAGCCAAATCGTTTGGTTTATAAGGCCTCCACTCCTAAAGACGGAGTTGTTGTTTTCTCTGAAATATATTATCCGGGATGGCAGGTGACTATCGATGGCCAGCCGGTGGATATTGCCCGTGCAGACTATATCTTGCGTGCGATAAATATGCCGGCAGGGGAACATACCATCGAGATGTGGTTTGATCCGCAAAGCATACACGTCACGGAAAGTATTGCTTATGCAGCATTGGCTTTATTGTTAATCGGAGTTATGCTTCTTGCGTGGACGCAGCGGAGCAAGATAGCGAAGAAGTCCTAAGCGAAATGAAATAGTACGTAAACCTGTTGTGTATCATAAGGTTATTAAATAAGGGCGGCTCTCTTCCTCACGAAGAGAGCCGCTACTTTACATTCACTAAAAAATTATGAAAAACAAACGCTGTTCATAGAAACATATTAAGTGTGATGTTTTAGAGATTTTTTTGTTCAAAGTCCGGACCCTTGTCAGGATGATTATCTTTGTGCATTCTTCTTTGAGAAGCTTTTTTACGTGCGGAATTTTGTTCGGCCTGCCATTTCTCATACTGTTCTTTTGTCAGAATCTTTTTTATTTTCTTTTCTTTGGTTTCTGCGGCTTTCTTTTGTGAGTCGGCAGAATTGGTATCTCTGCTCATCATCGGACCACCTCCCATTCTGCCCGGGAAACCACCTTCTCCCATCATTGGCGGTTGGCCTCCACCCATTGGCGGACGTCCTCCCCGCATACCGGGACCTTCTCCCATTGGTGGGCGATAGTCATCCGAATTTTGCATAGCCTTGAAAAATGCTTTTTGCTCTTTCAGGTTCAGCTTATATATTTTCTTATATTGTTTATCTGTCAGTTGGAGCAACTTATTCATTTGCTCTGTCATCTGGGTTGCTACCTTCTCTGGATTCAGAACTTCGCGTGGAAGATGCTTTTCTTGTTGCTGCCTTTCTTGCGGCTCATTGGCTTCTTGTGCATCTATAAAACCTGCACAGCATGTTAAGCTGACTGCCAATCCTATCAATTTCATGTTTTTTCTCATTTCTCTTACTGCTTTTATTTGTTTTAATATCTCAAAGCTAAGTAGATACTGGAGCAGATAAAAATAAAATCGACTAAGGGTGGAGATTTGTCTATCAAATGCCTGACTTTTCTTCGTCCGATGGGTTTATGCTATTATGCTTTGGGGTGGAGGAAGGTTCCCCGCCTTGAAACTACAACAGTAACCTATTACCATTCTGAAAATACGATGAATAAAGGGTTTGATAATATAGGTGATAGGTGAAAGAGGATTCTTGTTTTTATCTATGAGAGTGACTGTCCATTCATTTACCCATTGAAAAAGGAAAATATGAATATAAACAAATAGTTTGTGGATAGTCTCATTATGCTATAAGCTGCTAAATTTGTAGCCAATAATAGAGCATATATTATGAAAAAACTACTATTCATTTTTTCCTTTTTTTTCTTGTTCGTGTTAAACGGAAAAACACAGGAGGTAGAGATTCTGACATTAGAGGATTGTCTCCGCATTGGTATTGACAATAACTTGTCGTTAGAAGGGAAACGTAAAGAAATACAAAAAAGTAAATATGGCGTATCTGAAAACCGTTCGAAGTTGCTGCCGCAAATTAATGCGATAGCCGGTTATAATAACAATTTTGATCCTCCGGTGTCAGTCACAGACGGTTCATCTTACGGAGTTCCCTATAATATAACGAAAACATTGCAACATTCTGCTAATGCAGGACTGGAAATGCAGATGCCGCTTTTCAATCAGACTCTTTATACTTCTATGTCCATAGCTAAAGTGATGGAAGAAATCAGTCGTCTGTCTTATGGAAAAGCCAGGGAAGATGTTATTCTTCAAATCAGTAAGATGTATTATCTCGGACAGGTCACGGCCGAACAAATCATGCTGATAAAAGCAAATATCACCCGTCTGGAAGAATTGAGAGATATTACACAGGCTTTCTTCGATAATGGAATGTCTATGGAAGTCGATCTGAAAAGAGTCAATATCAATTTGGAAAATCTGAAGGTGCAATATGACAATGCACAAGCAATGATGAAACAGCAATTGAATATGCTGAAATACATTATGGATTATCCGGCTGAAAAGGAAATCGCGCTGACACCGGTAAATACCGATAGCATTACTACGGTAGCCCTGACCGGCTTGTCGGAAAATATCTATGAACTTCAACTCTCACAATCGCAAGTGCAACTGGCGGAACGACAAAAGAAGATCATTACTAATGGATATATCCCTTCTCTTAGTCTGACAGGCAGCTGGCGATATGCCGCATATACGGATAAAGGTTATCATTGGTTCCACTCCGGTCCGTCCAATCAATGGTTTCGTTCCTATGGAGTGGGGCTAACCTTGCGTATTCCGATTTTCGACGGACTGGATAAAACCTATAAAATAAAGAAGGCGATGATCGATATAGAGAACAAAAGGCTGGCATGGGAAGATGCCCGGAAGAATCTGCAAACTCAATATCTGAATGCTGTGAACGACCTGATGAACAATCAGCGTAACTTTAAGAAACAGAAGGATAACTACTTGCTTGCCGAAGATGTGTACGCAGTCACTTCCGACCGTTACCGGGAAGGCATTGCTTCTATGACGGAAGTGCTGCAAGATGAAATGCAGATGAGCGAAGCTCAAAACAACTATATCAGCGCACATTATAACTATCGGGTGACTAACCTGATGCTGCTTAAACTAACCGGACAAATAGAATCATTAGTCAAATAATACGCAAATAACAATCATAAATATGGAAACAATGGAAAATAACCTTCCTTCCGCTACTCATCAGGAGAAAGCAAAAAAAATGAAGAAACTTCGTCGCTGGCAGATTGCTATCAGCCTTTTCGGAGTGGCTATTATTGTTTGGGGAGTGATTGAAGTGATCTGCCTTTTTTTGAATTATAGCCAGACGGAGACTAGTAACGATGCACAAATAGAACAATATGTGTCTCCTATCAATCTACGTGCTTCAGGTTACATTGACAAAATCTACTTTACAGAACATCAGGAGGTACATAAAGGAGATACTTTGCTGGTACTGGATGATCGTGAATATAAAATTCGCGTAATGGAGGCTGAAGCTGCCTTGAAGGATGCGCAAGCCGGTGCGACCGTCATCAATGCTACACTCAATACCACGCAGACAACAGCATCTGTTTACGATGCGTCTATTGCCGAGATTGAAGTACGGTTGGCGAAACTGGAAAAAGACCGGAAACGATATGAGAACCTCGTGAAACGAAATGCGGCTACTCCTATCCAACTTGAACAGATTGTCACTGATTATGAAGCTACGCGTAAGAAGTTGGAAGCTACGAAAAGGCAGAAAAAAGCAGCTCTTTCCGGTGTAGATGAAGTGTCCTACCGTCGCATGAATACCGAAGCGGCTATTCAAAGAGCAACAGCTGCGCTCGAAATGGCCCGGTTGAATCTTTCCTATACGGTTGTAATAGCTCCTTGTGACGGAAAACTCGGCCGTCGTTCATTAGAGGAAGGACAGTTTATTTCGGCAGGGCAGACCATCACCTATATTCTTCCTGATACCCAGAAATGGATCGTTGCCAATTATAAGGAGACACAAATCGAGAACCTGCATATCGGACAGGAAGTATTTGTCACAGTAGATGCCATTAGCGATAAAGAGTTTAAAGGCAAAGTCACCTCTATATCAGGAGCTACCGGGTCTAAATATTCATTAGTGCCGACGGATAATTCGGCAGGTAATTTTGTGAAGATTCAGCAACGTATTCCCGTACGAATCGATTTCACCGATTTATCGAAAGAAGATAACGAACGGTTAGCAGCAGGCATGATGGTAGTAGTGAAAGCCAGACTCTAATCCCTCCGCCTCTTCTGTCTATATACAGTGCCTTATAATTTTTAATTTATATTTTTAATTAGTCCGATGCCCTCTTATCCTAAAAATTATCCTTTCTATGGTTGGATGCCCAAGCCGTTGGGTATTATCATTCTGTTATTTTTCTTTCTGCCGATTCTTACGGTAGGCGGGGTTTATTCGGTGAATAGCACCGAAATGATGAGCGGGCTTGGCATAATATCCGAGCATATCCAGTTTGCCAACTTTGTTACTTCTATTGGTATGGCAGCCTTTGCTCCTTTCCTATATCAGTTGGTGTGTGTACGGCGGGAGAAGATGATGTGTATTGTCGGGTTTGCGTTCATGTATATATTCAGTTATATCTGTGCAAAGACAGACAGCGTTTTTCTGTTGGCGCTTTGTAGTCTTCTGACGGGTTTCTTGCGTATGGTACTGATGATGGTCAATCTGTTCACACTCATTTGGTATGCGGGTGGAATGGAAGCTACCCGCAATATTACTCCGGGGTTGGAGCCGAAAGATACTGCCGGTTGGAATAAATTGGACATTGAAAGATGTGTGAGTCAGCCGGCTGTTTATCTGTTTTTTATGATTCTGGGACAGTCGGGCACAGCATTGACGGCTTGGCTGTCCTTTGAATATGAGTGGAAATATGTGTATTACTTTATGATGGGGATTCTCCTGATCTCTATTTTGCTCTTGTTTATTACCATGCCGAATTATAAGTTTCCCGGAAGGTTTCCTATTAATTTCCGTAAGTTCGGCAATGTCACTGCATTTTGCATCTCGCTGACTTGTCTCACGTATGTGCTGGTTTATGGAAAAGTACTCGACTGGTATGATGACGAATCTATTCGTTGGGCGACAGCTGTAAGTATTCTTTTTGCGGGAATTTTTCTATATATGGACGTAACGCGCCGGTCGCCTTATGTTTTGCTGGATGCGTTCAAACTGCGTACTATACGTATGGGAGCATTACTTTACTTATTATTGATGGTGATAAACTCCAGTGCTATGTTTGTCAATGTGTTTGCAGGAGTGGGGATGCATCTCGATAATCTGCAAAATGCTTCATTAGGTAATTGGTGTATGGTAGGTTATGCTATTGGCGCCGTGATTGCTATGGTGTTGGGAGGTAAGGGGTTACATTTTAAGTATCTGTTTGCGATGGGATTCTTCTTCCTGTCTTTATCAGCTGTTTTCATGTATTTCGAGGTGCAGACAGCAGGAGTTTACGAGCGTCTGAAATATGCAGTTATCATCCGTGCCATAGGCATGATGATTCTGTATGCGCTGACGGCTGCTTATGCCAATCAACGTATGCCTTTTAAATATCTTTCCACCTGGATCTGTATTATGCTTACTGTGCGTATGGTTGTGGGACCGAGTATTGGCGGAGCAATTTATACAAATGTTTTGCAAGAGCGGCAACAACACTATATAACCCGTTATGCGCAAAATGTGGACCTGCTTAATCCGGATGCTTCCACTTCCTTCCTTGGTACGGTACAGGGTATGAAATATCAGGGAAAGAGTGAGACGGAAGCCCGTAACATGGCTGCTATATCTACCAAAGGGCGTATTCAGGTGCAGGCCACGCTCTCTGCACTCAAAGAGATGGCGGGATGGACAATTTATGGTGGGTTAATTTGTATGATATTTGTGCTCGTTGTTCCTTATCCTAAACGAAAATTGCTAACTTAGCGTCGTTTTTGATAATGATCTGTTAATATATTAGTATGATGGATAGCGGACAAGATCGTTTATTGCAGTTTGATCGCGATTTATTAAGTGGGAAAAATATATGTAGTTCCGAAGGGATATTTGTAAATTTTCCACCCTCACTGAAGAAACCTTTTCAAATGAAAGGACTGGGGCTGATTATTTGCCGCCAGGGTAATTTCCAGTTTTCGCTTAATCAGAAAAAGCATTTCGCAGGAGCAGGCGAAAGTTTGTTTATTCCCGAAGACGGCGAGTTTCAGGTTTTGCAAGAGTCGGAAGACATGGAGGTGCGGATTTTGATCTATCAGATAGAACCGATCCGGGATATTATGGGGAATCTGGTTGTTTCCATGTATATGTATTCCCGCCTTACTCCCGAAGAACCTTCTTGTGTATGGTCTACTGGTGAGGAAGAAGAGATTGTAAAGTATATGTCCTTATTGGACAATGTGTTACAGTCGGAAGAAAATTCATTTAAACTTTATGAGCAGAAATTACTTCTACTTGCATTGACGTACAGGATTTGCTCTATTTATAATCGCAAACTCGTCAATGACGGGCGGGAAGTGGGAGGACGCAAAAATGAAGTCTTTATTCACTTGATCCAGTTAATCGAAAAATATTATATGCAGGAACGGGGTGTTGAGTTTTATGCGGATAAATTGTGTTTGTCTCCTAAATATCTTTCTGCCGTTTCTAAGAGTATCTGCGGATATACCGTGCAGGAACTTGTATTCAAAGCTATCATTCGTAAGAGCATCTCATTGCTTAAAAATACGCAGAAAGATATTCAGGAGATTTCAAATGCCTTCGGCTTCCCTAATGCTTCTTATTTCGGTACGTTCTTTAAGAAGCAGGTTGGGGTTTCACCGCAGCAATATCGGAAGAATCTTTAAACGTTTATTCTTTTTCGCCGTAGGCAAGATCGCCTGCATCGCCCAGTCCCGGAACAATGTAAGAATGTTCGTTGATTTCAGGATCGATGGCAGCGCACCAGATTGTCGTCTTGTCTTCCGGAAATACATTCTTTATATGATCGATAGCCTTTTGGCTGGCGATAATCGAAGCAACATGAATTTCGGCCGGGTGGCCTTTGGTCAGCATTGCCTGGTAACTAAGTTCCATACTCCCTCCTGTTGCCAGCATAGGGTCGGTGATAATCAGCGTTTTGTCATCAATGCGGGGAGAAGCGATATATTCTATGTGTATATCGAATTTTAGCGTATCTTTATATTTGCGGTAAGCGGAAACAAACGCATTCTCCGCTCCGTCGAAATAACTAAGGAAACCTTGATGGAAAGGAAGACCTGCACGCAGGATCGTACTGATTACTAAATTGTTGTCCGGTGTACTGACCGGAGCGATTCCCAGTGGTGTCTGGATGTTCTTTACCGAGTATTTAAACTCTTTACTCATTTCATAAGCCATGATTTCTCCGATCCGTTCTATGTTACGGCGGAAACGCAGGCGGTCATTCTGAACTTCTACATTTCTAATTTCGGATATGTACTGGTTTAGAATCGAATTAGTTTGGCCAAAATCAATTACTTTCATATTATATTTTAATCAGATTTTAATCTCATTTTCACAGCATTGCTAGCATACTGACTTGCAAAGTAAACGATAATCTTTCAAATTGCAATATTCAGTTTGCAGATATTGTTAGGAATTTATAAAAGAGTTTCAATTAGGGAAAAATTTCTCTAATACCTTCTTCCTTTCCAAAGAAAGTATTACTTTTGTAGCCGGATTTACAAGGGGCTATCCAAAGCTCCCCATGTTAAGGTGAAAAGAGATAGAAAACAAAATACCAATTTTAATTAATTCAAAGAAAATGGCAAATTTAGATTTAAGCAAGTACGGCATCACAGGTGTGACCGAGATTTTGCACAATCCGTCTTATGATGTTTTGTTCGCTGAAGAAACAAAACCGAGTCTGGAAGGCTTTGAAAAAGGTCAAGTAACTGAATTAGGCGCTGTGAACGTGATGACAGGTATCTATACCGGTCGTTCTCCTAAAGATAAATTCTTCGTTAAGAATGAAGCTTCTGCTGATTCTGTATGGTGGACTTCTGAAGATTACAAAAACGACAACAAACCATGTACTGAAGAAGCTTGGGCTGACTTGAAAGCTAAAGCTGTAAAACAACTTTCCGGCAAACGTTTGTTCGTTGTTGATACTTTCTGTGGTGCTAACGAAGCTACTCGTATGAAAGTACGTTTCATCATGGAAGTAGCTTGGCAGGCTCACTTCGTAACTAACATGTTCATCCGCCCGACTGCTGAAGAACTTGCTAACTACGGAGAACCTGATTTCGTATGTTTCAATGCTTCTAAAGCAAAAGTTGACAACTACAAAGAACTGGGCTTGAACTCTGAAACTGCTACAGTATTCAACCTGAAGACTAAAGAACAAGTAATCCTGAATACTTGGTACGGTGGTGAAATGAAGAAAGGTATGTTCTCTATCATGAACTACATGAACCCGCTTCGTGGTATCGCTTCTATGCACTGCTCTGCTAACACCGATATGGAAGGAACTAGCTCTGCTATCTTCTTCGGTCTGTCTGGTACAGGTAAGACTACTTTGTCTACTGACCCGAAACGTAAATTGATCGGTGACGACGAACACGGATGGGATAACGAAGGTGTATTCAACTACGAAGGTGGTTGCTACGCTAAGGTTATCAACCTGGATAAAGAAAGTGAACCGGATATCTACAATGCTATCAAACGTGACGCTTTACTTGAAAACGTAACTGTTGATGCTAACGGTAAGATTGATTTCACAGATAAGAGCGTGACTGAAAACACTCGTGTTTCTTATCCTATCTATCACATCGAAAACATCGTTAAAC
>ERZ1106931.806-NODE-806-length-16826-cov-30.418639_pt1 | contig 16826 bp, 15 predicted proteins | sample MGYA00403664_ERZ1106931 | MGnify/ENA primary metagenome ERZ1106931 (study PRJEB35170, sample SAMEA104062435) | human gut metagenome | biome: human gut; feature: human-associated habitat; material: faeces | place: Denmark | collected 2012-06-29 ... | reverse complement strand
CCACTAGGTCCTTTTGCTTCCCTCTTTTTCTATTATCATTTCACTTTACAATTCACGTTTGCTGGTATATCTAGAAATTTGTGATTTTTTTCTTGCATTGTATTGATTAAGGTATTATAATTTACAAGCACTGAAAATCACTTGGATCTTTAGCTCAGTTGGTAGAGCAACTGACTCTTAATCAGTGGGCCAAGAGTTCGAGTCTCTTAAGATCCACCATCGTGCAAATCAAGTCCTTGGGAAACCAAGGATTTTTTTGTTTCACTTCAAAAGGCAACCCATACGTATTATTTAAGGTTGCCTTTACAATATTTTCTTATCTTTCTCGCTTTTTCTTATCGATATAGACTTGTTCGTCTTTTTCAGAGATATGTTCAAGTCCAGTATTGAACAAATCTTTGATATGGTTATCTGTCAAAGTGTAAAGAACCTGTTTCCCCTGCCTGTAAAAAGTGACAATATCATGTTTTCTTAAGACTGCAAGCTGATGAGAGACTCTTGACTGAGACATTCCCATGATTTCTGCAATATCATTCACACAAAGTTTGTTATTGCTGAGCAAGCAAATCAAAGTCAGTCTGGTTTTATCTGCAAACAGCGAATAAAACGAAGACAGTTTCTCAAGTGTCATATCGGAAAGACTGCTTTCTTTGATCTGTTCCAATTCAGTGTTCATGTTCATGTTTTCCATACTATTTTTCATTATACCATCAACAATTTCTATTATGCGCTTTTTCAATGAAATTTGTCAACTTTTGGCTTTCCTTTACTATATATATTATATATAATATATATGTTTCATAAAAATACAATATGTTATAAGGGGGATATGTTATGACAAAGAATGACACAACAATTTTCATCAAAGGTGACTATGTCACTCTTGGTCAGATTCTGAAGTTCTTGGACCTTGTCCAAACAGGCGGAGAAGAAAAGATTTTCTTGGCCGAAAACAACGTCACCTTCAACGGAGAAAAAGAAGAAAGACGCGGAAAGAAAATCAGAGTTGGTGATGTCATCACCATCAATGAAAAGAAATATCAGATATGTATGTCAAAAGACTAGTTCTTCATAACTTCCGCTGTTATGAAGATCTGGATTGTTCCTTTCCGAAAGACAGAATCTATCTTACCGGTGATAACGGGACAGGTAAGACCAATGTCATCGAAGCCATCTATTATCTGACAATCGGAAGAAGTTTCAGAAAAGCAGATAACAGTGAGTTGATCAGAAAAGGCGAACAATCCGCATCGATCTATCTGGAGTATCATTCCACTAAGGATGATCAGGATCACTCTCTATCATGCCTTATCGGTACCAATTACAAGGTATTTGCCGTCGATGGTGAGAAGGTCAATTCCTTATCCAAGATTCTGAGAAAACTATTGGCAGTCTATTACGATCCTTCCCTTGTGTTCTTCTTCAAAGATGATCCAGAGGCAAGAAGAAGGTTCCTTGATGAGGCTCTCAGCCAATTGTCCCCGCAGTATCTCTTCGCTATCGGAAGATACAAGAAGCTATTAAAAGAAAGAAACACTGCATTGCAGCAGAATTATGACAGCGATGTCATCGATGTATTGAAAAACGAACTGATCAATCTTTCCTACAGGATCGTCAAAGACAGAAGCGATCTGATTGCAAAGCTTTCAAAAGACGCAAACAGATACTATTCCTTACTTTTCCAAGAAGGAGACAGAAACTTCTCCTTGTCCTACAAGACAAACTGTCCGCTGGAAGCCGATCAGAAGCGTTATCAGGAACTCTCCATGAAATACTTTGAATCGACAAAGTCAAATGAGAGTCTGAAGAAGGCCACGATCATCGGGCCTCACAGAGATGATTTGTTAGGCGTATTGAACGGAAACAGCCTTTCGGGATATGGAAGCCAAGGCGAGAACAGACTCGCTTCCTTGAGCCTGAAATTAGCTGTTCTGGACGAATTTGCCAAAACGCTAGGCGATGTACCCATCCTACTATTAGATGATGTCACATCGGATTTAGATGACAGAAGATGCAGAAACCTATTGTCTCTCATCCACAGTGAAAACCAACAAGTGTTCGTCACAGGAACGACAATCCGTGGCGGATTTGAAGACTATGCCTTGTTCAAGACGAACAAAAACCAACAGATTCAGGAGGTAAAAACAAATGAATGAAGAAAACAAAGAGCTGATTGACGAAAAAGTATTGCAGCGTCAGAAAGAACTTGAAAAACAGCAAAAAAAAGTTGCTCAGGTCGCTAGCGATGAACAGCTCGGTGCTGATAAGAAGCCAATTGAGAAACCAGCAGAAGAAAAGCCGAAGGAAGAAGACTTCGAAGAGCAGCATGTCGAACACGTCGACATGAACACTGCTCAGGAAGAAGCCAAGATGAAGGCAAAGGATGACTATACCGGAGCCGACATCGAGATTCTTCAGGGACTTGAAGCCGTCCGTCAGCGTCCTGGTATGTACATCGGCACAACTTCCAGCCGTGGTCTTCATCATCTTGTAAGAGAGGCCGTCGATAACGGTATCGATGAAGCGATGGCTGGATTCTGCAAACACATCAAGGTCACCATTCTCCCCGGCACAAAGGAAAATCCAATCAACAGAGTCCGTGTCGAAGACGATGGCCGTGGTATTCCTTGCGATATCAACCCCACTTCCAAAATCTCCACTGTCGAAACTGTCTACACCATCCTTCACGCAGGCGGAAAATTCAACGACAAGACTGGATATAAGATTTCAGGAGGTCTGCACGGCATCGGTGTCAAAGCCGTCAACGCTTTGTCCACCTATGTCGAGGTCACCGTCTATCGCGATGGCAAGATTCATAGAATCCGTTTTGAAAACGGCGGCCACACCATCGCTCCTGGACTTGAAGTCATCGGAGACTGTCCGGAAGATAAGACAGGAACGACTGTCGAGTTCACCCCGGATCCTTTGATCTTCAAAGAGACCACCACTTTCGATTTCCCGACAATTGCCACTTATTTAAGACAGACCGCATATCTCACTCGCGGTGTCGATATCACAATCGATGATGTAAGAGATCCGGAAAACGTCCACTCCGCTCATTATTGCTTCAACGATGGTATCACCGAATATGTCCGTTTCATCAACGAATCCAAAGACAGAGTCTTCGAAGATATCCCCTATTGCAACGGCGCTTCGACCGTTCAGACCGGCGGACTTGATGTCAAACCGACAACTGTTATCGTCGAAGCTGCATTCCAGCCGACAAAATCCGGCATTCTCAATATGAACTCCTTCTGCAACAACATCCGCACCAACGGCGGCGGAACCCACGAAGAAGGTTTCCGTCTTGCTATCGGAAGAGAGCTCAACAACTACTTCCGCACCAAAGGTTTCTTGAAAGACAGCGATGAGAACTTCAGAAGTGATGACTGCTTGGAAGGTCTGACTGTCGTCTTAAGCGTCAAGCATACCAACCCACAGTACGAAGGTCAGGTCAAAGACAAACTCGGAAACGATGAAGTCAGAAAGATCACCTCCTCCATTGTCGGCGACTTCTTAAAAGAATATCTCATGGAACACCCTGCCGAAGGAAAGGCATGGTATAGCAGAGTCGAATCCGCATACAAAGGAAGAAAAGCAGCAGAAAGAGCAAGAGCAGCCGCCCAGGGAAAACTCGGTGTCGGCGGCGGCCTTCCCGACAAATTGGTCGACTGCATCTCAAAAGATCCCAGCGAACGTGAACTCTTCATCGTCGAGGGTAACTCCGCAGGCGGCTCCGCTGTCCGTGGAAGAGACGCAAGAACACAGGCTATCCTTCCTTTAAGAGGTAAGATTCTCAATGTCGAAAAGGCTCAGGCCCAGAGAATCGAAAAGAACGCTGAAATCTATAATATGGTCACCGCTATCGGTGCCGGACAGGGCGAACAGTTCGATGTCAGCAAAATCAAATATGACAAAGTCGTCATCATGACCGATGCTGATGTCGACGGAAGCCATATCAGAATTCTGTTGATGACCTTCTTCTATCGTTTTATGAGACCGCTTGTCGAAACAGGCCATCTCTATATCGCACAGCCTCCTCTCTACCGTCTCACCTACCAGGGACATCATTATTACGCCTTCAATGATGACGAGCTTGAAGGAATCAAGTCTCATCTTCCCAGCAATGCAAGATATGCCTTGCAGCGTTATAAAGGTTTAGGTGAAATGGATCCTAGCCAGCTCAACGAGACGACTATGGATAAGAATCATAGACGTATGCTTCAGGTTACAATCGAAGATATGCAGGAAGCCAATGATGCATTGATCGACCTGATGGGCGAAAATGTCGAACCTCGTAAGGAATATATTTCCGCCAATGCGAAGTTCGTCAAGAATCTTGATATCTAAAGGAGGTGAACAGAATGTCAGAAAACGAAGAAAAGAAAATAAACGAAGAAGAAAGCACGGATGCCTCCGAAGAATCTTCTGTTGAAAACGTCGAAGAAAACGAAGAGATTTCCGATAAGGAAGCAGCTGAAAAGAAGGGGGCAGGTATTGTAGGTCTTCAGGAAGGCATCACTCCTGGTGTCACACCGGACGAATTCGGTCCTGAGATCAAGTCCTCCTTCCTCGACTATGCTGTCTCCACTTTGACAAGCCGTGCCATCCCTGACGCAAGAGACGGCATGAAGCCTGTTCAAAGAAGAATCATCTACGATATGTGGGAAATGGGCGTCACGCCGGATAAGCCGTTTAAGAAATCCGCACGTGTCGTCGGTGACGTCATGGGTAAATATCACCCGCACGGCGACTCTTCCATCTACATGGCAATGTGCCGTCTTGCACAGGATTTCGCCATGCGTTACACACTCGTTCAAGGCCATGGTAACTTCGGTTCACCAGATGGCGATGAACCAGCAGCAGCCCGTTACACCGAAGCCAGATTATCCAAAATCGCATTGGAGATGACAAGAGATATCGATAAGGACACCGTTCCTTTCATCGATACCTATGACGCAGACGGAAAAGAACCTGTCGTTCTTCCTTCCCGTTTCCCGAACCTTCTTTGCAACGAGTCTTCCGGCATTGCTGTCGGTATGGCTACATCCATTCCGCCTCATAACCTCAATGAAACAATCAGTGCCGTCCAAGCCCTTATCAAGGCTCCTGAGATGGGTGTTGAAGATCTCATGCAGATCATCAAAGGACCTGACTTCCCTGGAGGCGGCATCATCTTAGGCAGAAAGGGAATCAAAGAATATTTCGAAACAGGAAGAGGATCCGTCAAAGTCCGCTCCAAATATTACACAGAAGAAAAAGCCGGCCATACAGAGATTGTCTTTACTGAACTTCCTTATATGGTCAACAAGAGAGATCTTGCAAAAAAGATTTCTGATCTTGTCGACAACAAGACCATCGAAGGCATTTCCAATGTCGCTGACTACACTTCCGATAAGATGGGTACTCACTTTGTCGTCATTCTGAAAAAAGGTGCCATTCCGGAATTGGTATTGAACCACCTCTTCCGTTACACCTCTTTGCAGTCTTCTTTCGCTGTCAACATGCTCGCTCTTGATAATGGAACTCCTCGCATTCTCAACATGAAACAGGCGATGAAAATCTATATCGATCATCAGGAAACCATCATCACAAGAAGAACACAGTACGATCTTGCCAAGGCTTTGGCAAGAATTCATATCATCGATGCCATTCTGGCTGTTTGCGATGCTATCGATGAGACTGTTCACATCATCCGTTCTTCCAAGACTGGAGAAGAGGCGACAAGAAGACTTATCGAGCGCTTCAATTTCGATGAAATTCAGTGCAAAGCCATTCTCGATATGCCGTTAAGAAGACTTACCGGTCTTGAACAGCAGAAGTATCTCGATGAAAAGAATGCTCTTGTCAGCGATACCAATCATTACAACGACATCCTCTCCAACAAGGAGACGCTTGAAAATGTTCTCATCGAAGAACTTGAGGTCATCAAGAAGAAGTACGGCGATGAAAGAAGAACCGAGATTGCCGATTATGATTATGATGAGAGCGATGAAGATCTCATCCCGAACAAGGAAATCCTCATCTTCCTTACAAAAGGCGGCTATATCAAGAGAGTCGATCCGGATGAATTCCGCACCCAGAACAGAGGTGGTGTCGGTGTTCAGGGCATGAAGACAAAAGCCGATGACGATATCAAGATCTTACGTCATTCCAGAACAAAGACCGACGTTCTCTTCTTTACGAATTTCGGCCGTGTCTATCATTGCCGCGGTTATCAGATCCAGGAAGGCAACAGAACAAGCAAGGGTATCCCGATTGTCAACCTTCTCAGATTGCTCGATAAGGAAGAAGTCACTGCAATCATCTCTATGAACGATTACAGCGAGAATACCTACCTCTTCTTCGCAACAAAAGATGGCATTGTCAAACGCTCTGAAGCCAAAGAATTCGAGAACATCAATGTCAATGGTAAGATCGCTATCAGTCTGCGTGAAGACGATGAATTATTGGATGTCAGAGTCACAGACGGCAACGCTCTTGTCTCCTTAGGCTCCAGCGAAGGCAAAGTCTGCACCTTCAATGAAAACGATGTCCGTTGCATGGGAAGAACAGCAACCGGCGTCAAAGGCATCGACTTAAGCGAAGGATGCCATGTTGTCGGTCTTGTCACTTCCATCGATGGAAATAAGATCTTCTCCTTATCCAACAACGGTTACGGAAAGATCACTGCCGGCGAAGAATACCGTATCACTTCCCGTGGCAGCAAGGGTGTCAGGACTATCCGTGAAACTGATAAGAACGGTGGTTTGTTCGTCATTAAGAATGTCCACGGCGATGAAGATATCATCCTTATCACCGATCATGGTACAACCATCCGTACTTCCTTAAGCCAGGTCAGCGAAACCGGCCGTAATACAGTCGGTGTCAAGATCATCACTCTCAGAAACAATGAGAAACTCTCCTCTGTCTCTGTCCTTCCTGCCGATGAAGAATTTGATGCAAAAGACGAAGAAATCAAAGAAGAAGCAGTGAAAACAGATGAGGACAGCGCTTTGAAGGAACTTCTCAAGAGAGCCGAAAAAGAAGGCGATGGAGATTTCGGAGATGAGCAGGAATAATTAGTCCTTGCAACCCCACTGTAAAAAGACTAAGATTTTAAATTATCAAGGAGATAACAAATATGCTTGATGTCAAATATGTAATTGATCATTTAGATGAAGTCATCGAAAGACTCAACACAAGAACCGGTGACTATTCTTACTTAAGAGGACTTCCTTCTTTAGATCAGAAGAGAAGAGAAATCATCGTCAGATCCGAAGCTTTGAAGGCTGAAAGAAACGCTCAATCCAAGGAGATCGGAAAGCTTAAGGCTCAGCACAAAGACGAAGAATACAAAAAGGCTTTGGAGAAAGTCAGTTTCGACAAGGAAGAAATCGCAAGATTGGATGTCGAGCTTTCTGAAATCGACAACAAGATTCATGAAATCATGCTCAAGACACCTAACCTTCCTGATCACTCCCTTCCTATCGGAACCGATGACAGCTTCAACCGTCCTGAGAAATATTGGTCCGAACCGACAACCTTCAATTTCAAGCCCTCTTCCCACTGGGAAATCGGCATGAAGTTAGGTCTCTTCGATTTCGATAGAGCTGCCAAGGTCACAGGTTCCCGTTTCACCTTCTATCTCGGTGCCTTTGCAAGACTTGAAAGAGCTCTTGCTTCCTTCATGCTTGATACCCACACCGCACACGGCTATACCGAAGTCCTTCCTCCGTTCTTGGTCAACACCGATTCTCTTACCGGTTCCGGTCAGCTTCCTAAATTCGCTGACCAGGCCTATATGACCGAAAACACCGGTGAGCAGTTCTGGATGATCCCGACTGCAGAAGTCCCTGTCACCAACTACTACAGAAACGAAATCCTCTCCGCCAGCGACCTTCCTAAATGGTTCTGCGCTTATTCTTCCTGCTTCCGTGCAGAAGCAGGTGCCGCCGGAAGAGATACCAGAGGTATCATCCGTCAGCATCAGTTCCAGAAAGTCGAACTTGTCAAATACTGCCTTCCTGAGAACTCCTTCGATGAACTTGAATCTTTGACAGAAGAAGCCGAAAGAATCCTTGAGCTTCTCAAGCTTCCTTACAGAAGAGTCTGCCTCTCCACAGGAGATGTCGGATTCTCCTCTGCAAAGACTTTCGACCTTGAAGTCTGGATGCCTTCCTATAACGACTATGTCGAAAAGGATGGCAAGTGGGTTCCTACGACAAAGAACTACAAAGAGATTTCTTCTTGTTCCAACGATACCGATTATCAGGCAAGAAGAATGAACATCCGTTTCAAGAGAGACAAGGATAGCAAAACTGAATTTGTCCATATGCTTAATGGTTCCGGTCTCGCTGTCGGAAGAACTACAGCTGCCGTCATCGAAAACTATCAGAACGAAGATGGTACCATCACCGTTCCTGAAGTCTTACGTCCGTACATGGGCTCAGACATCATCAAGTAAACAGTCTGAAACCATTTCACTGCACTGACTTCCTGTCGGTGCAGTTTTTATTTACTATGTAGCCGCTTTACAATTGTCTTTTCCATATAGTATCCGTATAATACCAAGGTTATTTATTATCATGAACATATTCAAGAAATTCAGAAAGCTCTTTGATCCTATCGATCTGACACAGGGAGACATCAAAAAAGTCTTCACTCTTTTTCTGATTCCGATCGTTCTCAGTCTCTTCTTTCAGCAGGTCTATTCTCTTACCGATACCATCATCGTCGGAAAGAATCTGAGCGCCAACGATATAGCAGGTGTCAATAACGCTGTTTCCATCGCAAGTTTTATTCTGAATTTCAGCATCGGCTGCACATCTGGATTCTCACTTGTATTATCTAGATCAATCGGTGAGAAAAACTTAGACAAAGCAAGAAAAAGTGTCTATGTTCAATTAGTCCTTTCTATCCTTTTTTCAATCATTCTTACAATAATCGGATACTTTATAATAGATTTGCTTCTCGCATGGGTGAAGATCACACCTAGCGAGACAAACGCGAGCATGCAGGCCATCTATACAGCTGCAAAAGATTACCTTATCATCATCTTTCTCTGCGGCATTTTCTCACAGATGCTATACAACATGGTCGGTGCAATATTAAGAGCGTTAGGAGATAGCTTCACTCCTTTCCTCTTCCTTGTTGTCTCCTGCGTTCTGAATATCTTCCTTGATATCTTATTCATCGTTCCTCTTAAAATGGGCGTGAAGGGTAGTGCATGGGCGACTGTCCTTTCTCAGGAGTTAGCTGCGCTTGGTGCCTTCGTCTACGCCTTTGTCCGATACAAAGAACTGCGATTCAGAAAAGAAGATCTAAAACCGAGCGGATCATTTATCTACGAACATATCAGACTCGGTATTCCGTTAGGATTCCAGTGGTCCATTCTCTTTATCGGCATTATCATCATGTCAGCCGCCGTCATTCCGTTTGATATGATTGACAGTACAAGCATGGTAGCTGGAAACCCTGCCCAGGTCGGATACGGAATTTCAAACAAACTATCTGCTATTCTGATGGGAATCTTTTCTGCTATTGGAACAGCCTTATTGTCATTCATCTCCCAGAACAAAGGTGCAAAAAAGTATGACCGAATCAGAAAAGGATTTGATTTTTCCTGCAAGTTATCGATCATCTTATCTTTCTTCTGCGTTACGCTAGGCCTGCTTCTTACGATTAACGGTGCTTACCAGTATTTCTTCTTATCCAAAGAATCCATATCTGAAGTATCCATCAAATACGGAAATGCCTATCTCTATGTGGCACTTCCGTTCTATATTGCGCTCGCTTTCATCTACATCGGAAGAAATACGGTACAGGCATTGGAGAAGCCACTCTTCCCTTTGCTCAGTGGTGTTGTCGAGCTTATTGCAAGAACGCTTATCTGTCTCTTCCTCCCTACTATGATCAATCATGGTCCGATCAATTCCTCCGCCTCTTTTGCAAGCTACCTCATTATCTGTTTTGCGGATCCGATCACTTGGTTCTTATCCAATATCGTCGTTACAATTCCATCCTTCGTCTATCTGAACCGAATGAAAAAAGGTCTTTATCAGGAAAAAGACTTCTCTGAATCAAATAAGTAATATGAAGCTGTGTTACAGATTCGCCTGCTTTTTCTTTTTGCTTAGCAACAATAATACAAGATAAGCAATGCCGCCTAAGAAAATAATAATAGCCCAGAACTGAGAAGGAGATATGCCAGGAATCAAGTTTCCGCGGTGGTCTCCTCTTAAGAATTCGATAAGGAAACGGAACACCCCATAAGAGATCATATAGATTGGGAAGGTGTATTCGAAGTTGTGTCTATAGGCCAGATAGAAAAGAATACCGGCCAAAAGAAGCAGGAAAATAGCTTCAAAGAGATTGGTAGGCCAGACCTTTACTGAGGTGGTATTGAACTTGATTCCGAAGATGGAGTCAGTCGGAGAACCATAACAGCATCCATCAAGGAAACATCCGATTCTTCCTAATCCGTGTGCAAAGGGAACACAGGGCCCAGCAATGACCATGAGCTTAGATAAGAAAGGCGGATTCTTCTTTTTCATCCATGTGAAATACTGAATGAAGAAGGCTATTACTCCTCCGATCAGTCCGCCGAAGAATGTCATCGCCCAAGTCCAGTGATAGCCGTCTGGATTCTCGATGAAGTCATAGAGATTCTGAAACAGAATAGCAAAGACGATCGCAACTGCACCGCTGATAGACACGGCGATTTCAATATTGGTCGTGACGCCTTTCTTCATCTGTATTTCCTTGAAATAGATTTCAAGGAACACAAAATCAAGAATGAATCCTAATACAATGAGAAAAGGATATATATCAAATCCGATATCAGGAAGCATGTGTTTCTCTCTCCTTATTCATGTAGATGACAAAGACAAGATATGCGATAGAGACAATAGCAAAAGCAGTGTTCACTGCAATATAGGAAATAGAGAATTCACTGAGTATATAAACATTCTCGAATAATAACATATTGAATAGATTAAAGCAGGCATGACCTATTATAGGAAGAACAATATTATCAATGGAAATCGCTAGATATCCTAGTATCAATCCTAAGAAAAACGTATAAACAATCTGTAATGCTGTTCCGGAATAGTTTCCTGATGTGAAGTTGATGACATGCATCAGACTGAAACAGAGAGCGGAGCATAAGACAGAGAGAAGAGATTTTAGATTGCTCTTTTCAAAGAGGGAAGAAAAGAAGAAGAGAAGGAAATAACGGAAGATGATTTCTTCGACAACGACCGAGACTATGAGAAGAAACATGTTCATGAAAAGCAGTCCTGCGTTCAGCATTTCATTTTTAGGAAGAGAGAAGATTGCTCCATAGATGATGTTGCTGAAGCAAGGCAAAAGAAGAGGAAGAACAAGAAGATAGGACTTCGTTTTTCCTTTTCTGTAATAGCAGTCTTTGTTTTTGAAAATTTCAAGCACTGCAAAAGTCATGACAACAAGAAGAAACATCGTCTTGATCAGCGACTGAAAAATATAATTGTCGCTCATCTTGTAATAAGGGACAAACTGACACGCCAAATACAGGCAAAGAAGATATAAAACGGTGAGAAGATTGTTCTTGTTTGTTTTTGTCATATCTAAATTATACGACAAATTGATTTGTTTCACGCATAGAAAAAGGCGCTATCGCTAGCGCCCATATAACAGCTCAGTCTGTATAAAGCGAATAGATTTCAGAGACAGGTGCGTTCTGACTGATTGCAACGATTGCATTGCAGATGATGTCAGCCAAAGAAATGACCTTGATCGGAATATCTTTATTGTTGATGAACTTCTCGGCAAGCGGGATGGAATCCGTGACATAAAGCTTTTCGAAGACCTTTGCAGAAGTCAGTCTCTCAAAGGCAGGATCGGATAAGACAGGATGAGTGACTGCCATGAATATTTTCTTGGCTCCAGCACCCTTTAAAGCCTTTGCTGCGGCGATTGCGCTGCCTGCGGTATCAATCATATCATCGATGATGATGCAGTCCTTATCCTGAACGCTTCCGATGATGTTCATGACTTCGGGCTGATACTTGTTGTTTCTTCTCTTATCGATGATAGCAAGAGGAGTATTGAGCTTCTCTGCAATCTTTCTGGCACGGTTGACTCCGCCGTGATCAGGAGAGACTGTGACAACATTCTCTTTATCGATATCCGGATCATTATATAAGACATGGCCGATAAGCGGGATAGCAGAAATATCGTCTTCCAGACAGGAGAAGAATCCCTGAATCTGGGCGGCGTGAAGATCGAAAGTGATGACTCTGTTGGCACCGGCTGTGACCAATAAGTCAGCGACCAGTTTGGAAGAGATCGGTTCTCTCGGTTTGGATTTACGATCCTGTCTGGCATAGCCGAAGTAAGGGATGATGACATTGATTTCGCCAGCGGATGCTCTTCTTAAGGAATCGATGAAGATCAATAATTCCATCAGGTTATCATTGACCGGCGGACAAGTGGACTGAATGATGAAAACCTGTTTTCCTCTGACAGTGTCAATAGGGCAGGCGAGGACTTCTTTGGATGGGAATTTAGCAAGATGGACATCAGCGAGTTTACAACCAAGCTTCTCAGCAACATTTTCGGCAAGTTCCGTATTAGCACTCAAAGCGTATAGGACTGCATTCTTATCGAGCTTCATGTTAATCCTCCTAAAGCACGTCTATTAGTTTACAACAATCATTCAAAATTATTAAGATTGAATGACAATTATTTGACAAAAAACTTTGGATTATCTTACATTCTCTTCCTGTTTGCGATGTGTCTCATCGTCCGGTTCTGCGATGACATAGACATTTTTGCATTCCGGGAATGATGCAAACAGAACATTCTTGATCTTATCGGAAACAGCATCGCTTTCTTCCAAAGTCATGTTTTTGTCCTGAAGAAGATAGATATCAAGATAGAATTTCTCGCTGAAAATACGGGAGTGAATCAACTTCACGTTCTTTTCTTCAACAACAGTATAAAGAACTTTTTTGACTTCGTTCATCTTTTCTTCGGAGATAGCGTGATCGGTGAGTTCTCTTGAAGCTGTCTGGAAGGTCTCTACACCGATGACGATGACCATGATTGCAATCGGATAAGTGAATAAGGAATCGAGGAAATTGTTGTTCGGAAGCCAGACATAGCCAAACAGAGCGATGACTGCAGCGACAGAGGAGAATGCATCGACAATCTGATGCCAGGCATCGGCTCTCATCGCTTTGGAGTGGGCTTTCTTGGCTCCATACATCGTAATGAAGAACATGATTCCTTTGATGATGATGCTAGCAAGAGCAAGTGAAAGAGAGACGTACCACATCGAAGTGAAGGCGATAGTCTGTTCAGCTTCTCCTCCTTTGATGATCTCGATCAAGGATTCAGTCGATTCGATGATGATTTCTCCTGCCGTAACAAATAGGATGATTGATAAGATCAATGAGGCGATGCTCGCCCATCTTTCATATCCGTAATTGTATTTGTTGTTTCTTTTTCTCGCTGCAATCCAGACAGAGATGACAGCGATGATGGTTGTAAGGACATCGCCTGTCCCGTGAACGCCATCGGAGAAGACCGCAGAAGAGGATACGACTCTTCCGACAATGATCTTCGTCACACCTAAGAGAAGATTCAAGACGACGGAGATGATGCCGATGATGGTGGCAATCTTCACTGGTTCCTTCTCTTGTTCTTCAATGCCTGCTTTTCTTTCTTTATTCATAGTAGCTATCCTTTGGTAATACAAGAAGAAGCGTTCCCTCTTTGACAGAGATTCTTCCTTCTTTGGCAATGAACTGATTCGATATCCCTAAAGGAACATCATCATCCATGCTGATGTCCTTTACGGTATAGAGCAGATTCTCGATATCGACGCCCTTGCTTTCCCCATTATAGCTGAAAACAGAAAGAAATCCACTTTTCAATGGTTTTAAGCGGATACATGAATTATGTATCATATGAACGACAATTTGATTGTTTTCTGAAAAAAGATAGCCTTTCGCCCCTTTTTTGACAAGATAGAAAAGGACCTGGATGTTGGCTAGGGTGTGTTCGATCTTCCCTCCCAAGCATCCATAGAATTCAAAGGTATCATATCCTTTTTCGAGAAGATATTTGACAGCAAAAAAGGTATCGGTATCATCTTTTCTGACAGGAAGAGCAATCTTTTCTTTTGGATGTTTGAGATTCTTTATATCGAGCGTATCAAAGTCACCGATAAACAAGTCCGGTTCCATATTGTCAGAGAGGAATGCGTTGTATCCGCCGTCGCAGGCGACAAAGATATCCGCTTTCTTCTCTTTGAGAAAAGAACAATCCTTCAAAGGGCATGCTCCGACGATCAATGCTTTTTTCATTCGACCACCCCCGAAAGAAAGACTCCTTTCTTTTTCGCTTCTTCATAGACTTCTTTTTCTTTGTCGATCATCCCTAATTCAAGATATAGCTTCATCAGGCCTTCATAGCCTTCCTTCATGCCGGATAAGGCTGCTTTTCTATAGTATTCAAGAGCACCCTTCCTATCGAGCTGGAATAAGTCTCCGTAATGCTTGCATTTAGCCATTTCAAGGTAAGCTTTCTTATACCCGTGGTCACAACATATCCTCAAAGCGTTTCTGGCCTCTATCGGTTTGCTGTCTTTCCATAACAGATAAAGATAATAGGTTCCGAAATCGCTCCCTTCCTTTACAGCGAGAAGAGCCTGTCTGATAGCTTCTTCTTTATTGAGGTGAAACAGAATATCGATTTCATTGAAATAACACTGAACCAGAAAGAGATGATTCTTCCCTTTGAAAGAGGAACTCGTCTGCAATATCTGTCCGATATCATACTTCTGTTCAGCAGTCGTGAAGATATCTTTTGCCTTCTCGATAAGTTCTTTTAAGAGTTCATCTCTTGTCAGTTTCTTTTCCATGGTTTTATCATAGCGTCAACTACCCATCACCTAAAGGCAATGGACTTGTAACTGCCCAGTCGTACTAACGGCTTGCGCCTCCGACCTTTAATCCCCGATAGATATTGCTATCTAAAGTGGCGTTACATCATAGGGTGGTTGACAGCACCCTTTGCAGCAGAGTTTACTCTGTTACAACTGTATTAGGTACTTGGCTATCTGCTAGATAGTCTATTCCCATATGATACAGATTCATAGCTCCAATACGATCATCATTGGATTTACAGCCGCAGTTTTTACAAGTAAACAAATGTATCTTCTTATTGCGGTTTGCTTTTTCAGTATGTCCACAAATAGGACAACACTGACTTGTATAAGCAGGATCAACTTTAATTACAATAGATTGATTCTGTTTAGCCTTGTACATAAGTTTTTGTTCAAGGTCATAGAAAGACCATGATACAGAAACATAACGGTCTTTTGTTTTGACATGTTCTGTGGCATTACGAATGCCCGACAGATCTTCCAATACAAAGAGTGTATGCTTTGGGTTGTTCTCAACGAGTGCCTTTGATACACAATGGTTGACATCTTGCATCCAACGGTTTTCTCGCTGACCGATTGCTTTTAATCTTCGTCTTGAAGAGGGAGTCTGTCGCATTTGGAGTTCTTTACGAAGTTTGGAATAATTGGCGCGTTTCTGTTTGATGGTTTTGCCGCTGACAAAACCTGACTTGTGCTTGCTGTCATAAGTGGCAACGACAAAGTTAATGCCTCTATCAATGCCTACGACATTACAAATGTCAGAAATGTCACATTCTTCCACATCATAAGTTACTGGTATGTGAAGATAATATTTGCCATGTTTACTTACAAGGCTGGCAGTACCAAACTTGTAAATTATGCGGTCAAAATATTTAGACATGCCTTCAGTGAAATACGGCAGTTTAATACGACCCTTAAGTGTATTCACAGAAAAACGGTTCTGAGTCAAAGAATAATCTCTGTTCCAAACCAAGTCGTACTGAGGGTTCTTGAAAGTCGGCCGAATCCACTCGTTTTGATTTTCGAGAACGGTTTTATATCTTGCAATGACTGTTTTCAAAACAGACTGAGCCATTTGTGATTTAAGGCCAAACTTTTCTCGTAAAGCAGAATACAGAATCTTATTAAGCGAAAACTGCTTTAAATCGTGAGTTCGGAACACATAGTCTGAAACATAATTGCAGGCATCACGATAAACAGACATGGTTTCATCAAGCAAGGCCTTGTCTGTTTTGTTTACGACTATTTGAATTTTGGCCGTAACAGTCATCTGTTCCATAGATGTGCTCCTTTCACAGTTGCTTCACTGATTATTATATAATAATAATCAGTGAAAATCAATGTTTTGAGGTGAATTATGGATAATGGATACAACTGTCATAACAGACGGAAATACAGCCTTAAAGTACATATGGTTTCAGCAACCGATTATCGTAAACGATCACTCAAAGATTCTATCGCTGATGATGTCAAGCAAAAGATTTTCGATATTGCGAATATTTATGGCTACGAAATTATTGCTATGGAAACCGACAAAGACCATATGCATTTCTTGTTAAGTTACGATACAATAGATAGAGTTTGCGATATTGTCAGAATTGTAAAGCAAGAAACAACGTATTATTCATCACACAGATATGGTTTGCTTTTGTCTAAACAGTATTGGAAGAAAAAGAAAGTTTGGTCAGACGGATATTCTGCTTGTAGCATCGAAAAAGTATCATCAGCTACCATAAAAAATATATTGAGAGTCAGGGGTAATGACTAAAGATTTACAAGGCTCCTCCCACCACCTGAAGGTAGTGGGTTTCCGCCTGTGGCAAACGAAAGATTTTATTTATGAATAAAAAAGAGAAAATCGAGTAGGCTAGAAAATTGAAGAAAATCTTCAATTTCCATCACCTCTCACACC
>ERZ1106931.800-NODE-800-length-16984-cov-2.873885_pt1 | contig 16984 bp, 13 predicted proteins | sample MGYA00403664_ERZ1106931 | MGnify/ENA primary metagenome ERZ1106931 (study PRJEB35170, sample SAMEA104062435) | human gut metagenome | biome: human gut; feature: human-associated habitat; material: faeces | place: Denmark | collected 2012-06-29 ... | reverse complement strand
CGCCCGAACGATTACAAAACGAGTATTTCACAGCCGTCATGAAAAGTGTAACCGTGTCGGCCGTTATTGTCGATGAAGCTCATTGTGTATCCCAGTGGGGCCATGATTTTCGCCCCGGTTATCGGTTGATAAAAGACTGGATCGAGTCGTTACCGCAACGTCCCGTTGTAGGAGCTTTTACAGCGACGGCAACGGAATACGTCAAACAGGATATGTTGAATCTTCTGGGATTGAAAAATCCTCTGGTTTTGGTAGGCGGTTTTGATCGGCCCAATTTATATTTTCGTGTTATCAAGACTGCACGAAAGACGGACTTTCTTATTTCTTATTTAGATGAACATAAGAAGGAAAGCGGCATTATTTACGCCGCCACGCGCAAGGAAACGGACAAGGTATACGATCTGTTGCGTAAGAACGGTTTTAAGGTCGGTCGTTATCATGCCGGTTTGACGGATGAAGAACGGAGACGTGTACAGGAAGATTTTACCTATGACCGTATTGAGCTGATTGTGGCGACCAATGCTTTCGGCATGGGAATTGACAAAAGCAATGTTCGCTTTGTCATTCATTGGCAAATGCCGAAAAATATGGAAAGTTATTACCAAGAGGCCGGGCGTGCCGGACGAGACGGAGCACCGGGGGAATGTATCCTTCTCTTTACGCGCGGCGATATTATGGTTCAGAAGTTTTTAATCGATGTATCATCAACTGATGAAGAGCAGAAAAAGAATGACACGGCTTTAATGAATCGAATGGTCGATTATTGTGAAACCTCTTCGTGCTTACGGCGTGCAATTTTGGAATATTTCGGTGAAACAGTGAAGTATGAAGAGTGCGGAAACTGCGGAAACTGTGATGCCGAAACAACGGATGAAGACATAACTCGGGAAGTAAAACTCATTTGTATGTGTGTAGATGAATTAAAGGGGCGTTTCGGTCAGACTGTCGTGTCGGCCGTCTTGCGCGGAACGGCAACGGAAAAAATCAGGCAGTACGGCTTTGAACGAAATGCGTCTTTCGGTATGCTCGGTGATTATTCGGCGGCAGATATGGCGGCGTTGATTCGCTATGCCGTAAGTCGCGACTATTTATCAGTGGCAACAGGCAAGTACCCCGTCTTGTCTCTGGCTGCGGCCGGCAGAGCTTTACTGGGACCGGGTAAGAGTGCTCCCGTAATGCGTGTGCTTAAGACGGAGGACTCGGTGCCGGCAAGGGCCGTACATAAGCGGAGCATTCGTAAGATTTATGATGAGGAACGGTTGCGTCCCTTATTTACGAAGTTACAACAACTTCGATATGAGACGGCACGGAAAGAACATATTCCGCCCTTTGTCATTTTCTCCGACGTAACGCTTTGGGAGTTGGCGGAACAAAGACCCTCAACACTTGAAGAATTACGCAGTATAAAGGGGATAGGCGACTTTAAATTACATAAATACGGGCCTGCGTTTCTTAATATTATTGTAAGTGACGGAAAGGATGACTGATCTTATGAGTTTGGCAGATGAACAATATTTGAATATTGTAGAAAATATTCTGGAGCACGGTTACTTCGATCAGAACCGGACGGGTATTCGGACCTATAAACTGCCTCATCAGATGATGCAATTCGACTTGGAAAAAGAGTTTCCCATTTTAACGACGAAATTTGTCGCCTTCAAGACGGCTGTAAAGGAGCTGCTGTGGATTTGGCAGCTGCAGAGTAATGATGTGCGAGAATTGCAAAAGATGAACTGTCATGTATGGGATGAATGGATGCGTGAAGACGGGACGATCGGTAAAGCCTACGGGTACCAGATTCGCAAATATAAACAGGTGGATACGCTTTTGGATCAATTGCGGACGGATCCGCAAAATCGACGCATGATCGTCTCTTTGTGGAATATTGAAGATTTACCTGATATGGCTCTGCAGCCTTGCGCTTATCAGACCTTATGGGATGTATCCGATGGCCGATTGAACTGCATGCTTGTACAACGAAGCGGGGATATGGGCTTGGGAATTCCGTTTAATATGACTCAGTATGCCGTTCTTGTTCACCTGATTGCACGTTCTGTCGGGTTGCGGCCCGGCTTGTTTACTCATGTCATCAATAATGCACACATTTACGAAAATCATGTAGAAGCTTTGAAAACGCAGTTGGCGAGACGGCGGGAAGCGTTACCGGCACCCCAGCTGGTCATTGATGAAGGAATCACAGATTTTTATGAATTTAGGCCTGAAAATATCCGTCTGGAAGGGTATACGCACAAGGGGAAATTGCCCATGGAGGTCGCTGTATGATTTCTTTGATTGTAGCGCGAGATAAAAACGGCGGCATCGGTAAGGACGGAGATTTACTGTGCCATATTTCAGCGGACTTGAAACGATTTAAGGCCTTAATCATGGGGCGCAAAACGTTTGAAAGTTTGCCGGGGCTTTTGCCGAATCGCAGACATATGGTAATTACGTCACAGAAAGACTACAAACAGTCTCATGACGGTATCGATGTATATCATTCTGTAGAAGATGTATGTGCTTCTCTGGTGGAGGACAAGGAATATTTCGTCATTGGAGGAGCTTCGGTTTACGAATCTTTTTTGCCTTTGGCACAGCGAATGTACATTACGGAAATTCATGAAGAATTCGCGGCCGATACCTATTTCCCGCAAGAAAATAAAAATGAGTGGGCTATGACTGATAGGCATGACTTTGAAAAAACGTTGAGTAATAAATATGCATATTCCTTTATTGATTATGTTCGAAAATAAGCCGATAAATAGGTTGATTATCGAATTTTTATTACATGCATACATTGGAAATATTCGTTGACACTGGATTATAACTATGTTACACTTAGGCCATAGCTAGCAAGATAGCTGGAAGTTTTTATCTTAGGAGGATTGTGTCATGCAAGGTAAAGTAAAATGGTTTAGTGCAGAAAAAGGTTATGGCTTCATTGAAAGAGAAGACGGCGGCGACGTATTCGTTCACTTCTCTGCCATTCAGGAAGACGGCTTCAAGTCTTTGACTGAAGGTCAAGAAGTTGAATTCGATATCGTAGACGGCGCTCGTGGCCCTCAGGCAGCTAACGTAACAAAAGCGTAAACTCCGGTAACGACCTTTATGACGGTAACTTCGGTTACCGTCTTTTTTTTGTTTGTATGCCCGTAAAGGGTTGAAGGGCAGTCTTTATTACACGATCCGGCTAAAAAAAGGCAGCCCTTGTTTCAAATATAAAAGAGCACTATAATTAGAAAGAATCAAATAAATGCGAAAACAGAATTATGATTTGAAGGTATACATAGTGATGTATGTCTATAAGAAAGGAGACTTCCGTGAAAATCGTTGTGACTTGTGCCGTAACGGAGGCACATAAAAAACTGTTGGAAAAAATCGCACCGGGACATACTTTTGTATATGTCGGGGACAGTATGGAAGGTACCGGGTTGTCTATTCCTGTGGAACGGGATGTCATAAATGATGCCGACGTTATTATCGGTAATGCGGACCCGCACCTGTTAAAGCAGGCTGAAAAGCTTAAATGGTTACAGCTGAACAGTGCCGGAGTAGGGAGCTATGTCGATGTCATCGGTAAAGACGTTCTTTTAACCAATGCGACGGGGGCGTACGGAGTGGCCGTGGCGGAACATATGGCGGCACAGCTCTTAATGATGATGAAACGACTGCCTGCTTACTACGACAATCAAAAGGTTGAAAGTTGGCACGATGAAGGACCGGTTCAGAGTGTTTTCGGGGCGGAAGTTTTGGTTGTGGGATACGGCGATATAGGAGCCACGTTCGGACGGATCTTGAAAGGAATGGGGGCCCGTGTTACGGCAGTGCGGCGTCGTCTTACAAAGGGCCTTGACGGGGCGGATGCGGTAGCCACTCTTGATGATTTGGACAGTCTCTTGCCAAAAGCACAGATTGTTGCCTGTGTGTTGCCCGATACACCGGAAACGGCAGGGCTGTTTACAAAAGAACGATTGGGAAAGATGAAAAGGCAGTCTTGGTTTATCAATGCCGGTCGCGGCAATGTTGTAGACAGTGACGCTTTGTGTGATGCCGTAGCGACAGGCAGGTTGGCAGGGGCGGCATTGGATGTAACCGAACCCGAACCTTTACCGCAAGGTCATCGCCTTTGGCATACGCCGGGAATTTATATTACACCACATGTATCGGGCGGCCTACATTTGGAATATACACATAATCGTATCATTCAAATTGCCGCTCGAAATTTAGAACTTTTTTTAGCGGGAAAAGCATTAGAACATGAAGTAGATCGTCAAAGCGGCTACGGTAAATAAGAAAGGTTTTGCAAATACGGGACTTTGCTTGTCAGGTACGAGGCTGACGAGTGAAGCCCTGTATTTTATATTGACGAAAGTACATTATATTTACAAAATTTCAAATAATGAAACTCATTGAAACAATATAAAAATAATGATATTCTATACGGAGTATGTACCGTAATTACGACAATATACGAGCGGAGGACGGGAAAACATGAAATTTATTTTATTTTTTATTATGGTCTGTCTACTTATAGGAGGACAGATTTTAGGGGCCAAGTTTCAAATAAAATCATTTAATGAGGCTTTGAAACGGCTTCATAAAAAAGGCAACGTCGGCGTAGGCACTAAAAAGAGAAAGGTGGGGCCCGGTTATGTAGTGCTCCTGGCCTGTGATTCGCAAGGAACGATTACAGGGGGAGAGTTGATGCGAGGAATTACGGTTTTTAATAGTTTTAAGGAGTACGGAAAATGGAACGGACAATCCATTTATGATGTAAACGCTCGACTTAAAGCCGGTAATGAAGAAGCACGAGACGAGTACAGCGGATATATTGCGGCTTTGGATGCCTTGGAAGAAAAATTGGCGGAGCAGACTGCCGGTGAGGAGGTCAAAAGATAATGGAATTTATTGCCATGTGCGCCAATTCATTTATCGACTTGTTCAAGGCGGGGGCGCAAATCTTTACAGGCTTTGTTACGGGAATCATCCCTCTTGTAGTCGTTTTGATGACGGCCGTCAACTCATTGATTAAGCTCATAGGAGAACAGCGGTTTTACGGATTTGCCCGAAAAGCGACAAAATATAAGCTTACACGCTATACGTTGGCACCCGTTTTATCCGTTATATTCTTAACGAGCCCCATGTGTTTTACTTTCGGACGTTTTGTAGAGGAAAAGTATAAGCCGGCTTTTTATGATGCACAGGTAAGCTTTGTGCACCCTGTTACGGGACTCTTTCCTCATGCCAACGGAGGCGAACTTTTCGTGTACATGGGTATTGCTGCGGGTATTCAGGCACTGGGATATCCTTTGGGGGATTTAGCGGTTCGCTACTTTCTTATCGGCATAGTAGTTATCTTTTTACGCGGAATCATTACGGAACGAATTTATATATACATGAATCGTAAAGCGGGACGAAAGGTATAGGTGACACATGTATAAATCAGTAGTTGTTTGCAAAGGTGCCGGCGGTTGGGGCGGGCCGATTACACTGATACCTACCGCACAACGACATGTTATTCTCAGCGTGACCGGAGGCGGAATTCACCCTATTGCCAAGCAACTAGGTGAATTATCGGGGTGTGAAGTTGTCGACGGTTTTACGACAGGAGTCAATGACTCGGAAATTCTGGCCGTCGTGATTGATTGCGGAGGTACGGCACGGTGCGGTGTTTATCCCCGGAAGGGCATTCACACGATTAACGTGGTTCCCGTCGGGCGTAGCGGGCCTTTGAGTAAATATATAACCGAAGACTTATACGTATCGGGTGTGACGCCGCAGTGTCTTGCTTATGCAAGTAAAGAGGCTGTCGTGCGCGAAGCGGCAAAAGAAGCTGCCTCCGTATCGGCGAGCAAGGAACCTGAAAAAGTGCGGCAGTCATCGGCTAACATAGTGACACGGATGGGCATCGGCATCGGCCAGGTGGTCAATAAATTTTATGCTGCCGGTAGAGAATCTATCGATATAACCATCAAAAGTATTTTACCTTTTATGGCCTTTGTCAGCATGATTTTAGGAATTATTACGGCTACGGGTGTCGGTAATGTTGTAGCTGTTACCATTTCTCCCGTCGCCGCATCCTTGCCGGGGATGTTGATCTTGGCACTCGTGTGTGCACTCCCTTTTATTTCACCTGTCCTCGGCCCGGGAGCGGTTATTGCACAGGTTATAGGTACGCTTTTAGGAGCGGAAATCGGTTTGGGACATATCCCTCCGCAATATGCTCTGCCGGCTCTCTTTGCCATTGATGCACAAGTCGGCGCCGACTTTATTCCTGTCGGCCTGAGTCTTGGTGAAGCGGAACCGGAAACCATCGAACTGGGCGTGCCTGCCATCTTGTATTCACGCATGATTACAGGTCCTTTGGCCGTATTATTGGCCTATGCCGCATCGGTAGGCTTGTATTAGACTCTTTCCGTCTTCCTCTAGGGGAGACGGAATTTTTATTATTTAGACGACTTTGACTTTTTGCCCTTTATGAGGTATGATAGATGAGCATAAAGAAAAGTATGCTTACATAGAAGGGAGTTTTGAAAAGTGGCTGAAGAAAGATATGAGTTTCAGGCTGAAACAAAACAATTATTGGATCTTATGATTCATTCTATTTATACAAACCGTGAAATATTTCTGCGTGAATTGATTTCCAACGGCTCCGATGCTATTGATAAATTACATTATGAAGCATTGACGAATCGCGATTTATTGGAAGGCGATACGGAATTTTCTATTCGACTGGCCATAGATAAGGATAAGAAAACTTTGACTGTTGCCGACAACGGTATCGGTATGGACAAGGAAGATATTAAAGCCAATATCGGCACTATTGCCCGGTCAGGGACTAAGGCCTTTTTGGAACGTTTGAAAGCGGAAAAAGAAGATAGTGAAAACGTATCGGACAAGGAATTAATCGGTCAGTTCGGCGTCGGCTTTTACTCGGCATTTATGGTTGCTAAAGCCGTTACGGTCTTGACCAGAAAGGCCGGTACGGATACCGGATATTGCTGGAAATCTACGGGTGACGGTTCATACACCTTAACGGAATGCGATGTTAAACATCACGGGACGGCTGTCGTACTGGAACTGAAAGATGAATTTACAACAGGTGAGGATGATTTCCTTGATGAAAGTCGCCTTTCCGAATTAGTTAAAAAGTACTCCGACTATATTCGCTATCCCATTATGATGAATGTAACGGTAAAAGAAGTACCGAAAAATGAAGACGGTCAGCCCGTTGAAGGAGCTGAGCCGATTGAAAAAACGGAATTGAAGACTTTGAACTCCATGCAACCCTTGTGGACTCGGAACAAGTCGGATATTAAGGATGAAGAATATGCCGACTTTTTCCGCCATCAGTTCTATGAATGGGAAAAGCCTATGGAAGTATTCCATACAAAGGCTGAAGGAACGGTTGAATACACGGCACTTTTGTTCATTCCCGGCAGTGCTATGAATCTGTATTACAGTGATTATGAACCGGGCATTCAATTGTATTCACGTCATGTATTTATTATGGATAAGTGCAAAGATTTACTTCCCGAATACTTGCGGTTTGTCAAGGGGCTTGTCGATTCGCCCGACCTGTCTCTCAATATTTCGCGTGAAATGTTGCAACAAAGCCGTAATTTAAAAGTTATCGGTAAGAATTTGGAAAAGACTATTTTAAAAACGCTGACTCGAAAGGCGGAAAAAGAACGTCCTGAATACGAAAAGTTCTGGAACGAGTTCGGAAAGTCGATTAAAATCGGCATTTACAGCGGTATGATGACCGGGGAAAACAATGCGGACAAGCTTAAAGACTTGGTACTCTTTTATTCGGCTCGTCAAGGTCGTCTCGTTACCTTGAAAGAATATGTAGAGGCTATGAAGGACGGGCAGCAGAAGATTTATTATGCTGTAGGTAAAGACAAGGAAAGCATTGATGCCTTGCCGCAGACGGAATTGCTGAAGGATCGAGACCTGGATGTATTGTATCTTTTTGACCCCGTAGATGAATTCGCCATTGAGGCTCTTCATGAATACGACGGTAAGTCCTTCCATTCTGTAAGCCGCGGCGATTTGGACTTGGATGACGATACATTTAAGGAAGAAAAAAAGAAAAACGAAGACTTGGCTAAAGATAATGAAGGTCTGTTACAAGACGTGAAAAAAGCCTTGGAATCGAAAGTGGTGGATGTACGCCTTTCCAATCGGTTAAAAAGCGGTGCCGTTTGCCTCGTGGCCGATGCGGCAGGGCCGTCTGTAGCCATGGAACAGGCTTTTGCCGGTGCGGATAATCCGTTTATGAAGGCACGGCGTATTTTGGAAATCAATCCTCATCATGAATTATTCAATAAACTGAAGACTTTACATGACGGAGAAACGAACGAGGATGCATTCAAAGAGTACAGTGAACTCTTATACGATCAGGCGCTATTGTTGGAAGGAATTATGCCGGAAGATCCTGTTGTCTTTGCGCAACGCCTTGCAAAAATGATGGCTAAATAAGTTGACGGTGCGGTTCGTAGCCGCTCCGTTTTTCTACCCGTTTACGTGTACATATGTTCGGTCTTGTGCTAAAATAATAAGACTTACGAAGTATAGTTTCGTAAAGAAACGGAGCATCAGTTTATGAATGTAGAAGAAAGAAATAAAGATTATGATCGGTCTCGGCCTTTTCGCGTTGAATCTCCCTTTGAACCTACGGGAGATCAGCCGGCAGCCATAGATTCATTGGCACACGGTATTGAAAGCGGGCAGTGGGCTCAAGTATTATTGGGAGCCACGGGAACCGGTAAAACATATACGATGGCCAAACTGATTGAGCGGGTTCAAAAGCCTACGTTAATCATTGCTCACAATAAAACCCTGGCAGCCCAACTATGCAGTGAATTCAAGGCTTTTTTTCCGGATAATGAGGTGGGCTATTTTGTCAGCTACTATGACTATTACCAACCGGAAGCCTATATCCCTACAACGGATACATATATTGAAAAGGATTCGGCCATTAACGATGAAATAGATAAGCTGCGTCATTCGGCGACGATGAGTCTTTTCGAACGGCGTGACGTGATTATAGTCGCTTCCGTATCGTGTATATACGGCTTGGGTGACCCGGAAGATTACAGTGATTTGGTACTGTCCTTACGTTTAGGTCAGGAGAAATCTCAAACTGAAATTTTACGAAAACTCGTGGACATTCAATATACACGAAACGATTTAGATTTACAGCGCGGTACCTTTCGCGTACACGGGGACACGATTGAAGTCTTTCCGGCGGCTTTCGACAGTTCCGTCATTCGTATCGAAATGTTCGGTGATGAAATCGATCGCATGACGGAAGTGGATGTGCTGACAGGGGAAGTTTTGGCTGAACGAAAGCATATAGCCGTTTATCCTGCCAGTCATTACGTAACGACGAAGGAAAAGATGCAAAGAGCACTCGGTACAATCAGTGAAGAGTTGAAAGAAAGATTGCAATATTTGAAGAGCCGGGAACGGCTGTTGGAAGCACAGCGCTTGGAACAACGTACGCGGTATGATATGGAAATGATGGAAGAAATGGGATATTGTTCGGGCATAGAAAACTATTCTCGGCATTTGTCGGGCCGCAAGGCCGGAGAAGCACCGTATACCTTGCTTGATTACTTTCCCGACGATTTTATGATTCTCATCGACGAATCGCATGTTACCATACCGCAGCTTAGAGCTATGTATGCAGGCGATCAGTCACGTAAGGAGTCTCTTGTCGAATACGGGTTCAGACTTCCGTCGGCTAAGGATAACAGACCTTTGAATTTTGACGAGTTTACGGAACGGATTAATCAGATTGTCTATGTCAGTGCGACGCCCGGTGACTATGAGATGGAAGTACAGACCAATTTGGCCCAGCAAATCATTCGGCCTACAGGACTTCTGGACCCGAAGGTAGAGGTTCGCCCCGTTACGGGGCAGATGGACGATTTGCTCGGTGAAATTCGCAAGCGCATTGAAAAGAAAGAACGAGTTTTAGTAACGACGCTGACTAAAAAAATGGCGGAAGATTTGACTGAATTTTTAAAGGAAACGGGTATTCTTGTGCGGTATTTGCACTCGGATATTGCTACTATAGAACGGGCCGAAATCATTCGTGATTTACGGGCGGGCGTATTTGATGTTCTCGTCGGCATTAACTTGTTGCGCGAAGGGCTGGATATGCCGGAAGTCTCGTTAGTCGCTATTCTCGATGCGGATAAGGAAGGCTTTTTAAGATCCGACACGGCTTTGATACAGACTATGGGGCGAGCGGCTCGTAACGAACACGGCACCGTTATCATGTATGCCGATACGGTAACGGGATCCATGCAACGGGCTATGGACGAAACGGAACGTCGTCGGGCCGTACAGGAAGCCTATAATAAGGAGCACCATATTACACCCAAGTCGGTTAAGAAAGAGGTTGTAAACTTAATTGAACTGACGAAGGTGAGTGAAGAAGAAAAAGGCTACGGAGCTGCCGATGAATTGCTTACTAAAGAAGCCTTGCACAAGGTCATTCACTCATTGACTCAGGAAATGAAAAAGGCGTCAAGGCAGTTGGAATTTGAAAAGGCGGCGGAAATAAGAGATCGCCTGGGACGGTTACGACAAGAACTGTCGCAAATGAGTCATGACGACACGTTACCGAAAGAATTGGCCGGACAGGCCGATATGCCGTCGGCACGCACGGTTCGTAAGGTTCGCCATCCGTCGGCACGCCGTCGTAAGAGTGAGGCCGTAGAAAAAGGAAAGTCAATGAAGAGGAGTAAGGACTGAGGTATGTCTGAAGCGAAAATTATTATAAAAGGTGCCAGACAGCACAACTTAAAAAACATAGATCTCGTATTGCCGCGTGATAAATTCGTTGTCATTACGGGACTTTCCGGGTCGGGAAAGTCATCCTTGGCCTTTGACACGATTTATGCGGAAGGGCAGAGGCGTTATATAGAGTCTCTGTCAGCCTATGCACGGCAGTTTTTGGGACAAATGGATAAGCCTGATGTAGATTACATTGAAGGCTTATCTCCGGCTATTTCCATCGACCAGAAGACAACCAGCCGCAATCCCCGTTCCACTGTCGGAACGGTTACGGAAATTTATGACTATCTTCGCCTTCTTTATGCTCGTGCAGGTGAAGCCTTTTGTCCGTCGTGCGGTAAACCCATTCGTCAGCAGACCATAGAACAGATGACCGATTCTGTCCTGGCCTTGGGAACCGGACAGAAAATCATGGTCATGGCACCTGTTGTTGACGGCCGCAAAGGAACTCATCAAAAGCTTTTGGAAAGGCTTGTTAAAGACGGGTATGTGCGTGTACGTGTAGACGGAGAAATTTATTTGTTATCCGATGATATTCATCTTGATAAGAATAAAAAACATACGATTGAAGTCGTCGTGGATCGCTTGGTTGTAAAGAAAGAAATCGAGACACGTCTTACCGACTCATTGGAAACGGCCGCCGCTTTAAGCGACGGTATTGTACATGTGCTGAAGGTTGATACTCGGGAAGTTTTTACGTTCAGCCAAAACTTTGCTTGCCCCGATTGCCATGTCAGCTTACCGGAAATCGAACCGCGACTGTTTTCATTTAACAGCCCTTTCGGAGCTTGCCCGGCCTGCTCCGGCATCGGCAGCACGATGGAAGTGGACCGGAAACTTGTTTTACCCGATGAACATAAAACTTTTCTGGACGGTGCCGTTGCGGCTTTAAGCAATAACCCCAATTCCTGGTTTATGAGGCAGCTCGGAGGATTGTTGGCGGGACACGGCTATTCCTTGGAGAATACCTTTGCCGATTTGGATGAAGAAACTCAAGACAAGGTCATGAACGGGTCGGAAGAAGAATACACCTTTGACTATGAAAATTTAAGAGGCGAAGTAAAGACCTTTACCACACCTTTTGAAGGGATTATTCCCATGGTGCGGCGCCGTTATAAAGAGGCATCTACCGATATGATGCGAGATCAGTTTGAGGAGTTCATGTCTGTTAAGCCGTGTTCGGCTTGCCACGGTTCGCGGCTTCGCCCCGAGGCGCTGGCCATTAAGGTCGGCGGCCTGGATATTCATGAATTGACGGAGCTTACAGTAAGCCGGATGATTACCTTCTTTGACGATCTGCAGTTAACGGAAAAGCAGGCTCTCATCGGTAAACAAGTGTTAAAAGAAATTCGTGCACGGTTGTCTTTTTTGGCTACCGTTGGTCTCGACTATCTGACATTGGCACGAACGGCCGGCACTTTGTCGGGCGGTGAAGCCCAACGTATTCGACTGGCGACTCAAATCGGAGCCGGTTTGGTGGGAGTCCTGTATATTCTGGACGAACCGTCCATCGGGTTGCATCAGCGGGACAATGACAGGCTCCTGTCGGCGCTTAAACACCTGCGTGATGCGGGAAATACGTTGATTGTCGTTGAGCATGACGAGGACACGATGCATGCTGCCGATTGTATTGTCGATATCGGTCCGGCTGCGGGAGAACATGGCGGCCGTGTCGTGGCGCAGGGAACGGCGGCAGAAATTATGAAATGCCCTGAATCGTTAACCGGGCAGTATTTATCGGGCAAGAGATTTATTCCTTTGCCGGAAAAAAGACGAGTCGGTAACGGTACGTTTATTGAGATTCAAGGCGCGAAAGAAAACAACTTACGGAATATAGATGTACGAATTCCCGTAGGCACGCTTACGGTTGTAACCGGTGTCAGCGGTTCCGGTAAATCTACTCTGGTCAATGAAATTCTTTACAAAGGAATGGCAGAGGCGGTTTACGGGACGCCGCATCGTCCGGGTGAATTTAAGGCCATTAAGGGAATGGAATATATCGATAAAATTATTAATATAGATCAGGCTCCTATCGGGAGGACTCCTCGTTCTAATCCGGCTACGTATACGGGGGTTTTCGACTTTATTCGCCAACTTTTCAGTCAGACTGCGGAAGCCAAGATTCGCGGCTATAAGGCGGGGCGTTTCAGTTTCAATGTTAAAGGCGGTCGTTGCGAAGCTTGTCGCGGTGACGGTATCATTCGCATTGAAATGAACTTTTTGCCGGACGTATATGTGCCGTGCGAAGTATGCCACGGTGCCCGTTATAATAGAGAAACGCTGGAAGTGAAGTATAAGGGTAAAAATATTTCTGAAGTCCTCGATATGACGGTAGACGAAGGGGTTGAGTTCTTTGCCAATGTGCCGCGAGTGCTGAACAAGTTAAAGTCTTTACAAGACGTGGGACTCGGGTATATACGTTTGGGGCAGCCGGCGACAACCTTATCGGGCGGCGAGGCTCAGCGTGTCAAACTGGCTACGGAATTGTCAAAACGTAGTACGGGCCGGACCTTATACATTCTCGATGAACCGACTACGGGGTTACACAGTGCGGATATTCATAAGCTTATGAATGTGTTGCAATTGCTTGTCAACGGAGGGGATACCGTCGTTGTTATTGAGCATAATCTGGATGTTATTAAAGTCGCGGATTATCTTATCGACTTGGGGCCTGAAGGCGGCAACGGAGGCGGTACGATAGTAGCTACGGGCACACCTGAAGAAGTGTGCAAGGTTGCGGCCTCGTATACAGGTAAGTTTCTGGCCCCTGTTTTGGAACGTACGAAAAAATTGATGAAAAAGAAGAGGTAAGTCATGGCCGTCCGTGAAGACGTGTTGGAAAAAATTAAAGAACTGACTACCGAACCCGGCGTGTATTTATGGAAGGACGAAAAGGGGCGGATCATTTACGTAGGCAAGGCCGTTAATCTACGCAATCGTGTCAAAAGTTATGTGCGCAAGGACTCGAACAGGGCTGTCAAGGTGGCGGCCATGATGAGTCATGCCGTCGACTTGGAAACAATTGTCGTCGCCAACGAAGCGGAAGCACTGATTTTAGAAAATACGCTTATAAAAAAGCATCATCCGCGTTATAACATTATGTTGCGTGATGATAAGACCTATCCCTATATTAAAGTGACGCTTAATGAAGAATATCCTCGCGTTTTTATGACAAGACGCGTCTTACGGGACGGAGCCCGTTACTTCGGACCCTTCGCCGATGCCGGGGCGGTTCATCGCGTTCTGAAGTTGATGCAGACGGCCTTACATTTGCGGACGTGTCGTTCCATGAAGGTGGAACGGCCGTGTTTGCAGTACCATTTAGGACATTGTGAGGCTCCCTGTGTAAACTATATAAGCAAGACTGCTTATCAGAAACAGGCCCGACTGGCTGTGGATGCCCTGGAAGGTCGCAACAAGACTCTCTACAGGGAGTTACAGGATAAGATGGAGGCAGCCGCTACGGCGGAGCAGTTTGAAAAGGCGGCTATGTATAGGGATCAACTGGCAGCTTTAAAAATCATTCAGGAACAACAGGATATTGTTACTACCGGTGCAGGCGATACGGACGTTATAGGTTTTTATGCCGAAGGAGATAAAACGGCCGTGCAGATTTATACCATTCGCGGCGGCAAGCTTATGGGGCGGGAGAACTTCAGTCTTGATAACAGTAATGATGAATCGACGGCGGCTCTTACAGGGGCCGTATTGGATCAATATTATGTAGAAGGCGTCTTCATACCTCGTGAAATTGTCGTCCCTGATGTAGAAGATAAAGAGGCTTACGAACATCGGTTGGGAGTGCAAAAAGGGCGAAATGTAGATATTATTATTCCCCGCCGTGGAGTGAAGAAACGGCTTCTCGAAATGGCCGAAAATAATGCAAAAGTACTTTGGGAACAACGTCGCTTGCAATGGCGGAATGACAAGAACAAGACGACAGGGGCTGTAGAGGCTCTGGCAAAAGTTCTCGATCTCCCGTGTCTGCCTGTACGCATGGAGTGTTTTGATATTTCCCATACTCAAGGGATTGAAACGGTAGCGTCCATGGTTGTTTTCGAACAGGGAAGACCGGCTAAATCGGAATATCGGCGGTTTAAGCTAAAGACCGTACAAGGAAAGCCGGATGACTTTAAGTCTATGGCCGAAATTATGGAACGCCGTTACAGTGAAAAAGATTGGCCCGTTCCCGACTTGATTATTATTGACGGCGGTAAGGGACAGTTACATGCGGCACTTCCCGTTATCAGACGGGCCGGAACGGACGCACCGGTCATCAGCTTAGCTAAGCGAATTGAAGAGGTATTCGTTGAAGGTCGCAGTGAATCGATTATTCTCAGTCACCATACGCCGGAGTTACAATTGCTTCAGGCCATTCGTGATGAAGCTCATCGTTTCGCTATTACGTATCACCGTAAACTGAGAGGAAAACGAAGTCTCGTATCCGTCCTTGACCATATTGAGGGGATCGGTCCGAAAAGGCGTAAAGCGGTTTGGCAAGCTTTTAAGACGTTGGATGATATTAAGGCGGCCTCTATAGACGAATTGGCTGCCGTAGACGGTATGAATCGCAGTGCCGCGGAAAATATTTACTATTTTTTCCGCCTGGGTACGGATGAAAAACGAACGATTATCAAAAAAACTTAAGAAAGGCGTTGTAGCGCCTTTCTTTTTTGTTATATAAAATTACGAATGGAAGGCGGGAAAAAATTGACAAAGAAGAAAGTATGCGAAAAAAAGCGACCTTTCCGCCATGCGAGTATTTGTCAACAAGCTCTGAATAGGATATAATTAATCAGTATGTGAAGTATGTCTGTATGTTTAGATGGAAGGAGGCGTATTTTCGTGTCCTCGGAAAAACAAAGAACTATCGGCAAACCTGTTTTTTATGAAGGCGTAGGTCTTCATGCAGGATTGCCTGTACATATGACCTTAAAGCCCGCAGGAGTTAATGAAGGTATTTGTTTTGTACGCACCGACTTGCCCGGCGACCCGTCCGTGCCGGCCAATCAGTCGTATGTAACCAACACGATGCGTGCGACGACTCTGGAAAAGGGAGAAGCCAAGGTATTTACGGTAGAACATGTGTTATCGGCCTTGCAAGGTTTGAAAATTGACAATTGTGTTGTCGAAATGGATTCGCCTGAACCGCCTGTAGGTGACGGCAGCAGCGCCGTTTTTGTCGATATGATTAAAGAGGCGGGCGTTGTCGAGCAGGATGCTCCGCGTAATGTATATGCCGTAACGAAGCAACGGGTGGTGCAAGAAGATGATAAATTTATAGCCGTGTTACCTTACGACGGATTTCGTATTACTTTTACGTCCATTAATCCCCATCCCCTGTTAGGAGTGCAGTTTTTCGACAGTGAAGTGACGGAACAGTCTTATATCGACGATATTTGTTATGCCCGCACGATTGCTTTTACGGAAGAGTTGGAAATGATGCGTAAATTGGGTCTCGGCAAGGGCGGTACAATAGAAAACGTCGTCGTATATGATAAGGATACATGCTTGTCTCAATTACGGTCTGATGATGAATTGGTACGTCATAAGGTGTTGGATATTATCGGCGATTTATCCCTTATCGGCAGACCCTTAAAGGGCCATATTATAGCTGTTAAATCAAGCCATAAATTAAACAATTTGTTGGCTAAGTGTATTTATGAAGATATGTAACGGGAGGAATTGAAATGACTTTGGAAGTTACGGATATTATGGAAATTTTACCGCACCGGTATCCCATGCTGTTAGTGGATCGCATTACCGAATTGGAACCTATGAAATATGCTGTAGGTATCAAAAATGCGACTTTTAACGAACAGTTTTTCCAAGGGCATTTTCCGGGAAAACCGGTTATGCCCGGAGTTCTCTTGGCCGAAGCCATGGCACAGGTCGGTGGTGTGGCCTTGTTGTATCCTGAAGAAAACAGAGGCTTAATCCCCTTCTTTACGGGTATTGATAAGTTGCGTTTTCGTCACCCCGTTCGACCGGGTGACCAAGTTATTATGCGGGCCGATATTATCAAAATTAAAGGTCGTATGGGGAAGGTTACGGCACAGTGTCGCGTAGGCGATACGGTTTGTGCTGAAGGGGAATATCTTTTTGCCCTCATGCCCGGTCAGAAAAAATAAAAAAAGCTGAAAATCGACGAATAAGACAGAAAATCCGGTAATCG
>ERZ1106931.797-NODE-797-length-17024-cov-18.919088_pt1 | contig 17024 bp, 14 predicted proteins | sample MGYA00403664_ERZ1106931 | MGnify/ENA primary metagenome ERZ1106931 (study PRJEB35170, sample SAMEA104062435) | human gut metagenome | biome: human gut; feature: human-associated habitat; material: faeces | place: Denmark | collected 2012-06-29 ... | reverse complement strand
GTTCTTGAATTACGGATTGATCAGAATATGCTACATCTGGTGCAATTTCAAGGCCGCGGTTCATAGGACCTGGATGCATTACCATTACATCATCTTTAGCTAATTTTAATATATCATTGTTAATACCAAAGATACGAGCATATTCTCTATTTGTAGGATACAATGCAGAATGAATGCGTTCTAATTGAATGCGAAGTACGTTAACTACATCTGCATCAGCCACTGCTTCACGAATATCATGGTGTACGGTAACACCTAATTTTTCAAATTCTGGATATACCATTGTACGAGGACCAGCTAGATGTACATCAGCCCCCATTTTTGTAAGGCCATAAATGTTGGAGCGTGCTACGCGACTATGCATTATATCCCCAAGGATAACCACCTTTAGGCCTTCAATAGATTTCTTTTTCTCTAAGATAGAATACATATCTAGTAATGCTTGTGTTGGATGCTCATGAGCGCCATCGCCTGCGTTAATGATAATAGGATCTACGGCTTTCGTAGCATATAAAGGTGCACCTTCTGCGCTGTGTCGCATTACGATAGCATCTGTGCCCATGTAGGACATAGTTAACAATGTATCGCGGAAGCTTTCACCTTTACCCATGGAAGATCCACTAGGAGAAAGATTGATCACGTCAGCCCCTAAGTATTTGCCGGCTAACTCAAAGGAACTACGGGTACGAGTACTTGGTTCCATAAAAAGGTTGATAATGGATTTCCCCTTTAATAGTGGAACCTTCTTGTCATCAGAAAGAACGATTTTCTTCATTTTCTTTGCCACATCTAAAATCAATTTGATTTCTTCAGGTGACACATTTTGCAAACCCAATAAATCTTTGCCTTTTAGGCTAACTTGTCCCATGATTTCCTCCTAACTCACGTAACAAAAAAGACCTTTTGCCCAGGGCAAAAGGTCAAATAGTTTGCACAAAGAAGCCCCTATGGGCACTTCAACTATATTCCTTTCTCAGCCTCTCTGGACTAAATTAAAAGGTATTGTATTATGCAATGGTCTCTCGTACCATATATGCATTTCTTTATTTATTGTACTGAATCCACCTTTGAAAGTCAATGTAAAACACAAAATTCATATGGATTTTAAAAAGAGGACAAGCATATAAAATTGCTTGTCCTCTCTATATTTAAACAGCTATTAATCCACTTCTATATCTTAAACTTTAATCTAAAATTTTTTTTAGAAATTAAGGGTCTTAACCTAATGGATATAATCTTGGTGGGTTTTCTTCATCATTTTGCTGTTCATTTTGTGGAGTATATGGCATTTGATCTTGTTGCGGCTCATTCGCTACAGGATCTATCTGCACATATTGCTGATTTGGCGACAATTGAGGTTGACGTTGCTCACGACGACGTGTATTTTGAGATGCAGTCGGTCTAGGTTTTGTCAACTCATCAATGGATACAGCATTTGGAATAGTTACATTTGATGTATCCCCATGAATATCATCAAGTTCACTGAAGGAAGGAGTCCTCTTAGATGCTTGAGCAGCCTTACGTTCGGCTTCAAGTTGTTGACGTGCAAGTTCTGCACGACGACGAGCACTCTCTTGTTGATCTCGGACACGTTGAATAGCTTCAGCACGCTCTTTTGCTTTACGCTCGATTTCAGCTTGAGCCAACGCTTGTTGACGAGCAGCTTCAGCTTTACGCTCTGCTTCTAGTTGCGCTTTATATCGTTCCTCAGCAATACGTCGTGCCTCTGCGGCTTGACGTTCTGCTTCAGCTCGTTCTGCAGCAAGTCGCTCTTGCTCTGCCTTACGAGCTTCTGCCGCTAAGCGGGCCTCCTCTGCTTTACGAGCCTCTTCGGCACGTCTTGCTTCTTCTATGCGGCGAGCTTCTTCGGCTCTACGCGCTTCTTCAGCACGTTTAGCCTCTGCAACAATTCGAGCTTCTTCTGCACGGCGCGCAGCTTCAAGACGTTCCTGTTCAGCTCTACGTTGTGCCTCAAGTCTAACTGCTTCTGCTTTCCGAGCTTCTTCTGCTCTACGTGCTTCTGCTGCTAAACGAGCTTGTTCAGCTTTACGCGCTGCTTCAATTCGAGCTGCTTCAGCTTTGCGTGCGTCCTCTGCTCGTTTTGCTTCTGCTGCTACGCGAGCGGCCTCAGCTTTACGTTCCGCTTCAATTCGAGCTTCTTCTGCTCTACGCGCTTCCTCCGCACGACGAGCCTCTTCTGCTTTTCTTGCTGCTTCCATTTGTTGTGCTTCCAAAGCAGCCTTAGCCTCTGCCGCTCTACGAGCGTCTTCTTGGCGCTTCGCTTCAAGAGCGGCTTGCTCGGCAGCACGTTGTGCTTCTAAAGCAGCTTTCGCTTCTGTTGCTTTACGAGCTTCTTCGGCACGTCTTGCTTCCAATGCTTCCTGCTCAGCTTTACGTTGTGCTTCTAAACGAACTCTAGCCTCAGCAGCCAAGCGTTCCTCTTCGGCCTTTTTGGCTTCTAAAGCAGCTTTTTCTGCTGCTCGTTGCGCTTCAAAGCGAGCCTTAGCTTCGGCCGCTTTTCTTTCTTCCTCCGCTTTGCGTGCGGCCTCAATACGAGCAGCTTCAATTCTGCGTTCTTCTTCAAGACGTTTTGCTTCAGCCGCTACACGAGCTTCCTCCGCTTTACGTGCTGCCTCTAAACGATCGGCTTCCGCCTTTCTAGCAGCTTCAATACGCGCCATTTCAGCTTTACGTTCTTCTTCAGCCTTACGAGCTTCAGCTACCTTTCGATCAAGCTCAGCTTTTCTTTCTGCCTCTAAGCGTTTAGCCTCTTCTGCTTGTCGCATTTCCTCAGCCTTTTTCGCTTCTAAGGCCGCTTTGTCTTTAGTAGCTTGCGCCTCTTGAGCAGCCTTCAACTCGGCAGCCTTACGATCAGCTTCAGCTTTCTCAGCCATTTTACGCTCAATTTCAGCATGTTTAGCTTCTGCAGCCTTGCGTGCTATTTCTGCTTTTTCGGCAGTTAATTTAGCTTCTTCCGCTTTTTTACGAGCTAATGCTTCCTCAGCTTCTTTCGCTTTTTTAAGTTGTGCCTCTTTTTTAGCATCAGCAGCTGCTTTATCGCTCAATTTTTTTGTTTCTTCGTGAGCAATTGTTTCTGCCTGTTTTGCAGGAGTCATAGTAGATTTAGATGTATCTACAGTACCCTTATTGCTATCTTTACCATTGATAGGACCTACAGGAATTTGTGTACCACTTTGAGTTGGATGACCCAAACTGTCTGTTACATCTTTTGGTACATTGACCGCAATAGTCTGATGTTTTTGTGGATTTGCAAGAGATTCAGGAATCAATAAGAATCGTATTGGCAAATTAGATGCACCTGCCGGCATGAAGTTTAATGTTAACAAATCTCCTGCATTATAATTACCCATAAGACGGCTATCTAATATAGTACCGTCCCCTAGTGCAGTAATCCCATCAGCACCACCGATATGATAGGTACGCGTATCGGTTTGACCTCTACGGGCACCTTGTTGATGAAGTGCTTTTACCGTAAAGGAACCAGAATAGGGACCACCAAGAGGGTTAAAATACAATCTAAATGGTTCATTACCTTTTGTAGGAATTTTTAAAGTATATGAAACACCATAGTTACCACGGTCACGAACAAATGCTTTATTTTGCATTTCGTCTACACCATTGATAAACATATCTTCACGGTCATTACCGATTTCTACAAAAGCACCACCTAATGCCGTATCAAAAGGTGTAGTAACCTCCATATTACGCTTAGACCCAGTATAGGTACCGCGCAACTGAATTTCATCAATAGGTAAATTTTTAGCCCAATGAGATGCATCAACAGCATCCATCCCCATAGGCAACATCATAACACGAGCAAAGATTGGTGCCTCTGTTTTAATATCTACGATACCGGTAAATAATGCATCTTGATATACTGGTGTATTTTCCAAATCACTAAAGATTAATTGGCGCTCTTGTGGCGGAATACTTAGCGAATATAAAGGTCTCGCATTGGGACTTTCATCTAAAGGATTCTCTAGGTCCTTCCGGGATAAATCACGACCAGCAGCAAAATAATCTGGCGTTGCCACAGATTTTAACTGTCTCATCACATGAACAGTATTGGGATACGCCGATTGATTCTCCAATACGATAGCAATCTTATGGGGCTTATCCATTTCATTTACATGGTAAAAATAGATACGACCATTTCCATTAATTGTACCTGCACTAAGCGTACCACCTACTGGTCCTACATATTCAGGGCTATCCGATAATAGCAATGTATCCGTTTGAGACACCAAGCTTGGTGGCAACGGAGAAAACTGAAAATATCCAATTGATTGTAAATCTATATCACGAGCCTCTACATGGCCTGTAAGCGCAGCCATGGCGGCCATGGCCGCAGCTACACAATATTTTGATTTATAAGAAAACATATATTAATACCTCTATATTTCTTCAAGCCCCATAGGGTCATACGTAAGTGCTAATGCTTCGATTTTCTTTAAACGATGTCCAATACCCGACTTAGATAATTCGCCATCCATCAATTCTTCAAGTTCTTTCAGACTCGCTTCTGGATTGTCCCATCTCAATCTTGCTACAATCCGCAACTTTTCAGGCAATTCATCAATACCAATTTCTCTATCGATAATTCGAATAGCCTTTACCTGGCGTACTGCAGCATCTACAACCTTTTGCAAATTTGCAGTCTCACAGTTTACTTGTCGATTAATTTGATTTCGCACAGTTTTCATTATGCGCACGTTTTCAAATTCCATCAGTGCTGATTGAGCACCCATAATTTGCAAACAACTCGTTACAGCGTCCCCTTCTTTAAGATATACTACATACTCTTCCTTACGCTCAGTCAAACCTGCATGAATATGAAATAACCGCAATACATGTATAATTTCCTTTGCAAAATTCTCATTCCCCGTCATAAACTCGAGATGATAGTCACTTTGTGGCTTATTAACAGATCCACCGCCTAAAAAGGCCCCCCGTAAAAAAGCACGTCGTGCCTCCATAGATTTAAGCCAACTACGAGGAATTTGTTCAGTCACAGGCCATAAAGCAAGATCTTCTAACGCCTGTCGCCCTTCTATAGATGGCTCTACAGATAAAGTATACATATTTTTCTTGCGCAAGTTTAGCCCTTGTCGTACTAATACATTGGTAGGTAATTCATATTGTTTTTTTAATATGCCTAACAAGCGACGAGCTACTGCATTATTTGCAGTAGCCAATCTAATACCAACAGCACCCTTCATCCCCAGAATGATAGATCCACCCATGCGCAATAAGCAAGACGCTTCAATTTTCATGGCCAAATCTGCATCACTAGAGGATTCATATTGGCATAATTCATTTTTTACATCTTCAGCAAATGACATAGGTATCCCTTCTCATTAATGATCATCTCGTTGGAGATAATACTCTAGGATATGTGGTTCAGTATCTGATTGCATAGCATGCACAATATCCATAATTACTTTACCTAACCGTTCAGGATCATGAACAGCGGGCTTTTTAGGACTTATCAATGTAGCCCGAATCGTACGTATTCCTTTAGCTTGTAGCTTCTTAGTATCTAATGCTACAGGCTCTGAACCTACAGCACTATATTGTTCTACCATTTGAATTGGTAACGGTCCATCGTTAGCAAGTACAGTATCGACAATGCCTTCACCACCATGTGCAATAAGAGCCTCCACATGATCACTTAAGGTATAACCTGTAGTTTCACCAGGTTGAGTCATAACATTAGCAATGTAAATTTTATTTGCCTTACTAGCGCGTATATGAGATGCAATTTTATCAGTTAACAAATTCGGAATGATACTTGTATATAAGCTACCCGGGCCAAAGATGATAACATCTGCTTCATCGATAGCACGTAACGCAGCACCTTCTGGTTTTGGCTGTGCTGGCTCACTATACATATGACGAATGCGTTTACCAGAATTAGGAATATTACTTTCACCTTCTACGATAGTACCGTCGGTCATCTCCGCTACTAATTTAATGAACTCAGTAGACGACGGAATTACACGGCCTCGTACACGCAACAATTTACTAGCCGCTTCAAGCGCTTCCTCCACATCGCCATCATATACTTGAGCAAGTGCTGTGATAAAGAGGTTACCAAAACTATGCCCAGATAGCTCATTTTCCCCTTCAAAGCGATAACGGAAAAGATTTTCCATAACCCCTTCTTGTTCAGCTAATGCAATCAAGCAGTTTCTCAAATCGCCAGGAGCAATCATTTTAAAATCTTTACGCAAGCGTCCCGAGGAACCACCATCGTCAGCTACGGTTACAATAGCAGACAAATTAGAGGTGTGTATTTTTAATCCACGTAATAAATTTGATAGCCCTGTACCACCTCCGATAACAACAATCTTAGGACCTTTATCGAGGCGTATATTTTGGAAAATAATATCCGACACCTTACTATCAGGATTAGGTAATACAGCACGAATAATCGTTTTAATAACCTTACTCGTACCGATTAACATTAAAACAGCGCCAATCGATAGTACAACAACGCCTACAGCAATGAGCACATTATAATTGTAAAAGCCCGTCATATTATAAGAAAAAGCTAATACAATATCTTCAAGAACGGCAAGCCATTGATAGTTAAACATCAACGAAATACCAATGATTAAAAGACCTACACCACAACTAAAAAGGGCAAGCCAACGTTTTATATTTAGGCCCGGAATAAGCCACCGAAACCATCTTTTTCGCAACATATGAACCCCTATCTAGTTACCAAATGTTTTAATTTCATGAGGATTATAATCTTCTTCTACATTATTTTTCATCATATCTCGATGTTCTACAGAAACGCGATAGCCGTTTTCTAATAGGTGAGAATATAATGCTTCTGCCATAGCCACAGATCTATGCATACCACCTGTACAGCCTACAGCAACGATAAATTGAGACTTCCCTTCTTGTTCATAATTAGGCACAAGAAAATCAATAGTATCAAAATAACGCTTTTTAAATTCCTCTGTAACTTCAAAAGAATGAATATATTCATTTACAGCTTTCACACGACCTGTTTTATGACGGAATTCTGGAATGTAGAATGGGTTTGGTAAGAATCGAACATCCCAAACCATATCCGCATCCAATGGTAATCCATATTTAAAGCCAAAGCTTACAACTGTAATAGACATGCCATGCCCTTCATCAACTTGAGTAAATCGAGTTTTTAAATACTCTTTGAGGCTCGCAGTTTTCATATTCGTTGTATCAATAATGAAGTCTGCTTTATGTCGTACAGAATTTAATATCTGACGTTCCTCTTTCAAACCTGTAGTGATCATCCCATCTGGAGCCAGTGGATGGCTGCGACGAGTTTCTTTATATCGTCTAATTAACGTCTCATCTGTGGCATCCATAAAGACAATTTCATAATCTACCTTCATTTCTCTTAATGTTTCAAGAGATGATGAAAGGGCTTCAAAGAATTCACCACCGCGAATATCTACAACTAAAGCTACACGGTTTGTACGTTCCCCACCTTGTCGACAAATTTCACTTAGCTTAGGAATCAGTATAGGAGGAATATTATCAATACATAGATAGCCCATATCCTCTAATGCTTGTAGAACTTGAGTTTTGCCGGCACCAGACATACCTGTAACAATTAATAAACGAAATGCTTCCATAGTTTTACTCCATTATAAAAGATTCTTTTCTATCCAGTGAGCTACACCATCTTCATTATGATGACCACATACTTCATTAGCCACAGATTTTACATGTTCTGTTGCATTTGAAACAGCTACTGAATACCCTGTTTCACTAAGCATAGAAATATCGTTCTCTGCATTTCCAAAGGAAACTATATTATCAAGGCTAAGATTATTATCTAAAGCTAATTGAGCTAATGCACGCCCTTTTGATACATTCGGTGCAGTGATTTCGAGGAAATCTCGTTGACTACGCACTAATGTAACTTGATTACCAACTAATGGGGTCAAGATATCAATAATTCTATCGATTCCTTCTTCTGTATCGATAGCAATGAGCTTATTGGGTTCTGAAGAAAGTGTATAAATTGTATCACCTAAAAACTCAGCTACAGCCCCTGTTTGCTGTTCATAATGATCGGATTGCCAATTTTTATGATGACATAGTAAATGATCATCAACATACGATTGTATATGCCATTCATATTGTTGACCGAGTTGCAAAATACGGTGTACCACATCGATAGGAACAGTTTGTTCGAATAGCTTATATCCCGTTTCTAACTCCTGAATTAATCCACCGGAAAATAAAATCATCGGCACATTACCAAGCTGTAATGCAGTTCCAATTGGTTTTGCAGTCTGATACATTCGCCCCGTAGCAATAGTTATACTGATCCCCTTCTGCTGTAAACGCTGCAATACATTTACCGTATACTCAGAAACCGTATTATCGCTACGTACCAAGGTTTCATCACAATCAATGGCGACCATTTTTATATGAGAAAAAGAAGGATTCATTCTTACCTCCTTCACAAGAAAATCTAATACTTTTTATTATACCATTTATGGTTCTAAAATAGCATAATAAAAGGTATGCTATATCAATTTATTATAAAAACATATATTTTAATCATAAAAAAAGAGACTCCCGAAGGAGTCTCTTTTATATGATTAACTATCAAATTAGAATTTGTAGTTAAGTTCTGCACGGTAGAAGTCAGCTTTGTCAGTTTTAGCGCTGTCAGTTGTTTTCCAGTCGAAGCCATAGTATGCGGACAAACCAACATTGGATTGTAATGCATAATCAACGGAAGCCATCCAACCTTTAGCGTTTTGGATGTATTTGTGGTTCCAAGTGGAATCGAGTACAGGTGCGTTTTCTTTAGCGTTGAAGTATTGACCTTTAACGCCCCAAGAACCTTTTTTAGCAATGCTGTAGTCGCCAAAACCAACGCCTGCTGTCCAAGCTTGGGAGTCATTTACGTTGGAAGCTTTTAACCATTCACCACCAACCCAAACTTTATCTTTACGTAAATCTGCATTGAAGCCGTATACGTCTTGGCTATCAGAGTTTACTGTGGAACCATTATGGTTCAAGTTGCCGCTAGACAATTTAGAGTAGAAACCACCAACTGTGGATTCTTGACCAACTTTACCTTTAACACCTACATAAGCTACGGAAGGGTTATCGGATTTGGAATTACCATCAGCAGCACCTGCCATCATGTAACCATAAGCACCTTGTACTTGAACTTTATCATTACCTACGTTCAATTGAGCACCATCAAATGTATCATCGTACATTAAACCGCCACCAATTGTTTGTTGGAAACGACCACCTTTAGCAGATACGCTATTACCAAATTTGTGATCTACATAAGCACGATCGATTGTCGCATCAGCACCTTTTGTGGAGTCACCGAATTCGTAATTACCTTTTACACGAACAACAGCTTCAGTTTTATCATTTACTTTACCATTGAATTGAACACGTGCACGGCCATCTGTTAAGGATTTGCTGTTTGTTTTATAAACGCCTTTATCTTCAGAACCTTGGTAACGGATACGAGCATCACCAGTAACTTTTACATTACCTACGCGATCTTCCAAACGAGATACGCGTACGCCCAAGCTGTTCAACTCGTTGGAGAATTCATCTGCCAAGCGGTTAATCATTGCTTGTTGTTCTGCATTAGCACGATCTTGGTTAGCCATTGCTTTAGCTACCATTTGAGCCATTTCATAACGAGTGATATTGTTTTGGCCTTTGAAAGTGCCATCTGGATAACCATTAACGATACCAGCTTGTGCTAATTGGGATACTGCTTGGTATGCCCAACTATCTGGAGTTACATCGGAGAATGGATTTGCAGCAAATGCTGTTGTTACACCTAACACTGCTGTTGCTGCTAACATTGTTGCGAATTGTTTTTTCATAATGAATTCCTTCTTTCTTATAAATAAGAATTTATAGTATCAGAAGACATTCACTGTATAAGTGGTATAACTATGAAAGATATATTAGGAGTGTCCACGTTTCCTCGACTATATTATCTATCACAGCGTCACCTCTTTATTAGTGGTGCCTTACTGTGATTAGAATATATCACCGTCCAAATTTTTTGTAAAGCATTTTATACAACTTAATTTGATGAAATTTCTTTCATGAATAAAAATAAACCTATAAGCATAGATTTTTACTGCATTTTTCAAAATTAAATTTTGTGCAATTTCATTTTATTTATTTAAAATTCATGTATTTTTAGATAATAAACCTACAACTTTTAATTATCAAAAATAATGAATATCATATTATTTAATATTTAATACTAATATATAGACCTAAAATATAATTATATTCCTCTTTTCTATTATTAATACCTTTATTTTGTCTCTCTAATTTCTATTAGTAATAACCTTATCAATGCCATTCATCATATATTATCTCTTAAAATATGTCATTAATAATATTAATCTATAAATACCCTATTATTTAAATACAAAAAGCCTCTCTATAGTAATTACTACTATAGAGAGGCTTTTAGAAGCATTAAATTGCATAGGATACAAAACCTAGGACGTGATCAACTGGAACAGGGCCAATGAAACGACTATCACTAGAATGATTTCGGTTATCCCCCATCACAAATACATGACCTTCAGGAACTGTAACAGATGTAGAACGGGTATAATTCATTTTTGTATCTTTGGTATATGGTTCTTGTAATTGTTCACCATTACGCCATACATGACCATCTTTAAACTCTAATACATCACCAGGACGACCGATAACGCGCTTAACCCATACATCATTTGTTTGAGCAGCTTTATTAAAGACTGATGCATAGTTCATCAATGGTTCTTCTACATCATCTACCCAAGTACGTGCGCGATTAACACGACTATCAATGATTACAATTTGACCATAATTTGGCATTTCATTCATAATATGATGCCATTTCGTTACAATTAAATATTGACCATTGTGTAATGTATCCTCCATTGATTCACCAGATACACGTGTTGGTTGAATCAAGAAAATGTGGATAACCATAGCAATAATCAACGCTAGTACAATAGCATACATCCAATCTAATATTTCTTTTACTATTTTATTACTCATATTAACCCCTTAATGACCATTTTTTGTAAATCTACCACCGAATACATCATGTACATCTTGAATCGTAATAAATGCCGATGGATCTACTTCATAAACAGTATTTTTTAACCTCATAATTTCAAGTCTTGTTACTACAGAATATAAAACATGCTTAGGTTGCTTTAAATAGCCCCCTTCACCATACATAATTGTAACACCACGATTAAGGTTCGCATTTAATGCATCTGCAAGATTCTTAGAGTTCTCTGCATCTGTAATAATCATTACCCCTTTAGATTCATCAAGGCCTGTAATTGTAATATCGATCATCTTATAAGCAATGAAATAAGCAATTAAGGAATACATAGCACTATTCCAACTATATACAAAACCTGCGGCACCAAGAATAATGAGATTCATAGCCATTACGATTTCACCAACGGAGAAAGTGGAACGTCTATCAAAGATGATTGCCACAATTTCAGAGCCATCTAAAGAACCACCATTACGTATAATGAGGCCTACCCCAATACCTAAAATGATACCACCAAAGATAGAACCTAAGAATGGATCTGTTGTGATAGGTGTAAAATCATGAGCAAAGGTAGAGAAAATTGCCATCCATACGATAGAAAATAGTGTAGAAAAAGTAAAGTTTTTGCCGTCAGCTCTATAGCCAATATATAAGAAAGGCAAGTTAAAGAGTACGACGAAAATACTAAAAGAAATTCCGGAAAGCTCTGCAGCCATCAAGGAAATACCAACTACACCACCATCGATGATACTATTCGGTACTAAAAATAAATCTAAGCCTATAGTATAAATTAGAGCCCCTAAGATCATCATTAAACAACGCATAATAAAATTTGACCACTTATGCGTTGAAGCTTCATTTTTCATGCACTTCTCCTTTACCGTACAACTGCTCCATAGCATGTAGTCTCTTTTCTTCTAACTCACCAGAGTCCATCATATTACTTTGTATATCATTAGCAGTTTGGTTTAACTGTTTTGTATAACGTAAACCAATAATAAAAGCAGTTAAATCATCTACAGGCTCTGGTGGAAATTGCATAGACGTAGGGATAATCTTACGCCACCCTGTAGGTGAATTATATTGCCAATATAATTTTCGAGCCTCCTCAGTACTATGCGATTCATCAATTAAACTAGTAGTAATTCTGTGATTTCGTCCAATTTGTTGGAGAGATGGATATAAATATTTATGATTTGTACCATTTCCACATACCATATGAACAATACCATAATATTCAGTTAATATACGTTCAATTTCACCATTGAACTGTTTTGTCATAATAATTTTACGACATACCATAGTACCAGAAGGTGTCACAATTGCTACACCTGTTTTTTCATTGCCTGGATCTACAGCCAAAATGTACGTAGTATCAGTCATATTACTATCCTCATTTCTAATACAGCATTTATATTTTAACACAAAACGAAGGTCTTATGTAAAAATTTACATAAGACCTTCGTTTAAAGTATATAAACCAAAATACTATTCAATTTAATAAGCTGGCATTTTAGCCTTATCATTAAAAACAGGCATTTGAGTAATACGTAACTTAAGATGTACAGGACCAGATGAATATGTATCACCATCAACATACGCTTCCACATGAACCTTTCCATGCATTGTAGCAATACGACGAATAGCAGTAAACAAATCATCCCCTGGTATCGTTCCAATATCACCAGATAAGGAATCCGGAATAATCCCTTTCTCTCTTGCCTTTTCATTTACTTGCTTTAAGAATTGAAGCATAGCAGATTGAGCGTTAGGTCCACCATCCATTATAGCAGAATGAATTACTTCCCCATTTTTATAAATAAATTGTTGTGGGTAAACTTGGATAACTGCTACCGCTGGTTCACCAGCAATAATATTTCCAGCAGCAACCACTTGAACCACCATTGGAGTCTTTGCACTATTAAGCTTTTGTGTAGCTACCTCAATATTCTGACGATCTACATATACAACAGCCTGACCTTGATCTTCTATACCAAGACGACGTAATACCAATTTATTTGTATCATCAATAATATTTTTGATGGCTGCATTGCTATCTTCTTCACTTAAACCAGGTCGAACAACAGCTTGCGCCAATAATTGATCAACTTGGAAAAGAATTGTACCTTCACGCAAATGAATAATGCCATTTTGCAACTGTTCCTGCGTTGTCTGTAAATCCTTAATATGAGCTTCCATCTTGGCTCTTGTAGCCTCTAAATCAGCTAATTTTTTAGATACTTCATCATATGAAGCTTGAAGTGTAGCTAACTCAGCTTCAGTCGCATCTTTAGCCGCTTGTGCACTAGCCAACTCAGCCTTAGTTGCATCAACCTCTTTACGAATTTGCTCTATTTCAGCCATTCGTTCTGCTAATTCTTGCTTATTTTGCTCAAGCAATGCTTGTCCTCGAATAAGCTCTTGCGTCTTAGCAGCTACCTCATCATTAAGTTGCTTCATATCTGCTCGTAACTGATCCATCCCAAAGAGCGCTGTTCGTACGCTTTGAGATGTAATAGTTAATACACCTACTGTAGCAGCAGCAACTAACAATCCCGTTACGATAGTAACAATTATGGACGTATGTTTAGGCCGTAATCCAAAGAGGGACATGCGACGCTTACCAACTTTAGTGCCTAACTTATCCCCCATGTAGGCAATAAGTCCCCCCATAAGGGCAATAATAACTAATATTTTAACACCTACTAACATCGAGTCCCTCCTTTCATAAGATTACACAATTATTGGATTCGAAAATATGCTATTTCGTAAATCAAATTTATTTCTTTATATACTAGGTTATTTAGATACACGCCAATTCAAATATAGGCCAGCAATAATACCTAATGTATCTGGAATTAATGCAGCAAATACGGTTGGCAATGCACCACCTTTACCTAATGCACCAGCAAATGTCATCACCCCATAATAAATAAAGATGATTAAAATACTGATACCAAAACCAATAGATGAGCTAGAACGTTGCTTTTGAAGACCTAATGGAGCACCTACAAGAGCAAATACAAAGCTAGCTAATGGAATTGTAAAACGTTGATACATTTCCATTTCTAGTTTATTGGCATTCGTATAAGCCGCCTTATATGCTTTAATTTGATGACGTAATTCTTTGATTGTTAATTCTTCTGGTTTACGTTGATCTTGTTGAATATCCTTTGGTGCAGACTTAATTGGCAAGGATTGCTCCTTGAACTTCATTGTACGTTCTACACCATCACCAGCGGAAATATCATAAATAATGCCGTTTTGCATCACCCAATATTGACCATTCCAAACAGCAGTATCTGCATTTTCAACTTGTTGTAACTTGCCACCTTCACCAAACTGTTGCACCGTAATCATGCTTAATTTTTTAGTCTCCGCATTGTAGCTTTTAGCATACATTAATGTGCCTAAATCATTACCATTCATTGTTTTTAAAACGATATGATTTTGTGTTTGAGGTGATGCATTTTTCATAATCTGTTCACGCACAATCGTTTGATACATATTATTTGTACGTGGTACAACAAATTCATTAAATGCGACAGCCCCAATTGAGATGATAAGGGCAATAATGTATACAGGCATCGCTAAGCGTAAAAAACTAAGACCACCGGCACGCATAACAACAATCTCACTAGTACTGCTCAAGCGACTAAAGGTCATAAGTGAAGCCAATAGTACTGACATTGGGAATGTTAAGATAACAATGCTTGGTAATGCCAACACAAAAGCTTTCATAACGAGAACTAGCGGTGCCCCATATTCAGTAATATATTGAGCAATTCTAAATAATGTACCTGTGCCAATAAAAATACTGGTAAAAGCAAATACCCCAAATAGGAACGGACCTACAAAAGCTTTTAATATATATTTATCTAATAATCTCATAGTCCCCTCCTATAATCTAAAGTTATCCCCTAAGTAATGCTCACGAGCGATTGGGTCGTTTGCAATTTCTTCAGGGGTGCCTTCTAGGAGGATTTTACCACTACTTAAAATATAAGCCTTATCTACAATCCCCAATGTTTCACGCACATTGTGATCTGTAATCAAGATACCAATACCGCGATTTTTTACATGCAAAATGATTTGTTGAATGTCAGCAACTGCGATAGGGTCGACGCCAGCAAAAGGTTCATCGAGAAGAATAAAATTCGGTTCTAACGCAAGACAACGAGCGATTTCTACGCGACGGCGTTCACCACCAGATAGCTGCATCCCCATACGATCTCGAACATGACCAATATGAAATTCTTCAATGAGGGATTCCACTATAGCTTCAATTTCATCAGATTTCTTTGATGTTGTTTGTAACATAGCACGAATATTATCCTCAACAGTCATGGAGCGAAAAATTGATGCTTCTTGTGGAAGATACCCAATACCTTCAGCAGCTCGTTTATACATTGGAATATTCGTAATATCCTTGCCATCAACGGTAATGATACCAGAACTAGGTCGTTCAATGCCAACAATCATATAGAATGATGTAGTTTTCCCTGCCCCATTAGGACCTAGGAGCCCAACGACTTGCCCCTTATCAACGCGTAAACTAACCCCGTCTACAACATTGCGACCGCTAAAGGTTTTGACTAAGTTTTTGGTTTCTATATACATATTTAATCCTTATTGATTTGGAACAATGATGAGTGTACTACGGCCACCCAATGTTTCAGCAGAATCATCAGCTAAACGAATTTTAAGCTCTGGTGCATTGAGTACATTACCATTTTGAACAGCATGAGCAGATCCAGATAAAAGTACAACTCCATCATTTTGATTAGGTGTTTGCGTATAGGTAGCACGCTCTGCAGAGCCAGATACATTTCGTTCTGGATTAGAGAATGTCACATCCCCTTGTGCTACTGCACGAATTTCTTTTAGCCACCCTTCAACTTGATTACCTGTCAAAGTAGTGCCTTCTGCAATCAAACGAGCATTGCCAGATACAAGACCATACTCTGTATCTGTATTATATTCAACTTTATCACCGAAAATTTGACGATCGCTACGTTGTAAATGAACTCCGCCATTAGCAGTGAATTTATTATTATTGTAACTGTGCACTGATTGTGCAGACATAGCCATATCAGAACCAATCATAGATACGCCGCCATCAAGATTTGCTTCCTGAGTTTTTGTATTATACCATCCATTGGCACCAGTCATCGTTTTATCAGCTTGAGTAATTACCACATTACCGTTTGCATCAGCAATTCCCGTATTGCCATCATAAGATAATGTATCTGCGCTAATAGTCAAAGGATCATTTGCGGCCCAAGCTGTAACAGATGCTGTCATAAGCATAGCCAAAATAGCCATACCAATCTGTTTTTTCTTATTCATTATATTTCCTCGCATTACTTCTTCGTTAACTTTGCATTACCAATAGCTTTAATTTTCTTCAAGGACATATTGCCTTCAAGTTTATCACCAGTTAATGTTATATCTTTACCGTTATAGGTAAAGGCAGATTTAGATGTCAACGTTTTCGTCTTATTATCAAAGTGAAGTGCATCAGTTTTAAACTCAGCTCCATCAGTATTTGTAGCTGTAACACCTTGATCAATATCAAGGGAGTTGCGATCACCGGTCAATACAGCATGAGGTGCTGTGATTGTTGTAGTTACATCATCTTGATAGAAAAGACCTTTTAAATTAGTCAGCACAATAGCTTTTGTACGTGGATCATATTCAATCTTTTCCGCTGATAATGCCCATACTAGCTTGCCATCTTTTTCCTCTTGTAAATCTGCTCCTTGGAAATTAACCAGTTGTCCATTCTGATTTTGAGTGGTACCAACATCACCAGAGTCTTTCATAATATATACGATAAGACCAATCAGAGCCAACACTATGGCGGCCACTATGGCAATTAATTTTTTATTGTTTTTCATGTGCCCTCTCCCGTGCAGCTACCTTC
>ERZ1106931.796-NODE-796-length-17034-cov-25.628188_pt1 | contig 17034 bp, 13 predicted proteins | sample MGYA00403664_ERZ1106931 | MGnify/ENA primary metagenome ERZ1106931 (study PRJEB35170, sample SAMEA104062435) | human gut metagenome | biome: human gut; feature: human-associated habitat; material: faeces | place: Denmark | collected 2012-06-29 ... | reverse complement strand
TCGCCTTGTCAGGCTCTTTCCATTCCATCAACTCTTTGATAGGATATAGATAAAGGTGGTCCAAATAATTGGGTACACATCAATATAACCAACAAAAATGAAATCCGTTCTATCTTTTACAAACCCAAGAAGCAGTACAAATCGTAAATTCAGAGTCCACGAATAGCGTTTTTCAAAAATATTTTTTTATGAAATTTCTCGATAACTAAGGTGAAATTTAAGAATCAGTAAAAATATTTAGCACTCAACACTTGAAATTGCTAATTTTCAAACTATAATATAATTAGCACTTGAAAGAAGAGAGTGCTAAAAGGTAACTAACAAGGAGGATTAAACCTATGAACGAAAACGAAATGAAGAAAGAAGTCAATGGAGAAAAAAAGGAAATGGTCAACAACCAGAGAAAGAACAACTATGGCATGGAAGGACTTCATCCTTTCTGGTCATTCTTCAACGATTGCTTCAGCGACAATGATACTGCCGATGTTATGAAAACCGATATCACCGATGAAGGCGGCGATTACAAGTTGGAAGTCGAAGTTCCCGGTGTCAATAAGAAGGATGTGAAGATTTCTCTTGATAAAGGATATCTTTCCATCACCGCCAGAGTCAATTCCAGTGAAACTCAGGGCCATGGCAAGAGCATTCACAGAGAACGTTATTATGGTTCCTTCCGCAGAAGCTTCTATGTCGGCAACAGCATAGAAAAAGAGAACATCTCCGCTTCTATGGAAAACGGTATCTTGGTTGTCAAAGTCAACAAGCCGAAAGAAAAGGCCGATGACGAGAAGTTCATTCAGATTCAGTAATTCTCTTTCCTATAGAAATAGGCGCCACGCGATTGCGTGACGCCTATTTTGGTTTTAAGTATTTATCAGACGATCAGATCCTTGACGATCAACAATCCAGCAAGGATCAGCATAATGATGAGACCGATTGTATTGGCAATGCCTTTTGCCTTTGTCGGAAGCTTCTTTCTGGAAATCGTTTCGATAAGTGCAATAAGAGTCTGCCATCCATCCAATCCAGGGAAAGGAAGGAGGTTGAAGCATCCTAAGTTCAAGGAGATATAGCCCCAAAGGAGGAGGAAGTAAGAGAAGGAACCGGACTGAAGACCGGACGTGGACATCTTGTAGACAGAGATGATACCACCGACATTCTGCCATCCGGAAGGTGTAAAGAGAGAACCTAAGGAAGTATAGATGCCGACGAAGTAGGTACCGAAGCTCTTGGATGCATAGGTGACAGACTGTACGAAGTTACGATTGACAGGTTCTGTCATTGCGCTGATGCCTAAGGCATCGAAGAAATAATAAGAAAGATCGTTTTCTTTTGTTTCTTTAGTGGAAAGGGTGATTTCCATCCAATCATCGCTTTTATCAGTCTTAAGATGGATGACTCTTGTTGAAGAAGGAGTGACAGTCATCTTTTCAATGTTGACGCCTTCAGGTGCTAACGTGTTATCACTGTTGATTGTGAATATTTTGTGTAAAGAATTCTTGAAGATATCCTGAAGCGCATAAGAGATGCAGTCATGATCAAGATCATTGTAGGTATCATTTCCAGCAACAGCCTGACCATTGTTCTTGGTCTGATAGTAATTGATTGCAGTATTCTCTTTAGTCTTCGGGAAGTAAACGGATTCTGCGATTTCTTTTCCGTTCTCATCGGCAAGACCTCTGTATTCCTGATAGAGATAAAGGATTTTGTCTCCGGTCTGTAAGCCCGCTTTGCTGGCTTCTGTATCAGCGACAACCGTGATTGCATTCTGATCAGGGATTGATCTTGTGCTAGGAAGAAGAGCAGAGCCTAAGAAGAGAACCCATGCAAGGATGAAGTTCATGGCAATACCGGCAAGCATGATGCAAATCTGCTTAAAATGATTGACACCATTCAGACATCTCGCTTTTTCAATCGCTCTTCCGTCTTCCGTGACATTTCCGTCTTCACCAGCCATAGCGACATAGCCGCCAAGTGGCAATGCGCGAAGCGCAAAGGCGGTCTCGCCTTCGACTTTTTCTGTCATCGGCACTTTCTTTCCATCCGTTCTTGCTTCGAAGACAGGTTTTCCGTTCTGCATGACTTTCTTCTTATGTTTGAACTTCTTTTTGAAGATGGCCGGACCAAAACCGATTGAATATTCAAAGCAATAAACGTTGCACATCTTGGCAACAAGAAGATGACCTAATTCATGGATGCAGACAACCATGGACAGGCAGAGTATAAAGACAATGATATAAAGTATAGTGCTCATAACAACCTCCAGGACTTCTTATTTAACAATTCTGTTGCGTAAATCTCGCTAGAAGAGATGAATTTTTTCAGATTATTCTCAGAAAGCCTCTCTAAACGCGGCATATTATCGACAATATACTCTAATGCCTTCTGAATCTCAAAGAACATAATCTCATCAGCTAAGAAGGCTTCAATTGCCTTCGTATCGACTGCATTGTAGTAGAACATGCCTTCATTTCCGTATTTGGCAAAGCATTTCTTTGTCAGATAGAAGAGAGGATAACGTTTCTTGTCGATCGGAACGAATTCTTTGACATGACGTTGCAGATCCTCATATTCATCGATGTTGCAGATATGCATTCCCAGTTTTCCTTTGCTGAGAGCAAATGCGATGGCAACCTTCATGTCACAGGGCGAATACTCAAAACATGCAAGGTATTCACCTTTCTTATGATTCATAAAATAGACACCGGCATGGACGAGAGAATCTCTGCAGATGACAGCTTCAATCATATCAACAGGAACAGAGAACATTTCGCTGGCTTCGATGACTTCGTAGCCTTTGTTGACCAGCGTTGCACAGTCAACTGTGATCTTACTAGACATCTTCCAGGTAGGATGTTTCAATACATCCTCCTTTTTGGCATTGGCCATCTTTTCAAGAGGAAAATCACGTAGAGCCCCTCCGCTTGCAGTTATTGTCATTTTTCTAAGCTCATTGTCCTTATGATGCTTTGAGATATATCGCAGGCATTTGGAAAGGCCGACATGTTCGCTGTCGATTGGATAGACCATTCCATTGTATGTCTTCATCTTCTCTTTCATCAAAGAAGAACCGACAACATAGGATTCTTTATTGGCCAAAAGGAGATCCTGATCATTTTCCAAAGCAAGAAGAGTAGGAATGATGCCATCGTTTCCGCTGATGGCATTAAGAACTGTTGCATTAGGATAATAAGAAAGCAGCTTTTTGATTCCGTCTTCGCCCGAGAAAACAGTCTTCTTATAAGCGGAATGACGAGAGATGAATTCATCAGCTGCCTCTTTATTTTCAATGGCAATGCAATTCACTTTATCAAAATAAGGAAGATTCTTTTCAAAAGCAGTACAATTGGACTTAAAAGCGACTCCTACCAACTCGTAGTCAAAAGAATATCGAAGCAATTCCAAAGCCTGACTTCCGATATCGCCAGTCGCTCCTAAGACAATGATCTGTTTAGCCATTTATTCACCTATTATTAGCTTATGCGACAAGATTGAAACCGACGCTCATGAAAGAGAGAAGAAGAGAAGCGATGAGAGCATTGGTAAGAAGAGAATCAAAACGATCGATGACACCGCCATGACCGGGGAAGATTTTTCCATAGTCTTTGATGGCATAATGTCTCTTGATCAAAGAGAAGAGGAAACCGCCAAGGTTTCCGGTGAAAGGAAGAAGAAGGCCGATGATAGTAAGGAACACCCAAGAGGAACCGCCGAGAACATTCATCGCAAACAAAAGAGAAGAAGAGGAATATTGAATAAGTCCCGGAATGAGCGGAATCTTAAAAGCAAATTCAAATAAAGCGGCAAGTCCGAAATAACAGAGATAAGAGAAGACACAACCGCCGATAAATCCTTCCCATGTCTTATGAGGAGAGATTCTCGGATTCATCGGATGCTTTCCGAAAAGAACACCGACAAAATAAGCGCCGATATCACTGGACCACGTCCCAATTGCAAGAACAAGAAGGAAGACACAGGATGCCCATCTTTGATCTTTATTCGCCGAAGCAAATCCGTCTTTGAAGGCACTTGTATTCCCTAAGATGCCCGTCGCATTGGGAAGATAGCGGACAAAGAACAAGGAAACGATTCCGCAGACGAAGAATGTTTCGATAGCAAAGAGATATGTAACATCTTCCAACTTCACTTTTTCTGACAAGATTGCAATAAAGAAGAGAATGAAGAAGTAAAGTAACATCAATGAAATAGGCAATAGCAGATCAGTAAAGGATAACGTCATCAGTGACATATCCAGCTGAAATGGGTTCAGCCCTTTTGCCCAAGGCTTGATAAAGAAAGACAAAGCAAAAAGAATGGCGTATGCCTGTGTGATGATCTTGATCAATAAAGAATACTTGTCCTTGCCAGGAACCACGAGAATCTCATGAGTTCCGACAACAAGCAAAAACATACCTAATACAAAATAGAACCATCCACCCAAAATCAGACATGGAACAAGAACAGCCACCAGAACGATGGCTGTAATAATTCTTGTCAACATGCTGGACTTGCTGGATGCCGATAATTTATTGGCCATAGAATGTCCTCTCGTTGACAGAAGAATAAATAGATGAGATTAGATAGTTTCGATATCCTTGATCTTAAGAGCAAGAATCTTTTCGATTTCAGCGATATGCTTATCAGTCTCTTTCTGAATCTTGTCAGTAAGATCATCCTTCATATCTTCGCTTAAAGCAGTATCCTTCTTGACAGCATTGTTGGCATCACGACGGATGTTACGAATAGCGACCTTACCGTCTTCAGTATACTTCTTGGCCTGCTTGATGAGGTCCTGACGACGATCTTCACTCGGTGCCGGGAACTTCAGGATGATAGCATTTCCGTTCTGGGTGACTGTGCATCCTAAATCAGCTTTGTTAAGACCGGAAACAAGATCCTTGATGATAGAAGGATCAAAAGTCTTGACAGAGAGATCGGTTGCAGAGAGTGCGGAAATCTGAGCAACAGATTTCAGAAGGCACTTTTCGCCATAAGCGACAACTGTAACCTTATCAAGAAGCTGAGCAGTGACTTTGCCGGCTCTTAACGTTCCTAAACTTTCCTTCAAAGAAGCGGTGGACTTGTCCATCTTTTCAACAAATTCTTCTAATGTAGCCATAAATCTATCCTCCTAAATGGTGATATATTAATTATTTTAATAAATATCGTCTATGAAATAAAGAACCTATTTGTTGCTGACAAGGGTTCCGATATCTTCACCCTTGACGGCACGGACTGCATTTTCAGGATCGTTCATGTTGAAGACTCTGACATCAACATCGCTGTCGACAAGAAGTCCGACAGCTGTGCTGTCCATGACTTTAAGTCCTTTGGCCAAGATATCCTGATATGTTATCTTCTTGATCATAACTGCATTCGGATTAGTGCGAGGATCATCGCTAAAGATGCCTTCTACGCCGTTCTTGCCCATGAATATGCCATCCGCACAGATTTCCTTGGCGCGAAGAGCGACAGAGGTATCTGTTGTGAAATACGGAGAACCGACACCACCTGCGAAGATGACAACTCTCTTCTTCTCAAGGTGTCTGATTGCCTTTCTTCTGATGTAGGGTTCACAGCACTGATTGACAGGAATGGCTGACATGACTCTTGTGATCAGTCCATGATTTTCAAAATAGGACTGAAGGCACATTGCATTCATGATGGTTGCAAGCATACCCATATAGTCGCCGGTTGTTCTTTCGATTCCTAAAGAAGAAGCAAGTCTTCCTCTCCAGATATTTCCACCGCCGACAACAATGGCAACTTCCGTTCCCATATCGGTGATCTTCTTGACGATTTCGAAAATCTTTTCGAGATATTCGGCATTATAGATATCATCTTCACCCTTTAAGGCTTCTCCGGATATCTTCAAAAGAATTCTGTGATACTTCTTATCCATGGCAATCTCCTTTATTGGTTCTTATTGTTTCAATAAAGGCGCCTCCGAAGAGGCGCCCATCAAATCGAATTGAAAATTACTTACCGGAAGCCTGAGCAGCAACTTCAGCAGCAAAGTCATCCTGACGTTTTTCGATGCCTTCGCCAACAGCATAGCGGAGGAAGGAAACCATGGATGCATTGTTTTCCTTGAGAAGCTGAGCAACAGTCTTGTCTTCTTCACCGATAAGGCCCATATCGACAAGAACGCCTTCAAAGAGGGCCTTCTTGACTCTGCCTTCGACAATCTTGTCCTGGATAGCAGCAGGCTTCTTAGCAAAGCTAGGATCCTGTAAGGAAGCTTCCTTCTGGACTTCAGTCTCCTTAGCGATGACATCAGCAGGGATGTCAGCTTCGTTGACATAAGAAGGATTGTTGGAGCAGACGACTAAGGAAATACGATTGGCGACTTCAGTGTTGCCACCCTTGATAAGAGTGAGAACAGCGATTTTACCCTTCATATGAAGATAAGGACCGAAGCATTCATCATCGCTCTTGTTGACGATTGCGAATCTTCTGAAATCGAGCTTTTCGCCCAATTTGACACCGGCATCGATGAAGAGTTCATTGATACTCTTGCCATCCTTGTTCTTGCATTCCTTGGCCTCTTCAAGAGTCTGAGGATTGCTGTTGAGAACAATTTCGTTGACTTCGTGAACTAAAGCACGGAAAGGATCAGAGTTGGCAACGAAGTCAGTTTCGCAGTTGACTTCGATGACAGCGGCCTTGTTTCCATCGACGATGATAGAAGCAACACCTTCAGCAGCGATACGGCTGGCGGCCTTCTTGGCTGCCTTGGCAATACCTTTCTCTCTCAACCAGGTGATAGCCTGTTCAAGATCGTGATCGTTGGCTGCAAGAGCCTTCTTGCAATCCATCAAGCCCGCACCAGTGCGGTCGCGGAGCTGCTTAATCTGTTCGATTTCGTTCATAATTACTTGTTTTCTCCGTTTTCAGCAGCTTCAGCCTTAGGGGCTTCTTCGGCCTTAGGGGCTTCAGCAGTCTTTGTTTCTTCCTTCTTGTCATCGAAACGGCGGAAATTCTTCTTAACGAATTTCTTGCGAGCGACTTTCTTGCCGTTCTTTCTCATGGCAATGGCATCATCTCTGAGCTTTGCACGGATGGCCTTGGTCTGTTCATTCGGATCGACACCCTTGAGCATTTCGGCCATGGTCTGAGAAGCTTCGGCAGCATTCTTGTATGCATAAAGCGGTTCGCCGCCCTTGCCTTCGACAACAGCATCAGCTAAGAGACCGACAATGATACGGATGGACTGTTCGCCATCATCATTGGCAGGGATGAGGTAGTCGATAAGATCAGGATCAGTATTGGTATCGCCTAAAGCAAAGACAGGGATGTGGAGAAGTCTGGCTTCAGCAACAGCATTGTGTTCAGTCTTAGGATCGACAACAACGATAGCATTAGGAAGGAGACGGATTTCCTTGATGCCTTCGAGGTTCTGGCTGAGTTTTTCTTTTAATTTGATTCTTTCAGCAGCTTCTTTCTTAGGAAGCTTTTCGAGTTCGCCGTTAAGCTCTTCCTGTTCAATAGTACGGAGCAAAGCGATTCTCTTGATAATGGTGTGGAAGTTTGTGAGGGTTCCGCCTAACCATCTATGTGCGACATAGAAGGAACCGGAACGAACAGCTTCTTCCTGAACGGCCTTCTGAGCATATGCCTTGGTGCCGACGAAAAGAACTTTTCCGCCCTTAGCAACAATGCCCTTTAAAGCCTGATAGGCTTCCTGCATCTGAACAGTGGTCTTGTTAAGATCGATGATGTGGAGGTTGTTTCTCTTTCCGTGGATGTACTTTCTCATCTTCGGATTCCATCTGGAAACTCTGTGTCCGAAATGGCAACCAGCATCGAGTAATGTTTTAGCACTGACAACCGGATCGTTAGGATTATGGACAGTGCTGGCCATGACATCCTGTGTCTGTTCCTGTTCGGAAACAGTTTCAACTTTGACTTCTTCGCTCATGTTTGAGCCTCCTTTTTGTTGACCTTCTGAATGTTTCAAGATGTCAACCCAATCCGCTAAGCATTGCTAAGCAATGAAGGCTTAGATCTATAGATGGGTCCGGCGGAAAGGACTAGTCGACAAGATTCACATTCATGGTGATTGCGCAATTGGCGCATTTGGTAGTTTATCATAATATATAATATGATTCAATATCATATTCGAAAACTTTCTCATTATTTGCTTGATTTACGAATCATTTTCCGCTATAGTGTTTAAGTCAAATGGCCTCATCGACAAGCGGCTTAAGTCTCAGCCCTCTCAAGGCTGCATTCACGGGTTCGAATCCCGTTGAGGTCACCATCGTCATATAAAATGTCTCTGATGTTGAATCAGAGATTTTTTTATGCTTTCAAGTCTGGAAATGTTGGTCAATTCATTTTTAAAATATCGGTCAGTTAACTTTGAAAATATAGGTCAGTTTTCTTGAGAAATGTTGGTCAGATTGATAAACTAATACCGACTAATGGTGAAATGCAGTGCTCTTAACAATCCTCCAGAGTGCGTTTGCCTTTTCTCTTCCTGCGTTCAGTATTAAAACGCTCATCATATGTCTCCGTCTTTTCGGTATCGAACAACTTGGTCAGTATATATTCCACGGCATTCTTCACTCCATTCTTCCTGATATATTCCGTCTTGAACAAAAACCATGGAAGCAGCTCCTCCATATGCCGTGTTCTGATTCCTTTGTGTTTATATGTCTCGAATTTCAATAAGGCACAGACACTATCGATTGGTTCCATCTGACCCCTTCTTTCCGGATTCATGTCATCGCTTCGGATGACTTCCTCTTTCAGACTCAGCATATTCACAAGTGCCTTATGGGCATGTTCGCCGTCATGGATGAGAAGTGAACCCGGTCTTATCCTGTCCTTCATGGCACTGCAGAAATCCTCCGAACTGATCTTTCCACGTTTTCCAACGACATGACAATAGTAATGTCGTTTTTTGTCGTAGGCGACAATCACACAGATAAGATTACCGCTAAGACCTCTTGGAAGATTTCCGTCGTTTTTCACGAAAATGAGTCCTTTATCAGTGATTTTCCAATAGGTTTCATCAATCCATACTTTATCAGACAGCATTTGTTTTCCGAGGTATTCCACCGCAACATCGGTGAGCCTGTATCTCCAAAACTGTACAGTTTTCTGATTGAGACTGGTAAGATAGGAAACTACCCAGACGGGAAGGTCGAGCAGAATCAGCATGGTAAGCTGATACATCCTGAGAAGGCTCAGTTTCGAATCGTCCATCATTGAGCCGGAAAGATAACCGAATTTCTTGCCGCACGTTCCGCATTCCAAGACAGTCCTTTTGCGGCTTGTGCCGTTCGTGCGATAGTCATGGGATCCGCAATTCGGACAGTGTATATCCCTTCTCGCTTGCTTTGCAAAAAGATCAATCGGCAGAAGCCTTTCTGATTTTTCCTCCCTACTCTTCAGTTCTTCCTCGATTTCTTTCATGAGACGCTGAAGTTCCTCCGTCCCCAAAAAAGAGATATCCATTCCGGATATTGTTCTGACTGAAATGTTCATATGGCGATTCATCCCTCTGGATGTTAGGCAGGGCCCCAAGAGGGACCAATCGCCAAACCAGCCTTAACTGAGGCCCTGCCTAACGTCCTTAATCATTGGTTTGGCAAGGCTAATTATACTTTTTTCTGGAAAACTCCGCAATATTTCGATTATTCACCACTGCAATTCACCATTAGTCGGAACTAATAACATAATTATCATAGGGAGGAAACATAGGATGGCAAAAACAGTGGACAAATCAAGTTACAAAGTTAGGCTTGTTGATTCTCTTATCGATAAAGACCTGCGAATTTTCGGAGCTATTTGCATTGAAGGACCAAAATGGTGCGGAAAGACCTGGACATCATCATACCATGCAAACAGTGAATTCCTTGTCGGTGATCCTAGTGGAAACTTTTCCAACAGAACACTGGCAGAAATCGAGCCATATAAGGTTTTAGAAGGCAATACCCCTCGATTGATTGATGAATGGCAAGAAGTATCTTCCTTATGGGATGCAACAAGAGCGTTTGTAGATAGAAATAACGTAAAAGGACAAATCATCCTTACCGGTTCATCAACGCCTGTACATAAAGGAATATTGCATAGTGGTACCGGAAGAATCAAAAACGTGCGTATGAACACGATGTCTTTATATGAATCAGGTGATTCGACTGGCGATATTTCTTTGATGGATTTATGCCAGAACAAATTTGAAGCGAAGATTTATGAGCAGACAAGTCTTGAACATTTGGCTTATCTGATAGTAAGAGGCGGATGGCCAGGAAATACTTCTACAGGTTATGATGACTGTGATGAACTTAGTCTAAGCTACATGGAAAACATCATCAAAACAGATTTGGACCAACTGGATAATGATATAGATTACAATGAACATAAAGCAAAACTGATACTGAAATCATTAGCCAGAAAGGAATCGACAACCATTTCAAAGCAAAGCATTCTGAAAGACATTATTGAAAATGATGAATCATCCATCAGCAAAAATACCTTGTCAAAATATTTAGACGCCTTTGACAGAATGTTCCTATTCAATAATCAAGAACCGTTCTCGCCCAATATCAGATCATCATTAAGAGTAAAGCAAATGGAAAAACGCCATTTTTCAGACCCGGCAATGGCATGTGCAATGTTACGGTTGACACCAAAGAAAATGATGAATGACCTTAACACATTCGGATTTATGTTCGAAGCATTAGTAGAACACGATCTATCAATTTATGCACAGGCAATGAACGCAAAACTTTTCCATTATCAGGATTATGAAAACAATGAGATTGATGCAGTCATTGAATTAGATGACGGAAACTGGTGTGCAATCGAAATCAAATTAGGTCTTAACAAAGCAGAGGAGGGTGCCAAAAACTTAGTCAAGGTATGTAAAGATATCGTTGACCATGGTGGAAAAGATCCCATTATGAAATGTGTTATATATGGCGCTGGAAATATGGCATACAAGAACACAGACGGAGTATATATTCTTCCTATCACCGCATTAAAGAATTGAACACTTCAGTCAAAAACAGCACGTTTTCTTCTTTTAAAATGAATAATTTTGCAAAAAAGCAATGTTTTTGGAGTATTTTATCTATTGCAAAAACTTCTTGTTTTTAAAAGTTTTTGCAATCCACTGCAAAAACTTTATTTTTTTAAACTTTTTTGCTATACTTTAGGTGGTACAAAGAAAGAGGAAGTGTCATGATCAACAACGAGAATCTGAAAAAGAGAGATTTATATCTAAATCAACTTATCGCTTTTCAAGACAAAGAACCGATCAAAGTCATTACAGGAATAAGACGAAGTGGAAAATCAAAACTCTTGTTATTGATGATCAAGCACCTTCTTGATGAAGGAAAAAGCAAAGAACAGATCATCGAGATGCATTTTGAAAAGATGGATTTTTCATTGATGACATATAAAGAAGTCTATGACTATGTCAAAAGCAGAATCATACCAAATAAAAGAATGTATTTATTCTTTGATGAGATTCAAAGGATTGAAGGTTGGGAAAATGCAATCAATGCTTTAAGAGTTGAATTTGACACTGATATTTATGTTACGGGATCCAACGCATATTTATTATCCAGCGAATATTCAACCTATTTGGCAGGAAGATGTGTGGAGATTAAAATGCTACCACTCTCTTTCAAGGAATTTTTGTACTTCTATGATTTCAGCATAAAGGAAGTAACTACAGCTTTTGGTACTTCAAAAAAAGAAATTGTTGATAAAAAAGGAACGCAATACTCATTAAAGGAAGCATTCGATGCTTATCTTCGTTTTGGAGGAATGCCTGGCATCATCGATGTCGGACTAGATCAGGAAAAAGCATTCATGCTGCTTGGAGGAATCTATAATACAGTCATAACAAGAGATATTCTTGAAAGAGAGAAAAGAAGAGGACGGAACACAATATCCGATGCTTTGCTGCTTAAGAAACTGATCATGTTCTTATCAGACAATATCGGTTCCAATGTATCTTTTTCATCAATCAGCAAATCATTGTCACAAGACTCCTATTCAAAAGAAAAGGGCAAACCCAGTCCACATACAATAGAATCCTATATCAACGCCCTTACTGAAACTTATCTGTTTTATGAAATCAAACGTTTTGATATCAAGGGAAAAGAATATCTGAAAACCTTAGGCAAGTATTATATTTCCGATATCGGAATGCGTAATTATCTATTAGGATTAAGAGATAGAGACAGGGGACACATATTAGAAAACATCGTATATTTCGAATTGTTGAGAAGAGGATACGATATCGCGATCGGAAAAATCGACAGCAATGAAATTGATTTCATCGCCAATAATCCAAACGAAAAAATCTACTTCCAGGTTACTGAATCCATGAATAACGAAGAGACAAGAAAACGTGAACTGACTCCGCTGATGAAAGTCAAAGACAATTATGAAAAAATAATTCTCTCATTAGATGAAGAGGAAGAAATCTATGAAGGAATCAAATCGATCAATCTGATCAACTGGTTATTGAAATAAAGACTTGTCAAGTCTTTTTTAACACTGGATTCCGAGTTATAGGGCAAAAGAGTTTATATATAAATTGTTCTAGTTCCATAGGCTCCTATCAGTGATCAAAAACAGGGAATGTTGGAAAAAGGATATTGAAATCCATTAGTCACCTCTTCCAAAAATAATTTGAAAAAAGTGCACTCATGTACTTGAAAAACGTGCACTCATGTACTTGAAAAAAGTGCACTTGTATAGTAAAATTTATCTAGAAGGTGATTAACGATGGCAATAAAACTAGAAAATTATAAAGAACGACTAATTGATAAAACGATTGATTTATATTTAAAAACTTTTAAAGCAATTCAAATCGTTGGTCCAAAATGGTGTGGTAAAACATGGACTAGTATGCATCACGGCAATTCTATTGTGAGATTAACTGACATAGAGAAAAGAAAACTAGCCCTGCTTAATCCAAAACTTGTTTTAAATGAAACTATTCCAGAAGTTATTGATGAGTGGCAGCTAGTGCCGGAATTGTGGGATGCAATTAGAAATGAATGCGATTTAAGAACATCAAAGGGTAATTATATATTAACCGGATCAACCGCTTTATTAGCTAAAGAAGAAAAATCTAAAATTAAGCACACTGGTACTGGTAGAATTATTAAAATCAAGATGTTTCCTATGACAACATTGGAATTGGGCAAGTCTCTTGATTATATATCTTTGATAGATATGTATGAGGGAAAGGAAATCAATAAATTAGTCAATCCTTTTGATATTCATGAACTCACAAGCCTTATTACAAACGGTGGTTGGCCTGAAAATTTAGGGCTTACTGATCCTGAAACTGATGGTTTTCTGGCTCGTGAATATATAAAGTCAGTAGTTGAAAATGATATCAATGAAAATCACAATGATGATAATTTTTCATTTGACTCACAAAAAATGTTGATGATTCTTAAATCATTAGCAAGAAACGAGTCTACCTATGCAGCAGAAGCAACTATTTTAAGAGACTGCTTTAGCTTCAGTGACGATAAAGAACAAACATTGAACAAAAGAACATTGTCTAGATATTTAGATATTCTAGAAAAGTTATACATTATAAATAATCAGGAAGCATATTCAGCCAATTATCGATCAAGTACAAGAGTTGGAAAAAAGATAAAGAGAAGATTTGTCGATCCATCTCTTGCAGCTGCACTTTTAGGCTTAACCTCAGAAAAACTGATCAATGATTTGAATACATTCGGATTATTATTTGAATCATTAGTAGTTCGAGATTTAAACGTGTATATGGAATATTATAGAGGTCATGTCTATGCTTTTAGAGATAATTTAAGTAATGATGAGGTTGATGCAATCGTAGAATTCAGTGATGGTGAATATGGAGCGATTGAAATTAAACTGGGAGAGAATCAAATAGCAGAAGCTATAAAATCATTAACTAAATTTAATGATAAGATAGAGAAAAAACCAAAATTCCTTTGTGTCATCGTAGGCATAGGCTCTGGTCTTACAAGAGACCCTAAATCCGGCGTATATATTGTTCCATATAACACATTAGGAATGCATTTTAGTAGCTAAATTGTAAGTACCAAAAGCTTATTGCATTTAAAAGTTATTGCAATCTGCTTTAGAAAACTTTTTACCTTTAAATTGAATTGCTAATAATTCAAGTATCATTAAACAAGTAAAAATTAAAATCGCATCTTCACATTAACTATATTCAAAAGTTAAAGTATTCGCTTCATGATCAGATAAAAGATAAGGCCGAGGATTGAACAGCCTGACACAGCTCCAGCAATTGAAATGGCAACAATCTGTTTTGTGGACAAAGGTTCTTTTTCCTCTTCACCAGGCTTTTCAGGTATGACTGGCTCAGTCGGTTTTGTTGTCTCACTCGGTTTACTTGTCTCAACAGGATCCGTTTTGATTTTCTCATAGACAGCCTCTAAATACACATCCTTTGTCACGATGAATGTGGTAGTTTCTTCTGTACTTATAAAGTTTCCCTTCTCATCTCTCCAGCCTACAAATCTCATGCCATCCTTTGCCTTGTCTGCAACTACTGTGATTGAAGTTCCGACCACCGGATTCTCTTCGCTTGTCGTTCCGTTGATTATGGTGACTTTTACAGTCTTTGGAAGCATCGGAATCGATAAGTCCATTATTTCATGATTGTCAGCATCAAAATGCTTATGGCAGACTAAACAGTCTTTATGAGCAAGCATTCCTTCTTTTTCGCTTGTCGGTTCTACTCTATCAATCCATTCCCCATAGGCATGATCTCCATATCCTAAATCAACATCTTTTGTCTGTATTGTAAAAGCAGGATTTTTAAAAGTGTCGCTTGTGATTCTTTCTGTTCCTTTTTCCATACAAGTAGGTTCTTTTATGATAGCCGATGTTGTTGAAACAGTCTCTGTTTCAACATGAGATTCATCTGTCTTGCAGATTCTTGTTGCAGTCACCTTCTTATCATCTTCACTGAAGACATAAGTAGGATCATCAAAGGTGTGAACATGTTCAGTCGTCGCTTCCTTTTTCTTACATTTCGTATAGGCTTTGATCCTAGCCACATATCCGCCATTTAGGATGTAATCATATCCGTAATATCCGCTTTCAAAAGATGGCTTTTTGGAATCGGATTGTGTCAAAGAAATAATAGCATCATTATTTGCATTGCTGACTTCACAGACAACGGAGAAATAACTGTTCAATGATACTTTGACAGGCTCATCAAGCCTGATTGTCTGATAACCGCCATATTTGAAGTGTTCTGTCTTACTGGCTTTCAGCGTTCCTTTTTCGACAGATGTCTGTCCCCAGCCAGGAAGATCAGTATAAATTTTAACCTTTACATCGACATCATTTCCAAAGAAGCCGACATTGACAGCCTCAATATATTCATCCTCATCTTCCGTTTCTTTTTTTTGCCTGATAGACATTGGCAGCTGTTTTCGTTTTTCTTAAACTGAAATCATCGACAGAATTATCGTAATAATAGTTGTAATCGTACACTTCTTTTTTTGATAGGTAAAAGACCAGGCAGTAGTCGCTGCAATCTTGCTATCATATGTCAGATAGAAATAGGGATTGTCATTATAGCTGTTTTTGACAAGCCATCCTCCGTTTCTTGTCACTGTTCCTGGCTTGAAAAGACTCTTATCAAGCGTATCATCCCATCCGACAAGGGTGATTGCATGAGGGATTCCGTTAGTGACTGCCTTATCGTTATAATACTGTTTGCTTCCGCCATCGTAATAGCAAGAAGCAGTAACAGCTCCATATTCTGCGATTGCATTTTTGATTTCAAGAATTCGATCTTCATCTGTCGCATTTGAAGAAATCAGATTTGCGCTCTCTAGACGATAGAGGGAATTTGTATAAACATCTATAGCAGGTTTATCCCCATCGACAGGGCCCTGCCACATGCTTAAAAGAGAAGGTGTCTGAGAGATGGCACCAGAGTTATAAAGCCAGTTTCCTTGGTTTTTATCAATATACTGTGCATTGTTTCCTAAGGAATCTGCGTTTCTGACATACTTTCGATAAGCCAATGCTTTTGGATTAAGTCTTAATGTATCTTTTGAACCAATCTTATGTTTAAGAATCGATGCTTCAGAAGCATTGATTGTGCTATACGCCCAACAAAGATTTGTATCTCCTTGGTATTTGACTGGTGTAAGTTCATCACGAGGATCCTATTTTGATAAGTTAACAATCTCTCTTGTATCACCATAAAATTGTTTTTCTTTATTCGCATCATTCAAAAGATATTTACTATCTGAAAGCTCGATTTTATCCATAGATGTCGCAGTCAAAAAAGAAAACACCGCGAGGATAAATATAGGTAACAGGGTTTTGAATTTCTTCATCGTTGTTTCTCCTGAATATAAAGAGCTTTAATAAGAAGCACATCTTTATATAACAATCTGTCCTTCTATGCAAATCAAAGGATAAAGATGGATTGATTTGCATATACTAACTTTCGGCATGATATAATAGAAGCATGAAAAGCAGGAAAGAAAACATCTTCATCTATATCAGCCTCTTCTTCGAACTCGCCCTTTTTGTTGTCCTCTCTTTGAAGATCAATCAGCTCAATTTCTGCTCTGGACCAAATGACTGCAATATCGTATTGAAGTCACCTTTATACAACGTCTATTCCATTGGTTTCTCCTTTATCTACTTCACGCTTCTGTTATTCTTATTGTTCTTCTTCATCCTTCATCTGTTTGTCAAAAGAAAAACGTTCGACTTTGTTCTTCTATTCCTTGTTGTGATGCAATACATCTGCTTTATCTGCTTTGATCTTCAGTACAATCTATTGCTCTGGGGAAGAGTTCTCGCCTATGTGATTCTTTCTCTTGTCACAGTCATCAATTCAATATCACTGTTCTACAACATCAGAAGAAAAGAAAACAGCTGACCAAGTTTATATGTAGTGAGGTGTACCGATAAGTTTGGACTAACAGGAGTACCTTTCCATCCTTGTTCAGGAACAAGGATGGAAATCGCGCGCTCCTCGATCCAAGCGGAGGTACACTTTTTCAA
>ERZ1106931.793-NODE-793-length-17071-cov-3.349201_pt1 | contig 17071 bp, 9 predicted proteins | sample MGYA00403664_ERZ1106931 | MGnify/ENA primary metagenome ERZ1106931 (study PRJEB35170, sample SAMEA104062435) | human gut metagenome | biome: human gut; feature: human-associated habitat; material: faeces | place: Denmark | collected 2012-06-29 ... | reverse complement strand
GCCTAATTGATAATAATGCGATGGGACTTGCACCTATTCAGGATAAACTTCGATTGGATTATTTCTTTTACTACATGAGAAATCTAAAGATGGAAAAACTTGCAGAATCAACGACTGTTCCATCAGTCAGAAAATCTTTATTAGAAGAATTAGAAATTAAAGTGCCTTCACTAGAAGAACAAAAAGAGATTGGTGAGATTCTTGATAAAGTATCTGTTGTAATTCAGACTAGAAAACAAGAAATAGAACAGCTTGACCTATTAATCAAAGCCCGATTTGTAGAGATGTTTTATGAAAAAGGGTATCCTGTTCTAAAATGGAATGATGTTTTTATTACTACTACAGGAAAATTAGATTCAAATGCTTCAGTTGAAAAAGGAGCATATCCATTTTTTACTTGTTCAAAAGAGCTATTGAGAATTGATACATATGCATTTGATCAGGAGGCTTTACTTTTGGCAGGAAATAATGCAGCAGGAAAGTATGACGTTAAATATTATGCTGGCAAGTTCAATGCTTATCAGCGTACATATGTACTCAGTTTAAAAGAAAATTGGTCATATAGGTTATTTCAATATCAGTTAGAGGACAAGCTGGAATATTTACAACAACAATCTTTAGGTGGGTTGACGAAGTATCTTACTCTTAAAATACTGGGAGAATTGGAGTTTGTGATTCCACCTGAAGAACTGCAAAGTGAATTTGAGATATTCGTCACCCAAGTCACCAAATCAAAAGTTGTTTAACCAAAAGCATTTTAAAACTCCCACTTTAGTGGTATCATTATAGTAATTATTATCAAGGAAGCGAGTACCAGATCATCTTTCAAATGAAAGTAAAGTCAACGGAGGGGCGAGGTATGGTTACAAATTTCGATTATCTAAAAAATGAGTCAAAATTTTCTGCTTTTGCGGACGTTGCGATATCTGCTGAAAGGGTTATTCTTATTGATCCGGAAGCTTGTATCCTGAACTGTCGTCGTGCCATGGAATTTGCAGTTAAGTGGATGTATTCAGTAGATGTAGAGCTTGAAATGCCTTATCAGGATAACCTTCAGAGCTTGATGAATGTAGGGGAATACAGACAGATTGTAGGTTCTGATATTTGGAAAAGAATGGATTATATCCGCAGATGTGGAAATAATGTAGCACATAGCAACAGAAAGTTAGGAAAAGATGAGGCGATGCTTTGTCTTGAAAATTTATATATTTTTCTTGATTATGTGGCGTATTGTTATGCAAAGGAATATGAAGAACGTGATTTTAATCCAACATTGATCACGTTGAGAGCTAAAAAAGCAAAGGAATCCAAAGAAGCTGCTGATGCGATAAAAGAAGAATTAGTAAAAGAGCAGGAAAAGACAGCTCAGCAGGGACTTGATCTGCAGAAGTTACTGAAAGAAAATGCTTCATTGAAGGAAGAACTTTCAGCAAGAAGACAGGAGCAGCAGCAGACCTATACACCAAAGCCGCTTGATCTGTCAGAATATGATACAAGAAAGCTCTATATAGATGCTATGCTTACAGATGCCGGATGGACAGAAGGAAAGGACTGGATAAATGAAGTCCCTCTTTCAGGAATGGCAAATAAATCAGGAACAGGTTATGCAGATTATGTTCTTTATGATAATATGCACCGACCGCTGGCAATTATTGAAGCGAAGAGAACGTGTGCAGATGTGGCTGTGGGACGGCAGCAGGCAAAGTTATATGCAGATATTATAGAAAAAGAGTGTGGAAGAAGACCGGTTATTTTCCTTACGAATGGATTTGAAACGCATATTATAGACGGACAATATCCTGAAAGAAAATGCTCTTTCATTTATTCAAAAAGAGATCTGGAAAAGTGGTTTAATCTGCTGGCGATGAGGACAAGCCTTAAGAATGTTACGGTGGATAAAAATATCGCAGGACGCTATTATCAGGAGGCGGCAATTAAGGCAGTATGTAGCAGTTTAGATGAAAAGAACCGCAGAAAAGCATTGCTTGTTATGGCAACAGGATCAGGTAAGACAAGAACGGTGATTGCTTTATGTAAGATTCTGTTGGATGCCGGGTGGGTAAAGAATATTTTATTCCTTGCAGACCGTAATTCTCTTGTTACGCAGGCAAAGAGAAGTTTTGTTAATCTGCTTCCCAGTCTTTCCTGCACAAATCTTGTAGAAGAGAAAGATAATTATAATGCACATTGCGTCTTTTCTACGTATCAGACGATGATCAACTGCATTGATGTTGTAAACGATAAAGAGGGGAAGCTTTTTACCTGTGGTCACTTTGATCTTGTGATTTGCGATGAGGCACACCGGTCGATCTATAATAAATATAAGGATATTTTCCATTATTTTGATGCTCCATTGATAGGATTGACAGCAACCCCCAAGTCTGAAATTGACAAGAATACCTATGAGGTGTTTGAATTAGAAGATGGGGTGCCGACTTATGGATATGATCTTGCTCAGGCGGTAAAAGATGAGTATCTTGTAGATTATATTTCGATTGAATCAAAGTTAAAATTTATTGATCAGGGAATTGTCTATGATGAATTGTCGGAAGAAGAAAAAGAAGAATATGAAAGAACCTTTGTGGATGAAGAGGGCAAGATTCCTGAAGTTATTTCTTCCTCTGAATTAAATACCTGGATTTTTAATGAAGATACGATCAGGCAGGCATTAAATATTTTAATGACAGAAGGAATTAAGATTGAGTATGGTCAAAAATTAGGTAAGACAATTATTTTTGCGAAGAATCATAATCATGCAGAAAAGATACTGGAAGTATTTAATAAAGAGTATCCATATCTTCCAGATTATGCACGAGTAATTGATAATCGAATGACCTATGCACAAAGTGCGATTGATGAGTTTGCGGATCCGAAAAAGATGCCACAGATTGCAATTTCAGTTGATATGTTGGATACAGGGATTGATGTACCGGAGATTTTGAATTTGGTCTTTTTCAAAAAAGTCATGAGTAAGGCAAAATTTTGGCAAATGATCGGACGCGGTACAAGACTTTGTCCGGAGCAGTTGGATGGTGAGGATAAACAGAAATTTTACATTTTTGATTTCTGTGGGAATTTTGAATTTTTCCGTTTAAATAAGGGACGGGCATCGGCGAAGATGATCGCTCTTCAAAGTGCAGTTTTTAATTTGAAGTTTGAAATTACATATCAGCTTCAGTCGGCAGAATATCAGACAGATCGCCTGATTGCATACAGAAATGCTCTGGTCATGGAAATGAGCGAAAGAGTACAGAAATTACCAAGAGATAATTTTGCAGTACGGCAGCACCTGAAATACGTTGAAATGTATTCTGATGAGACGAATTATCAGGCTCTTACTTATGGAGATACCGTGACTGTAAAAGAGGAAGTTTCTCCACTGATTCAGCCGGAAGAGGATGAGGCAAATGCAGTCAGATTTGATGCATTGATGTATAGGATAGAGCTTGCATATCTGATGGGAAAAAAGGATATAAAAGCAAGAGGAGATCTGCGAAAGAAAGTAAAAGGAGTAGCAGGTGTGGCTAATATTCCTGAGATCCAGGCACAGACAGATCTGATCCAACAGATTCTTACTACGGATTATGTTGAAGAGGCCGGAGTGGATGAATTTGAAGAAATCAGAGAAAAGTTGCGTAATCTGATGAAATATATCCCAGGACAGAAAAGACGCTATGATACGAATTTTGAAGATGATGTATTGTCAATCGAGTGGAAAGAAGCGGAACTTGAGAATGACGAGCTGAAGAATTATAAGGCAAAAGCAGAGTTTTATATCCGACAGCATCAGGATAATATTGCTATTGCAAAGCTTAAGACGAATCAGCCACTGACTAGTACAGATATAGAGAGTCTGGAAGAAATTTTGTGGAAAGAAGTTGGAACAAGGTCTGATTACGAACAGGAAATAGGGGAAAAGCCATTGGGCGAATTTGTTCGTGAGATTGTCGGACTTGATATGAATGCTGCAAAGGAAGCATTTTCAGCATATCTGACGGATACGAATCTTGATAGCAGACAGATTTATTTTGTGAACCAGATTGTAGAATATATCGTGCATAATGGAATGCTGAAAGATTTTTCAGTTCTTCAGGAAGCACCATTTACTGATCAGGGAAGTGTTGTTGAGATTTTTAAGGATATAACAGTATGGATGGGAATTAAAAGAGTAATAGACAGTATCAATGCAAATGCTGCTGCATAATATGAAGTGGACGGTGTTGATGAAATGAAACTTCTACAAAGGCATAATAAAGAATAAAAGTGTTGTAAATAGAAGGAAAAACAGACGGGATTCGGAACGTAAGTGATATGGTTCTGATCCCGTCTGTTTTGCCAGTAAGTCAACTGTTTTGTTAGTGAGTGAACCAGGTTATTTATGGATCATTCCAAGAAATGTTTCATGGATCTTTGTATCCTGATCCAGTTCCGGATGAAATGCAAATGCCATCTGATTGTGATATTTTACTCCGACGATCCGATCCTGTACGACACTTAAAACTTCCGGTTTTTCTCCGGCTGCATCAGCATGAACGCTTTCCACATAAGGTGCACGGATGAAAGTCATAGAAATTTCACCAATTCCGTTGGCGTTGGCAGTAGTATGGAAACTGCCGAGCTGACGTCCATAGGCATTTCGTCTGACTGTCATGGGAAGAGTCCCGAAGTAGGATTCCTCCTGACCGGCAATATCCGAAGCAAGCAGGATCATTCCTGCACAGGTTGCGAGAACCGGCATACCGGAGCAGATTTTTTCTTTTAAAGGTTCAAACATATCAAGATCATGCAGAAGTTTTCCCTGGACGGTGCTTTCACCACCGGGAAGAATGAGACCGTCGAAGTCTTTTTGCAGATCACCAGCTTTTCTGAGTTCGATGGTATCTGCACCGAGCTTCTGGAGCATATGCTCATGTTCTATGAATGCCCCCTGCAGGGCAAGAACTGCAATCGTCATAGTCTTATTTACCCCTTTCAGCCATAAGAAGTGCGATTTCCTGCTCATTGATACCGACCATGGCTTCTCCGAGATCTGCGGAAAGTTCAGCGATCAGTTTTGCATCAGTATAATTTGTTACAGCCTGAACGATGGCAGCGGCACGTTTTGCCGGATTACCGGACTTGAAGATACCGGAGCCGACGAAGACACCTTCTGCTCCCAACTGCATCATCAGGGCTGCATCTGCAGGAGTTGCGACACCGCCGGCTGCGAAGTTTACGACCGGAAGTTTTCCGTTTTCATGGACATAGAGAACAAGGTCAAATGGAACCTGAAGCTGCTTTGCTGCCTCAAAGAGCTCATCTTCACGCATTCCTTTGATCCGGGCAATTTCACTGTTCATCATTCTCATATGACGGACAGCCTGGACGATATCACCGGTTCCCGGCTCTCCCTTTGTACGGATCATAGAAGCACCTTCATTAATTCTTCTTAAAGCTTCTCCGAGGTCTTTTGCACCGCAGACGAAAGGAACGTCAAAGTCACGCTTGTTGATATGGTATACATCATCAGCAGGGGAAAGAACTTCACTTTCATCGATATAATCAATCTCAATGGCCTGAAGCACCTGTGCTTCTGCAAAATGCCCGATTCTGCATTTTGCCATAACCGGAATGGACACTGCCTCCTGGATTCCACGGATCATTTTCGGGTCACTCATACGGGAAACACCACCTGCTGCACGGATATCTGCCGGAATCCGTTCAAGAGCCATAACTGCACATGCACCTGCTGCTTCTGCAATTTTTGCCTGCTCCGGTGTCGTTACATCCATGATGACACCACCCTTTAACATCTGAGCCAGATTTTTGTTCAGTTCATATCTTTCGTTTGTATTCATTGGTAAATCCTCCCTTTAAGAATCGTATTTTAGAATATAGTGGAAATTCTTTACAATTTCGACAGGTATTAGTATAATTGCATTGTGACTATAGAAAAATATTCAATTTAGATATAATCAAAAAGGTCAGAACGGAGAAAATAGAATAGATGTTGACATATAATTTTGAAAATATAGGGTCAGATTCCCTGTATGAATTTTTGTATAAATGTATCAAAAATGACATAATACAGGGGATAATCTTAAGTGGTGAGAAGCTGCCTTCCAAGAGGGCACTTGCGAAAAATCTGGCTATAAGCGTGATCACGGTAGAGAATGCCTATGGTCAGCTTCTTGCAGAAGGATATATTTATTCCATTCCTAAAAGCGGGTATTATGTGTCGGATCTGAGTGGGATTCCGGTACATCAGACAGAGTATACGTCAGAAACGTATGAGGCGGAAGAGCAGGGGACAGATTCACGGACTGCAAAAGCCGGGGACAAAGTACTTCTGACCGGAGGAGAAAATGCATTTATTGCGGATTTTACAAGCAATCAGACGGAGCATGCTGCATTTCCTTTTTCAATCTGGAATAAGACCATGCGGGCAGTCATGAATGATTATCAGAAGGAAATGATGATCAATCCCCCCTGTGGAGGTGTGATGGAACTGCGGAAAAGTATTTCCAGTTATCTTAAAGAATTTTGTGCCATGTATGTAAGACCGGAACAGATCATTATCGGAGCAGGAACAGAGTATCTGTATAGTATTCTGATCCAGCTTCTTGGGAGAAATGTCTGTTATGGAGTGGAGAATCCGGGCTATCCAAAGATTGCAAAAATCTACCGCAGTATGGGTGTAAAGTATGAGTATATTGATCTGGATGAAGAGGGAACTTCTGCAAAGAAACTGGAAGAAAAAAAAGTAGATATCATGCATATTTCCCCATCTCATCATTTCCCGACCGGAATGGTGATGCCGATCAGCAAGAGGTATGAACTGCTTGGATGGGTTACGAGAAAAAAGGAACGGTATATCATAGAAGATGATTATGACAGTGAGTTAAGACTTGCGGGGAAACCGATTCCGTCTCTGCAGAGTATCGATGTATCAGGCAAGGTGATTTATATTAATACATTTGCGAAGACACTCTGTTCTACTGTCCGAATCAGTTATATGGTACTTCCTGAAGCACTGGCAGAGAAATATTACAGAGAACTTTCATTTTATTCCTGTACTGTGTCTAACTTTGAACAGTATACACTGGCAGCATTTATGAATGCAGGTGCATTTGAGAAGCATATCAATAGGCTGAGAAACTATTATCAGCATAAGCGGGATCTGATCTTAAGTACATTTCTCAAAGAGCCTTTGGGAAAATATATTACGATCAGTGAAGAGGATTCAGGTGTGCATTTCCTGATGCATGTCAATACTTCCATGAGTGAGCAGGAATTTCTTTTAAAGACAAGGGCGAAAGGAATCCGGCTGGCAACGTTGTCTTCTTTTTATAATGCGGAACAGAAAGACAGCAGATATGAAAATACGTATGTTATGAATTATTCCTTTGTGGACTGCGACCGGTTGGAATATGTGGCACAGACGCTTTATAAGATCATTCATCCATAGAAGGAGGAGTTTAGTATGGAGCAGCTTTTTACTGTATGGGGAGAGACGCTGGATAAAGAGCATGTACTTGACGAATATCCAAGACCGCTGATGGTAAGGGACAGTTATCTGAATCTCAATGGGTACTGGGACTATGCATTTACACAGGAATTTGTATGCCCGAAAGAATTTGACGGGAAGATCTTAGTTCCTTTTTCACCGGAGGCAGCATTATCAGGTGTGAACCGTCAGTTAATGCCGGATGAATATCTGTGGTATCACCGGACATTTTCTGTTGACGGGCATAAGACAAAAAGAGCAGGTGAATCCTTTCCAGAGGAAGATCCGGAATCCGGGATGGGAGCAGACCTGACAGAGGAAAGACTGCTTCTTCACTTTGGAGCTGTGGATCAGGCGTGCGTTGTATGGGTGAATGGACAGCGGATCGGAAAGCATACAGGTGGGTATCTGCCTTTTGAATTTGAGATCACAGAGGCAGTGCAGGCAGGAGAAAATGATCTGGTTGTGGCTGTGAAAGACCTGAGTGATACATCGTATCATTCCAGGGGAAAGCAGAAGCTGGAAAGAGGCGGCATGTTCTATACGGCTCAAAGTGGGATCTGGCAGACTGTCTGGCTGGAAAGAGTCCCGGAAAAGTATATAAAAGAAGTGGAGACGCTCCCTGAACCGGATGAGGAAAAAGTCCGTATCATAGTCCGGTCTGGTGCAGAATATGCTGTAAAGATCGTGCTGCAAAAGCCAAAGATCCACAAAGAGCTGAAGAAAAATGTACCGGATGATCCAGTGGAGGACATGACCGGGAGCAGAATAGCAGATCCGGTGGAAAGTACAACAGAAACTACCATAGGAACATTTTATGGAAAGACGAATGAATGGCTGGAGATTCCGGTTCAGGATGTGCAAATGTGGACATGTGATACACCGTATCTTTATGATTTTACTGTTGAGATGGAGAAAGACAGGGTAGCAGGTTATTTTGCCATGAGAAAATTCACACTGGAAAAAGATGGACAGGGATTCGTGCGGATCTGCCTGAACTATCAGGTACAGTATCAGAATGGAGTACTGGATCAGGGCTACTGGCCGGATGGACTGTATACTGCACCTTCAGATGAAGCTATGATCTTTGATCTGGAGCAGATGAAGAAATGCGGATTTAATATGGTACGGAAACATTTGAAAATAGAGCCGCAGAGATGGTATTATCATTGCGACAGGCTGGGGCTGGTCGTATGGCAGGATCTGGTCAATGGCGGAGGAAAATACAAGCACTGGTTTGTGACGTATGCGGCAACGCTGATGTCCTGGTGGAAGATTCGGATGAGAGATATTTATTCGGGGCTTCTGGCAAGAAAAGAAAAGGAAGGCCGCCTGGAATTTGTGAAAGAAATGAAGGAGACGGTACATCGGTTAAAAGGGCATCCAAGTATTGCCGCCTGGGTCATCTTTAATGAGGGCTGGGGGCAGTTTCAGACAGAAGATATGACCGCTATTCTCAGAAAAGAAGATCCTGACCGGCTGATCGATCAGGCCAGTGGGTGGTTCGATCAGGGGGGAGGAGATTTTTGCAGCCTTCATAATTATTTCTTTAAGCTGAAGATCCACCCGGAAAAGAAGAGGGCATCAGTTCTTTCGGAATTACCGGATCGAAGGACATAGTGCCTGTGGAAAACTTTATGGATATGGGATCTGCAGGGGTAAAAAAGCACTGAACCGTCGATACAGAAAAAGAATGGAACAGGTGAAAAATCTGATAGATGAAGGTTTGTGTGCCAGTGTCTATACACAATGGTCAGATATTGAAGAAGAAGTCAACGGAGTTTATACATACGACCGAAAGATCAGAAAGATTGATTGAAAGAGTGAGAAAAGAATGAGAATCATGCAGGAGAGGACAGACAACAGGAGTCAGTAGTAGAAAGGAAAAATGAAAATGATGTTACGCTTTGTAAATGCAAGAAATGATAAAAAGAAACTGAATGAAATTAAAAAATTATATGATGAGGCATTTCCAAAAGAAGAACAGATTCCCTTCTGGATTTTGAGAAAAGCAAGCCGTACATCAACAGCAGATCTGATGCAGGTATATGATGATGATCTTTTAGTAGGATTTATCCATCTGGTTTATTTTGAGGATGTGGTCTATCTGTATTATCTTGCAATCGAGCCGGATGAAAGAGGTCAGGGGTATGGAAGCAAAATCCTGCAGGCATTACGCCGCCGGTTTTCGGCACGCAGGATCATTTTGAATATAGAGGTGGTAGATGAGAACTGTGACAATTATGAAGAACGGAAAAAAAGAAAAGAGTTTTATCTGAAAAATGGATTCCGGGAGGCAGGATACAGTACAAGAGAGTATGGCGTAGAATATGAGATGCTGTATCTGGGAGGAAATGTATCCTATGAAGAATTTCTGGCATTGATCCGGAAATATTTCGGACGGACACTGGCGTTGATGGTGAAGAAAAATTTTAAAAAAGCGTAAGGAAAAAGGCATAGATAAAAGGTGGGCAGAACCCGAGTTTGAGTTCTGTCCACCTTTTTAGCTGCCAAGTATGCGGCAAAAGATCCAATGGACCTTTTCAGCTACTGGAAAGCCGGGATGATTCTAAATCAGATGTGTACTTTCCAGCTTTTCGGTAAATGCATCATTTAATTTTATAACCGGTTTGCGAAGCAGCAGTCCGAGTAAAAGTGAAAGGATCAGGAAGATTCCTAAATACCCCAGTTCTTTGACATAGTTCATACCGTAGAAGCCTGCAACGCATTCACGCATGGCATTCATGCTGTGTGTAAATGGAAGTAGTGGATATACAGATTGGAAAAATTTCGGAGCACACTGGATCGGGAATGTACCACCACTTCCGGCTACCTGCATGACCATAAGGACAACGGCAACCGCTTTACCAATATCACCAAAGGAGACAGTCAGTGCATAGATCAGATTGACATAAACAAAACTTGTAAACCAGCCCGTAATAAGGAACAGGAAAGGATGTTCGCACTGAATACCAAGGAAATACAGGTCTCCCAGACAGATCAATCCGCTCTGTAACAGCCCGATACATACAAAGAGGAGCAGACGTCCAAAGTAGAGCTGATATGGTTTCGCTCCGGAAAGCTTCTTAACTACCGATTCAGAGACATTGACTTTGAGCATGGCTGCCATAACAACAGCCCCCACCCAGATTGCCAGTGTGGAATAAAAAGGAGCCATGGCAGTTCCGTAATTTTCAATTGGATAGATTTTTGTCTCATTCAGGCTTACCGGTGCTGCAAGGAAAGCTCCGATTGTCTGTGGATCTTCGGCAAGAATATTTTCCAGCATCTGCACACCATCACTGCCATCTGTGGAAAGTGTGGTGGAGACTTTCTGCAATTTTTCAGAAGATTCATTCAACAGACTGACGGTCTGTTCAAGAGCTTCTTTCACAGTGGAAAGATCTGTGGATGCAGATCCGGTGACAGAACTGATTTGTTGTACACTGTTGTCTACCTGCCCTAAGAGGTTCACAAGGGAGGAATTGGTGGAGTCAAGATTCGTGGCGAGACCATCCAGGCTGCTTTTCACATTCTGCTCATAAGAGGTCTTTACCGAGTTGACAGAAGCTGTTCCCCGGGCAAGCAGATCATCCAGTTCTTTCTTTAAAGTGGAAGCATCGGCAGTGGCTGAAGGAAGGGCAGCAGCAATTTCATCCAGTTTATTTTTAATCTGTGTCTGCTGGTCGATCGCCTGTTGGATCTGTACGTTCAGTCCATTGATCGCCTGAACGAGAGCTGTCTGATCCGGGTGTGCATTAGCAATGGCGGTCAGGGAATCTGATAATTCCTGATAACCGGAAATCAGATTCTGCACACGGCCGCTGACTGCCTGAATGGCATTGGAGCAGGATGCAGCGTCAGTTGAATAAGAGTCGAGTGCTTTGTCGATGGCAGCAGATACAGAAGAATAAAAATCAGCATTCTGCTTCAGTGCGGTATTGATATCAGAAGTTGTTCCTGTCAGGGCAGAAGTCAGTGAATCAATTCCATTTTCTGCCTGATTCAGTGCATTGACACTGCTTTTTGTTCCTTTTCCCGATTGCTCAAGAAAAGAGGTAGTCGTATCCAGCATTAATGCTCCGGCATCGGTCATATCAGAAAAGGCTTTCACCGTACCGGAAATATTTCCGAGGTCATCGGAAATCTGTGCCAGAGAAGCAGCGAGATGTTCAGTCAGGGACTCATCTCCGGTTTTGGCGGAAACATCATTTACGAACTGAAGTGCCTCAAGTGTCGTTTTGGAGACTGTGGTAATGAACGTTTCATTGACCTGATGCTGGACAGAGCTGGCACCTTTCTGTGTGACTTTCGGGGCGATGGCATTTTCTTTTTCATTGATGTAGTAGGTGATATCAGGATGTACGACATCTGAAGTAAAAAGACTCATCATATCTTTACTGAAGTCTTCAGGGATGACAATGGCAGCGTAGTACTTACCGGATTGTACCCCTTTTTTCGCATCTTTTGCATCTGTGAAGACCCAGTTCAACTGCTTATTTCCCTGCAGTTCACTGATGACATCGTCTCCAAGGTTCAAATTGACAGGAAGAAGTTCCCCTTTATACCCTTCATCGTTGCTGGCTACGGCAACCTTCAGATTGCCGGTATTTCCATAAGGATCCCAGCTCGCAGCAATATTGAACCATGCGTAGAGTGTCGGGATCACGGTAATTCCCATGATGACGATCATTGCGATGACATTTTTATGGATCCTGAGTAGATCATTTTTAAAAATCTGAATGATATTTTTCATCGGTTAATCCTCCTTTTTGCGGAAAGTCTCCAGCATTTCATCAAAAGTCATGCCGGCAAGCTGCTGCTGTTCTTCCAGTTTCGAGTGAATAAATTCAACAATGATCAGGAACAATGCGATGGCAATGATCGAAATGATCCAGAGTACAAGGAAGATGATTTTCGATTCCAGGCTGAACATCAGAATCAGGAAGATCAGAGGAATCAACGCAATTGCAAGGAATCCATAGCGTACCATTCTTCTGTAGTTCTTTTCAAAAGCCTGTGCCTTGGCAGCGGTTGTCAGTTTCAGCTCTTCCTGTGAAAGAGAGGCTTTCAGAAGGAGAGCAAGCTGCGTACTGCGGTTGACGGAAATTTCATGAGGTTCGCACATCATAAATTCAGTCTCAGCCAGTTTCTTGTCAAAAAGATGGTTCAGTCCGGCAAGAAGCGGGCGAAGTCCAAGTCCGATCAGTAAAGAGAGTGGAACATAGGCGAGCAGCAGGATCATAAGATCTTTTCGGAAGGTTGTTCCGTAAAATCCTGCGATACATTCTCTCATAGCTCCGACTCCGTAAGTAAATGGAAGGAGTGGATGGAGCTTCTGGAAAAATACAGGTGTCATTTCAACCGGATAAGTACCGGAAGAGCCCGGAATCTGTAAAATAACGAGAATGACGCACAGTGCTTTCCCGATATGTTTAAAAGTAAGCGAAAGTGCGTAGATAATATTCACGTATACAAAGGAACAGATCACACCGGTCAGAATAAACTGAGCCGGATGTACGCACTGGATTCCCGGAAGAAGTACATCTCCAAGGCAGACAATAAAGCCCTGTATCATACCTACTGTGACGAATAGCAGCCAGCGTCCGAAGTAAAGTGAGACAGAACCATAGGAACGCATGGTCTCATCGTGGTCAACTTCCATTTTTAAAATGGCGATCAGGACGATTCCGCCAACCCAGATCGCAAGGTTTGTGTAAAAAGGAGTCATGGATGAACCATAATTTTTTACAGAATAAAAAGTTTCAGTTTCAATCTCCACCGGGGAGGACATAAATTCGGAAATCTTATCAGCATTCATTCCTTCCAGCGAAAGGAGTGTCTGAAAAGTAGCCGAACTGGTAATGGCATTCAGATCCGTCTGCACAGTTCCAAGCCGATCCGAAACGGTGGAAAGGGCATCTTTTGTACCGTTCAGTGCGTTGGCTGTATCGGTCAGACCAGAATCAAGCTGCGTCAGGATTCCCTTAAGCTGCTCGGAAGTTGCCGGAACGCCGTTCAGGATTCCGGTCAGTTCTCCAGTGAGCGAGGAAAATGTATCCAGCGTTGCATTGAGCTGTGGGAGCAGATTTTCGTCCAGTGTTGTTCTGAAAGAATGCAGTCCGTCGATACTCTGCTGCGTGAGCGAGGAAATATCCTGCCGGGTCTGAGAGGTTGTATCCAAAGCATTTTTAATACTTGTATTTGCAGTACTTAAACTGTTGAGCAGAGTCTGGTTTTCCTGATTCTGTGTTTGTAACTTTGCAATAGCAGCAGAAAGCTGTTCACTGACAACTGGTGTGGAGGCAGCAATTTCCTGCATTTTTTCCAGAAGGGATGCATTCAGAGCTGTTACGTTTCCGGCAGAGTCCAGAGCCTGTTGGAGAGACTGGTTGATCTTTCCGGCACTTCCTTCCAAAGAAGTCAGACCCGAAGAGACAGAACTGTTCGCACTGTTCAGAATCTGTTCTCCGTCGGAGATGGATTTGGAAAGTGAGGAGGAGAAATCTCCTGCTGCCTGCCGGCTCATCTTCAGTGCATCCTGTGCATTTTCAAGGGCAGATGTCCCAGAAACAGCTGCATTTCCAAGAGAATCAGAAGCATCTTTTGCATCTGAGATCAGATCATGGGACTGGGAAGTCTTTTCTGTAAACTCAGTTAAAAGTGCTTCGTATTCATTTAAGTTCTTATCTGCTTTTTTCAGAAGCGAGACAATCTCAGAATTAGTAGAATTTACAGTTCCGGACAGATCCGAAATGGATTCTTTTAACACTTCTGATACAGATTCAGCGGCAATAGATGAAAACGTATCGTTGATCTGAGTCTGGATCGTACTTGCTCCGGTATCTGTGATTTTTGGAGCGATGGCATTTACCTTTTCATTAATATAGTAATTCAGTTCCGGTGTTTCAAGAGTACCGGAAAGAACACTGAGAAGGGAATCGCTGAAGTCTTCAGGGATTACAATGGCTGCATAATATTTTCCCGAACGGACTCCGTCAACCGCCTTTTCTTCAGAAGTAAAAACCCAGCCAAGTTGGTCATTTTCTTTCAGATTTTCCATGATCTGGTCACCGGCATTGATTGTGAGGTCATTGGTGGAGGCATCCTGATCATTATTGGCAACGGCAATCTGAATTGCTGAAGTATTTGCATAAGGATCAATATTGGCAGCAATATTGAACCAGGCATAGAGTGAAGGCAGGATCGCAACACCTGCCATGACCAGCATGGCTGCCGGACTGTGAATGAGCCGCCGCAGATCGCGACAAAAGATTCGCATTGCTTTTTTCATAAATAACACTCCTTTTAAAAGAAATATTCTAGTAATAGATACAATGTTGATTTTCTTGCTAAAAAGTATTATATTAATGAAGAAACTAATTTACAACCATCAATGAACAAGTTATCTGTCTTTTAGTAGACAAAATGATGAGAAATGACCAGTATTTATTTGCCTGACAGGGCTGCTCAGAGAAAAAGATAGCAGGAAATGGGAGTAAAGAGGTGTAAATGGTCACATAAAGGGGGAATTATTATGCAGAAAAAGACGGACCGGCGGGTGAGAAAGACGAAAAGTCAGCTCAGAAAAGGTCTGGCACATCTGATGAAGGAAAAAAGTATCGGAGAGATCACGGTGAAAGAACTGGTAGATGAAGTGGATATTAACCGTTCCACTTTTTATCTTCACTATTCGGATATCCCAACACTTTTGAGAGAGATTGAAAATGAGATGATGGATGAGATGAAGCGTGCGATCCATGATCATCCAATCGACCGGGAAAATGATTCTGCATTTTCTTTTATTAAAGATATTTTTCAGGTACTTGACCGTAACCGGGAAATTGGATGTGCTTTGATCGGACCTTATGGAGATATTGGGTTTATCCATAAGATGGAAGATCTTTTGGAAGAAAATTCGAGAGAAGTTTTACTGCAGATGTTTCCGGAAAAATCAGGCGAGATGAATTATTTTTATTCTTATTGCCTGAACGGATGTCTTGGTCTTGTCAAGACATGGCTTGAGGACGGAGAGGATAAAAGTCCGGATTATGCGGCTGATATGACTTACCGGATGGTAGTAAGTTCGGTGAAGGCATTTTATGACAAGAAAGAAGGAAGAGAGGAAAGTTAAGAATGCAAAGAGAAAAATTTGGCTCAAGGCTGGGATTTATCCTGATTTCAGCCGGTTGTGCCATCGGTCTGGGGAATGTCTGGCGGTTCCCGTATATTACCGGAAAATACGGTGGGGCAGCATTTGTATTGATTTATTTGGTATTTCTGGTGCTTTTGGGGCTGCCGATCATGGTCATGGAATTTGCTGTAGGACGTGCAAGTCAGGCAAGCGTGGCGATGTCATTTGACCGGCTGGAGCCACTGGGAACAAAATGGCACTGGTATAAATGGTTTGGCATGGCGGGAAATTATCTCCTGATGATGTTTTATACGACGATCGGAGGATGGATTCTGCTGTATGTATTTAAGATGGCAGGCGGTGAGTTTGAAGGAAAGAATGCAGATGAGATTGCAGGTGTCTTCGGAAATCTGATGGAGAAACCGGGGCTGATGACAATCTGTATGATTGTAGTTGTAGCAGCCTGCTTTGGGATTGTCTGCATGGGATTGCAGAAGGGAGTAGAAAAGATTACCAAGAAAATGATGCTTCTTTTACTGGCACTGATGGTGATCCTGGCAATCCGTTCTGCAACACTTCCGGGTGCGGGAGAAGGAATCAGATTCTATCTGTTGCCTGACTTTAAAAAGGCAGCAGAATCAGGAATGAAAGAAGTTATTTTTGCAGCCATGGGACAGTCTTTCTTTACATTAAGTCTCGGTATTGGTGCGATTGCAATTTTCGGAAGTTATATTGATAAGAAGAGAAGGCTGACAGGAGAGGCGGTCTGCGTGACCATACTGGATACATGCGTGGCACTGATCGCTGGAATGATCATCTTTCCAGCCTGCTTTGCGTTTGGAGTTCAACCGGACAGTGGTCCGAGTCTGGTTTTTATTACACTGCCGAATATTTTTAATTCCATGAGTGGCGGAAGGATCTGGGGAACCTTATTTTTTCTGTGCATGCTTTTCGCAGCAGCATCTACGATCATTGCAGTTTTTGAAAATATCATTGCATTTGCAATGGATCTGACCAACTGCTCAAGAGCAAAGGCGGTCGTGGTAAATCTGATTGCGATCGTGATCCTTTCGCTGCCATGCGTTCTGGGCTTTAATGTACTGAGCGGATTCCAGCCACTTGGAGCAGGAAGTAATGTACTGGATCTGGAAGATTTTATTGTAAGTAATAATCTGCTCCCACTTGGCAGTCTGGTTTACCTTTTATTCTGTACGAGCCGCTATGGCTGGGGATGGAAGAAGTTCTGTGAAGAGGCAAATGCAGGAGAAGGAATCAAATTTCCGAAGTGGACAAGAATTTATGTATCTTATATTCTGCCACTGATTGTACTCTTTATCTTCGTGCAGGGATACTGGAGTAAGTTTGTGGGATGATGTGAGTGAAATTTGTAGTTGTCGGGGTGAAAATATCGCGACAGCAGGAAGTGTTTCTGACAGAAGAGCGTCCATATC
>ERZ1106931.775-NODE-775-length-17725-cov-2.637465_pt1 | contig 17725 bp, 17 predicted proteins | sample MGYA00403664_ERZ1106931 | MGnify/ENA primary metagenome ERZ1106931 (study PRJEB35170, sample SAMEA104062435) | human gut metagenome | biome: human gut; feature: human-associated habitat; material: faeces | place: Denmark | collected 2012-06-29 ... | reverse complement strand
GCTACGGATATTACATTGCAGCTCGGAATCCTTGATATTTTATGCCCCTTCTTCGTGGTTATCGTTGTCGGCGGTTCCGTTAAGGCACTGAAGGGCGTTTTCGGAGTGACCCTTTTGTCCGGCTTGGCTCTTTTTGTTCCCGAGTATGTTATATCTTCAACAGTCGGTCCTGAATTGGCTGTAATGGTTCCGTCTATTATCATTATGGGTGTTGTAGTTTTGTATGCAAAGATTTTCAAAACGGAAAATCCCGAATATGCGCTTGACATTGAACCGAAACCCGTTTCGTCCGGGGCCGGAGTTAAAGCGGCTATGATTTTTATTTTGATTTTTGTTTTCTTAATTCTTACGTCCAAGCTCTTTCCGTTTATTAACGGGCCTCTCAGCACGATTAAAACGTCCGTTCCTATTTATACAGGGGCAGGGGCTAAACCGTATACCTTTATGTGGGTAGCCACACCGGGTATTATGATTCTCTTGGCGGCTATTATAGGCGGCAAATATCAGGGCGCTTCGTTCGGAGAAATTTTCGGTAAGTTAAAGGATACGATTTACAATCTCCGATTTACCTTCCTTACGATTATTACTGTTGTCGCTACAGCTAAGCTTATGGCTTATAGCGGCATGACTATGAGTATTGCAAAAATGCTTGTCAGCGTGACGGGAACGGCTTACCCCGCCTTTGCACCCATTGCCGGTGCCTTGGGGGCATTTATTACCGGGTCGGGTACGAACAGTAATGTTCTTTTCGGACCTTTGCAGACGGCGGCAGCTCAGGATATTCCCGGAGCCAGTGCCGCTTGGTTGGCAGCGTGCAACTCTGCCGGTGCCGGTGTAGGTAAGATGCTTTCGCCTCAGAGTATCGCCATTGCTATCGGGGCGGTCGGTGCGGCTGTAGAAGGCAAGGAAAGTGAAATTATGAAAATGGCCTTACCGTACTTTATAGGCGGTATTATTATCTTAGGCTTAGTGACCTATTTCGGCCAAATGATTCTGGCATAATCTTTTACAAACGGAAAAACGGTTTCGGAATTTATTCCGAAACCGTTTTTGTATTATCGGCACGCCGTTTTTGAAAGAACTTCTTTAATAAGTCGGCACACTCGTCCGCTCTAATTCCGGCTGTTACTTGGGCCCTGTGATTCAAGCGTTCATCTTCTACAATCGTATAGAGTGAGCGTGTGCCGCCGCCTTTCGGGTCGGGACAACCGTAGACAATGCGATCGAGACGGCTGTTGACAACGGCTCCGGCACACATAGGACAGGGTTCGGCAGTTACATACAGTGTACAGTCGGTCAGACGCCAGCGGCTTAAGACTCGGCAGGCTTCTTCAATGGCCAGGATTTCCGCATGGGCGGTGGCGGATGGGAGAGTCTCTCTTAAATTATGGGCACGGGCAATGGCTTTTTTCTTATAAATAATGACGGCGCCGATAGGAATTTCACCGATAGCCGCCGCTTTTTTCGCTTCTTCAATAGCCTTTCCCATATAAAACTCGTCTTGTGTCATCTCTTGCCTCCGAAGCGTATTTTTTTTATTTTACAAGACTTGAAGGTGTATTGCAATTTTAAATAACTGAAGCGACTTTTTTGCCATAGAGGTTGAATCTTTGTATAATATATGACAATGGTTTCACACATTACAGAAATATATGTATAAAGGTGAAAGGATTACACGAAAGAATGGAGTCTATTTGGTGGTATATATTTGATATTATGGGCACCTTGGCTTTTGCCGTTTCAGGAGTTCTGGTAGCCGTATCCAAGCGGATGGATTTGTTCGGTATTTTTGTGCTCGCCGCTTCTACGGCTATAGGCGGCGGTATTATTCGTGACCTCATGTTGGGACATACGCCTCCCATAGCCTTGCAGAGCAGTCTGTATTTCTTCTTAATCATTGCCGCCATGCTGGGGACGACGGCTATGATCCGGTACTTTGATGCCCATATTCGCTCCAAGGTAATGCATCATTCGGCTTATATTTATTTGGCCGGAGATACTATCGGTCTGGCCTCTTTTACGATTACGGGAACCTTGTCGGGGTTATATTTTAATCCTGATATGTGGGTTCTTATTATTATGCTGGGAGTAATTACGGCTGTAGGCGGCGGTGTTATTCGCGATGTTCTGGCCGGTAAGGTGCCATCCGTATTGGTACATGACATTTATGCTACAGCGGCCCTCTTAGGGTCGGTTACGCTTTATGTTTTGGTGATTTTTGACTGGCCTGTAGACGTGGCGGCACTCATTTCATTTTTCACAACTGTTTCGTCACGTGTCGTGGCTATTAAAGCTAAACTGGATATGCCGCACGTGAAGAGAAAGAGAAGGGGACAGTGGTTGTAAAAATCCTCCAAAAGTCGGTAATATAGCTGACATGACTATTCATTGGTTCGGTAACAGTTTTTTGGTATAATAACTAAGTATTCGGCTGTAAGTAAGGAGTGATTTTGTGAAACGACTGAATAAGTTTTTCAGTGCAGTTCTTTGCACTATGGTTTTAATGGGCTTGTCGACCTCGGCATATGCCAAAACGATTTTGTATGTACCGCAGGATGATCGTCCTGTTGATTATGCATATACTGTAAAGACCGCAGAAGATGCCGGTTATACTGTATTGACCCCGCCTCGCCAATATTTGTCGGGATCCAACTTTCACGGTTCCCCCGATGAGTTAATGAATTGGGTAGAAACACATGCGTCCGAAGCGGATGCCATGGTCTTATCCGTCGATTCTCTTGTTTACGGTGGCCTTGTTGACTCTCGTAAGCATAATCTCGATATGAATACAATTATGAATCGACTGAAAAATGTGGAATCCCTGCATGGCAAGTACGGCCATACTCCTATTTATGTTTTCAGCACAGTTATGCGGAGCCCGTGGGCCGGCGGAAAGGGTGTTGAACCGGACTATTATTTACAGACGGGCAATGATATTTACCAGTTGGCAGCCTTGCAGAACAAGGCTGATACGGGAACGTTAACGCCTGAAGAACGGTCTGACTGGTTTGCAATTATGAGTCGTGTACCTCTTGAGTATTTGCAGGATTGGTATAATCGTCGCAAGAAGAATATGGCTGTTAACTATAGACTTATAGATGATGCGAAAAACGGTGTATTTACCTATTTCAGCTTGGGTCATGACGATAACTCCGCACACACACAGTCGGCTTTGGAGGCCAAGTATTTGGAAATGCGCGGTAAAGACGTACCTAAGACAGCCTTCGGTTCCTTCCCGGGAGCTGATCAGCTCGGGTTATTACTGATCACACGAGCCAATAATGATTTCAATAATTATCACCCGAAGGTGACGGTTATTTACCCCCTGGGCGGGGGAGAAAAGACGGTTCCCAGTTATGATGGACAGGCCATCGGTAAGACTATAGCCGAACATATTGAAGCTATAGGCGGAACCGTAACCGATTCGGAAAAGCCCGACTTGTTATTGGCTGTCAATACACCGTTGACGACATCGACGACAGAATCGAACAGCTTCGAAAATTTCCCGATTATGTTGGATTCGACGAAAGAATTCTTGGGACACATAGAATCTGCCGTCAAAGCGGACATTCCCGTAAGTATCGTCGACATGGCTTTTTCCAACGGTGCGGATAATACCTTGGTATACGGCTTGTACCAAGATAAAATGATGTATAAAGTAGCGGCTTATAACGGTTGGAATACGGCGAGCAATTCCGTCGGCTACGGGTTGTCTCAAGGTATTTTGTCACGATATATGAGTGAGTCGGCTCATAAAGATATGCTGACGACAAACTATCTCGATAATTGGGCTTATCAAGCCAATGTGAGAAACTACCTGTATCGTATGCAAAAATCGATGGAAGCCGGTAGATTGCGCCGTTATTATCCTACTGAAATGGGCGAACTTCAAGGTCTTGCCAAGTTGGAACTTCAGAGATATGCCCAGACCTATCTTGAAGTAGATCCCAAGACTGTAGAGGTAACCTTGCCGTGGAATCGACTTTTTGAAGTGTATGTAGATGTACATAAGCAGTCGAATGTACCGCTTGAATCGGATATTCGGAATGCGAAAGATCAGGAAATACTTGAAGACTTATCGGCTCAAGTAAAAGCAGCTGAAAAAGCCTATGAAAATGCTAAAACAGAAGGTAAGGGCAAGCTTGACGCAATTACGGATGCACGCCTGAAGCAAGCTGTTGATGAAGCCAAAGGTAAGTATGATACGGAAGTAAAAACGCAAGAAGCCAATCGGAATAACCAGTCCCTTGCGGCTCGGAATCGAACTTGGGCACCGTCGAACTAAATAATTTAATAGAGATATACCTGTAAAGCCTGTAGAATAGTGGATTTCTTTTATTCTACAGGTTTTTCATGTATAATAGGGCACATGGAAAAAGACAAAAAGACGGCTTCACAGCCCTTTGCGGTAGAAGCAAAAGAAAAAAGTAAATCAAATAAGGGTAAAGTCTATATGGTCATTTCGGCGGTTCTGGCAGTAGCCGTTTTTTTGGCGGGCTTTTACTTTATTCCCACCGTGTGGCAGCCTGAAAAACATGCCTATATTGAAGTAAAAGCGGATATGACGGGTACTGAAATTGCCGACGAGTTGTCTGAACGGGAGCTTATATATAATGCCGCTGTTTTTCGTGCGGCCATGGTCCTTACGGGTCAATCATCGAAACTGAAACTTGGTGAATATGAAATCGATTCACATATGAGTATGAACCAAATTATGACAAAATTGACAAGCGGTGCTTCCGATTCGTATCGGATACTTATCCCCGAAGGATATACGGTTCGCAAAATTGCAAAAGTAGTTGCGGCACAGACCAATATTTCCGAAGAGGAGTTTTTAGCGGCCGCCTCCGATGCATCCTTACTGTATCCTTATATGAAGGGGAATCGTCAGGTTACGTACGTTACGGAAGGGTTTTTGTTCCCCGACACGTACTATGCTCATCACGATGTAACGGCTAAGGAACTGGTACAGATGATGCTGAAAAATTTCGATACACGTTTGACTTCGTCTATGCGTAAGAAAATCGATGAAGGAAATTTGTCTATTTATCAATTTGTCACCTTGGCATCGCTGGTGGAAAAGGAAGCGAAGTATGATGAGGATAGACCTTTAATCGCTTCGGTTTTTCAAAATCGCCTGAAACGTCATATGAAGCTTCAATCGGATGCCAGTGTTTCCTATGCTTCGGGAGACCACAAGTATGAGTATACTCTTGATGAGATTATGTATGATTCGCCGTATAACACGTATGTTTACGAGGGCTTGCCTCCCGGACCTATCGGTAACCCCGGGATAAAGAGTATGGAGGCTGTTTTGAATGCTCCTGCGACGAGCTATTTATATTTTGTAGCCGATAAAGAAGGACATAATTATTTTGCTATGACCTATGAAGATCATATGAAAAATGTCCGGAAATACATGCAATGATAAATTTACTTCATGAAATAAAAGAATACAGCGTTCAGCAGGGGTTACCGATTTTGAGAGATTCGGAAATACCCTTGCTGCAGCGCATATTGCGTATGGCTAAGCCTAAAAATGTGCTGGAAATAGGTACTTGTATAGGCTATTCGACATTGCTGACGGCGCAATGCCTTGACGATGATGCTGTGATTACGACTGTTGAGTTATCAAAAGAACGAAGCTTAACAGCACAAGAGTATATAAATCGCTCGCCTTATAAGGACCGTATTCATTGCATTTGCGGGGACGGCACGGAATTTATTGAACATGCTGAAGGACCCTGGGATTTTGTATTTCTTGACGGTCCGAAAGGTCAGTACGGCCGACAGACAAGGTTGTTGCTTCCGCGGTTGACTACAGGAGCCGTTATTGTAGCTGATAATGTACGCTACCATGATATGATATATACGAACGGATACTTACCTCATAAGCACCGTACGGCTATACGAAAACTACGAGAATTTACACGGCTTATCGAAGATGAAAGCCTTTTTTTTACGGCTGTTTTTGAAAACGGTGACGGATTGACCGTATCACGGAAGAAGGGGTAACTATGAAAAAAATGGAATTATTGGCACCGGCGGGAAATCCGGAGAAATTAAAGTTGGCTTTCCTATACGGGGCCGATGCGGCATACTTAGGAGGAACTTCCTTCAGTTTACGAGCTTTTAGTGATAATTTTACGCCTGAGCAAATCAAAGAAGCTGTAGAATATGCACACTCTTTGGGAAAGAAAATTTATGTGACGGTCAACATATTTCCGTCAGATGAGGATTTTCAATATTTGCCGGATTATTTACGCTATTTGGAGTCTATTGATATCGATGCCGTCTTAATTGCCGACCCGGGAATTTTCAGATTGTGTCGGGAAGTAGCTCCGAATCTTTCGATTCATGTGTCGACACAGGCTAATACGACGAACTGGTCTGCTGTCCGCTTTTGGAAAGAGTGCGGTGCGGAGCGTGTCGTTCTGGCACGGGAAGTTCCGCTTAGGGACGTTAAAGACATTTATGAAAAAACGCATATGGAACTGGAAGGTTTTGTTCACGGGGCTATGTGTATCTCCTATTCGGGACGTTGTCTTTTGAGTAATTATTTTACACAGGACAGAGATTCCAACCATGGTGAGTGCGTACAGTGTTGTCGTTTTAAATACAGTCTTGTGGAGGAAAAACGGCCGGGCGAATATTTCCCCGTAATGGAAGACGAACGGGGAACCTATATTATGAACTCAAAGGACATGTGTCTTATCGGGCACTTGCCGGCTTTGTATGAAGCGGGACTTTCAAGCTTAAAGGTTGAAGGGCGAATGAAGAGTCTGCATTATGTAGCTACCGTTATTAAGACGTATAGAGAGGCTATGGATGCGTATGAAGCCGATCCGGAACATTTCTCGGTCCGTGCTGAATGGTTGGAAGAGTTGGAAAAAATATCTCATCGTCCGTATACGACGGGATTTTATTTCGGTCGTCCTGATGAAAATGACCAAGTATATGCTAAATCAAGTAATGTACAGACCCATGATTTTATCGGTCTCGTAAAGTCATACGATGAAGCGTCCGGTCGAGCATGTATTGAACAGAGGAACTTTTTTAAAGTCGGTCAGGACGTCGAGTTTTTAATGCCCCACGGGCCGGTTGTGCATATGACCATCACGGATTTGACGGATGGCGACGGAAAACCCGTAGAGGCAGCCAGACATGCACAGGAAACCGTGTATTTAAAAACCGCGGTGCCTTTGGAACCGTATGCTATGATGAGAAGGAAAAGTAAGTAATCGTGTTATATAAAGAGTATGTGTATTTTCAAGTAGAGCCGTCCGAAATGACGCTCGTTAACAGAATAACGGAAGGTCTTGACCACTTGGGAGTGTTGACGGCCTTAGACGGCAAGAAGGGAATTGCCTGTTTGCGTACTACGGAAGATACGGCTGTCGAGGCTCGTCGTTTGTTGTCGGATTTACCCGTTTCCGTACGCTTGCTTACGTATGAAGATATTGTAAAGACGTTCGGAATCGACAAAGAGTGATAAGAGAGAGATTCGTTTATGAAGGTATTTATAGCGGAAAAGCCGAGCATGGCACGGGAACTGGCCAAATGTCTTCCCGACCCGAAAAAAAGAGAAAACGGATATATTCGTACAGGCGGTGGTATTGTTACGTGGGCTTACGGGCATGTACTGCAACAGGCTGAGCCGGATGCCTATAATGAATCTTATAAGACCTGGCGTACAGAAGATTTACCCATTATTCCCGAAACGTGGAAACTCATTGTATCTCCGAGTGCCAAAGACCATAAAAGGGCTTATTGAGCAAGCCGATTCCATTGTCAATGCCGGTGACCCCGACAGAGAAGGTCAGCTTTTGATAGATGAAATTCTCGATTACGTGGGAAATACAAAGCCTGTAGAGCGTATTTTGCTAAATGCCCTCGATGAAAAGAGTATTCATGAATCTCTGACGGATTTACGGGATAATAGAGATTTTAAGCCGCTGAAGGATTCGGCCTTAGCCCGCAGTCGTGCCGATTGGTTGATGGGGATGAATCTTTCCCGGGCTTATACGTTGGCGGCTCGTAGACAGGGGCATAAGGGCGTTTATCCTGTTGGCCGCGTTAAGACACCGACGTTGGCTCTTGTCGTAAGACGACAGCGGGAACTGGATCACTTTGTTCCCGTCACTTATTATGTTGTAAAGGCCGATTTTGATTACGGTTCGGGAACTATAACAGCCCAGTGGCAGGCTAAAGATACTCAGGGCGGACTTGATTCGGAAGGACGCTGTATTGATAAACAGACGGCGGAAAATATTCTTGCTAAGACGGAGGCTGCCGTTAGTGGGACAGTAACTGAACGCAAGGTGACACATAAGAAAGAGAATCAACGGTTGCCGCATTCTCTTTCGTCCCTGCAGATCGCGGCAGGCAAGAAATACGGCTACAGTCCGCAACAAGTATTGGATACGGCACAGCAGTTGTATGAACGAAAATTTACAACTTATCCCCGCTCGGATTGTGAATATTTACCTTTAAACCAGCGCCGAGATGTGCCTAAGATCTTGGAAAATTTGGCGTCGTCCGGACAAGCGGACTTGGAAAATTGGGTAAAAGGTGCGGATAAGGGCCTAAAAAGCCGGGCTTGGAACGACTCCAAAATCACGGCTCATCATGCCATTATTCCTACTACTGTTCGTTGTCCTTATGACAGTTTGACTCCCATACAAAAAAATATATATTTTCTTATCGCACAGGCTTATATTGCTCAGTTTTACGGTGTTCATGAATACGACAGTCAGCGCATTATCATTAATTGTGCTCAAGAAGATTTCGTAGCTCGCGGTAAAACCGTTACCGCTCTCGGGTGGAAAGAGCTGTATAGTCGGGATAAAAGTGATGACAACGAAGAAGACAAGGATCAATTGCCTGTTCTGAAAAAAGGGACGACAGTTTTTTATAAGTCCGGTATAACAGAAGAGAAAGAAACGAAGCCGCCTCAGCGCTTTACGGCATCCACCTTGTTGGCGGCGATGAAAGAAATTTATAAATACGTAAAGGATGACGGTCTGAAAAAGAAACTCAAAGAAGTCCAGGGAATCGGTACGGAAGCGACGCGGGCGACGATTATTAATGAATTAATCGGTCGCAAGTTTTTATACGAAGAAGGTAAGAAAAAGTATTTGTGTCCGGCCGATTCGGCATATATTCTTATTGATGCGTTGCCCGATGAATTGGCTTACCCCGATGAGACTGCTATTTGGGAAGAACGGCTTCATTTAATGAGTATAGGCAAAGACGATTTACAGTCTTTTTTGAAAGATCAAGTAGAATTTTTGCGTACACTCATACAAAAGGCGGGGCAAGGTGTTGTCAAAACTCATGCGGAAGGAAAGCGGTGTCCCCGATGCGGTTCGGTTATGATAAAACGAGCCGGCAAATACGGTGAATTTTACGGCTGTACGTCTTATCCGAAATGTAAGCATACGGAACAAATTATACCGAAGGCTGTAGATGAAAGCACCGATTATACTTGTCCGCGGTGTAAAACGGGTCGATTTGTACGTATGGACGGTCCTTATGGCCCTTACTGGCTCTGCAATCATCAGGGGTGTAAGACCAAGTGTGCCGATGTAAAGGGGCGTCCCAGTATTTATCAAAAGTGATTTAAAAGGAGATACGGTAATGGCGTCATATATTATGTTCCAGGGAACAGGATCGCATGTAGGGAAAAGTATTTTAACGACAGCTCTTTGCCGTATTTTTGCTCGTGAAGGTATGCGTACAGCTCCTTTTAAAGCACAAAACATGGCTTTAAATTCCTATGTTACACCGGACGGCAAGGAGATGGGTAGAGCCCAGGTTGCTCAGGCGGAAGCGGCCGGTCTTATTCCTGAAACGGATATGAATCCCGTCTTGTTAAAGCCGGTAGGAAACAGTCGATCGCAGGTCATCATTAACGGGATTCCTGTAGGGAATATGACGGCTCGCGAATATCACTTGTCGTATTGCATGAAGGCTTTTGATGCCGTTAAATCGGCTTTGGCTCGCATGGATGATACTTACGATATACTGGTTATCGAAGGGGCCGGCAGTCCTGCGGAAGTAAATCTGAAAGATACGGATATTGTGAATATGCGTGTAGCCAAGTATTTACAGGCTCCCGTATTTCTCGTTGCCGACATAGACCGGGGCGGATCCCTGGCGGCGCTTGTCGGAACCTTGGAATTGCTCGAGCCGGAAGAGCGGGAGCTTGTCAAAGGGCTTGTTATTAATAAGTTTCGAGGGGATATCAGTCTTTTTGAACCGGCAGTCCGGTTCTTGGAAGAAAAGACGGGAAAGCCTGTTATCGGCGTCGTTCCTTATATAGAAAATATGGGAATCGATGAGGAAGATTCCGTGTCTTTACATGATATGAAGCAACAGGTGACGCACGAAGATGTGAATATTGCCGTTGTCATGACACCGAAAATTTCTAATTTTACAGATTTCGACAGTCTGGGACAAGAAGACGGCATCGGTTTATATTATGCGGATACGCCCGAAAAATTAAAGGATGCGGATGTCATTATTTTACCGGGTACGAAGAATACACTTGAAGACTTGCAATATGTGCGAAAAAGCGGCATGGAAGCGGAAATCTTCAAGGCTTTAAAAAAAGGGGCCTTTATCGTAGGTATCTGCGGCGGTTATCAGATGTTAGGAGAACGTCTTTATGATCCCCACGGTGTGGAATCGAGTGTTCAAGAGATTTACGGCCTCGGCCTTTTGCAGGCGGAAACAACCCTGGTAAACACTAAATTAACGGCACAGGTACAGTGCCGCTGTGTAAAGTTACGTGTAGGGGACGTAGTGATTGACTGTTCCGGTATGCGAGGGTATGAAATTCATGCAGGTCAGACGGTAATGAAAAGGGAGCAAGTTCGTCCGTTTTTGATTACATCCCGACACGGGCTGGATTGTAGCTTCGAAGACGGAGCCGTATCTGAGAACGGCCATGTCTGGGGGACCTATGTACACGGACTTTTTGATAATGACGATTTTCGTCACGCCTTTATTAATGCCGTGCGTTTGCATAAGGGGTTGAGTCCTTTGACCAGAGGGAACTCCTGTTCGGCACAAAAAGAGGACAACTATGATCGCTTGGCAAACATTGTAGAGACCCATATGAATATGGATAAAATCAGGGAAATTATAAGAGGTGAGCGATGATTACTCTTATAACGGCGTTTATAGTTGACAGTCTTATAGGGGATCCGCAAACCAGGTTTCATCCCATTGCTCTTTTGGGAAGATGTATTGCTGTTTTGGATAAGCTTTTTTATAACCGTAAGTATTCTCAGGGAATGCAGGTTGTCGGCGGCGGAATGGTATGCCTATTTATTTTATCCTTTACCTATGCCGTAATGTTTGCAGTTGTTAGCATCTTTGATTTGTTGGCGGTAAGTATATTTGCAGATGTGTTTAAGGGGATTGTTCTGGCTTTTCTCATTTGCCCTAAAAGTCTGGCTCAAGCAGCTACGGCTATTCGTAAAGATTTGCAACAGCGACATTTAGAGGCAGCTCGTCATAAAGTAGGATACATTGTCGGCAGAGATACACAAAATTTGAGTGCCGCCGAAGTTTGTCGAGCTGTTATTGAGACCGTGGCGGAAAATACGAGCGACGGTATCATAGCTCCGTTATTTTATTATTTTATAGGCGGATTACCGGGAGCCGCCGTATATAAGGCTGTCAATACTCTTGATTCCATGATGGGGTATAAGAATGACAGATATTTATATTACGGGCGTGTGGCCGCTCGTATTGACGATATTTTCAACTATATTCCTGCACGTCTGACGGGAATTTGTTGTAGCTGCCGCTTTAGGGGAAAGTGACTCCAAAAAGGCTTTTCAGATTATGCTTAGGGATGCACGTAAACATCCCAGTCCCAACGGAGGTTATGCAGAGGCCCCCGTTGCCGGAGCCTTACATATACGTTTGGGCGGATATAATTCATATTTCGGCACAACATCTTTCCGTGCTTATATGGGAGATGATGATGAACCGTTGGAAGCTGAAAAAATACGACAGGCTGTTCATTTGATGTATACTGCGACTGCTTGTGCAGTCATTTTCATGTCTTGTGTTTATTGGTGGGTGTAAGTATGGGATTTTCCGTTACCGTTCCTGCCGGCTGCGGCGAATTTTTACAAGGGCGAGTAGGCAATAGAAGTGTCATTATTTCGACACCGGTCAATGCTTATGTAAAGGCTATCGTAAATGACGGCATATATGACGAAAAACTGTTGGGTGAAAAGTCGCGTCAAGCTGTACAACGGGCAGACTCTATTTGCGGAGGCAGGCCTTTTGACAAGGTTCTTGAAATACAGTCGGATATTCCTAAAGGAAAGGGCATGGCATCCAGCAGTGCGGATATAGGTGCTTGTGCCCTTGCCGTAGCCCGTCATAAGGGGTACGTTTTTTCAGATGAAGCGTTGTGTCGTTTAGCTGTTTCTATTGAGCCTACGGATCCTGTTTTTTGCCGGGGTGTGGTGGCCATGGACCGCTACAGCGGGCAACTTTTACGACGTTTCCCGGCACCTCGCCTGGTATACTATACTTTTGACTGCGGCGGAATGATAAATACGCAGGACTTCTATAGTACGAGGACAGTAGAAGATGAGCCCGATGTGACAGACCTGTACAAGGATTTATGTCGTAATAACGGGGATATAGATACTTGGTGCCGAGTAGCCACAACTTCGGCCTTGGCCAATCAGAGTAGGGTTTTTAAAAGCGAACTTCCCGATTTTTATGAGACAGCACAAAAAATAGGGGCCTACGGTATAGGAACGGCTCATACGGGGACCCTTTTGAACATGATCTTTAGCAGTCGCGGGTACGGGCAGAAAATAAAAAAGGTACTGTCAAATAGCAGGTTAAAGGGTTTGAAGTTTATAGGCGTTTTTGAAACGATTGGCGGCGGATACGTTTTTGAGGAGAGATGAATATGCCTTTTTCACACGGAGGAAATGTATACGACGGGGAAGGAATACTTCAAAATTGGATAGATGTAAGTGCCAATATTAATCCTCTCGGCTTGTCGGGAAGGGTAAAAGAAGCTATTATTACGGCTGTCGATATGCTCGTTCATTATCCAGATCCGGAGGCAAGAGCTCTTAAGAACGCTTTGGCAAATCATTACGGAATATTGAAGGAACGATTGATTTGTACGAACGGGGCTGCCGAATTGATGTATATTTACTTTCATACGTTCAAACCGAAAGAAGTTATTATATCCGTGCCGTCATTTGATGAGTATGAAAAGGCGGCCAAAGCCGGAGGAGCTCATATCACTTACGTATATACGCAACAGGATAATTTTAACAGTAACTTGATGCGGATAGTGGAATCAGCCGGAGAAGGAGCCGTTATTATTCTGGGAAACCCCAACAATCCGACGGGTAGCTTGGTAAGAAAAGAAGAAGTGGAAGCGGCTGTCAAAGTGGGAATAAAAAAGAATCTTCGCTTTGTAGTCGATGAGTCTTTTCTGGATTTTCGATATGATGAAGACAGGTTTTCCGTCAAAAACTTAACCGGTATATACAAAAATCTTCTGGTTATTCGTTCGTTAACCAAGTTTTTTGCCTTGCCGGGCTTGCGTCTGGGCTTCGGGACGGCATGTGAATCTGATATAAAAAAAATGGAAGGGCATAAGGATTGTTGGAATGTAAACAGCTTGGCCCAAATTGCCGGTACGGCGGCCTTGTCAGATGGAGAATACATACGGGTAAGCCGCAGACTCTGTGAAGTTGAACGGGTTTATATGAGAGCACGGTTGCAAGAAATTACGGAAATCCATGTTACGGGAGGGAGCGTAAACTTTATACTCATACAATTCTTGCGACCTTATCATACGGCCGAGAAAGCTGCGGACTACTGTAAACGTCACGGTATACTGATTAGAAATTGTCGTAATTATAGAGGCTTAAACGGTGAATTTATTCGTCTGGCCGTTCGCGACCGGATTACAAATAACCACGTTATTAGAATAATTAAAAATTATATTAATAATGAGAAAATGTAAATGCTTAATGCTTTTTATAATCAAAGAAGAATAAAATTAAAAAAAAACGTTTAAGTAGGTGATTTTTAAATAATCTTATGATATAATGACGACATCATTAAAGTGTGCTTTTTCTCAATATGAGGAATAGCACTTTTGGGTAAAGTTCGTTATATGGGTATGACGATCCTATTATTATGAGAACGGAGTGTGGTATTAATGAGTGAGCAAAAAGACAATAAGCGATTTATTGCCGTAGGCCTCATGCTATTCGCTCTCTTTTTCGGAGCGGGGAACTTGATTTTCCCGGCATCGATGGGACAGCATGCAGGGGAAAATGTTTGGTGGTCCGTATTGGGCTTTATTATTACGGGTGTAGGGTTGCCTCTTGCCGGCGTTCTTGCCATCGGCTATTCGGGCTGTAAGAATTTACAGGAATTGGCCGGTCGTGTTCATCCTAAGTTCGGCCTTTTGTTTACAGTTGTATCTTATTTAACTATCGGGCCTTTCTTTGCAACGCCGAGAACCGGCAGTGTATCGTATGAAATTGCCGTGCGACCTTTCCTGGAAAACGGCGGCTCGGATTTGAATATGACTATTTTCCTCGTTATCTTCTTCGTCATTACCTATTGGCTTTCCGCTTCGCCTTCCAAGTTGGTTGACCGTATCGGTAAGATTTTAACTCCTGTATTGTTACTTACCATTTTAGCCTTAATTGTAAAATCCTTTATTTCGCCCTTGGGGGATCCCGGTGCGGCAACGGCTGCCTACGGAACGCCTGCCTTGGCAGTAGTTCAAGGGATTTTAGACGGCTATAATACAATGGATGCTATCGCATCGTTGGTATTTGCCATTCTCGTAGTCGAATTCGTTGTGGAAGCAGGCGCATCGACGCCCGGCGAGATTACGTTGGATGTATTTAAATCGGGTGTTATTGCCGTGGCTTGTTTGGCTTTTGTTTATATCTTTGTCGCTAAAATCGGTGCAGACAGTGTTGTAGCTATCGGTATGCAGGACACAGGCGCTCCCGTTTTGACAAAATCGGCTCAGATCCTTTTCGGTAACGTAGGAGCCATGATTTTGGCAGTCATCGTGTTACTTGCCTGCCTGTCAACGTCCATCGGCTTGGTTACGTCTTGCGCTACCTATTTTGAACAACTTATAGGCGGAATGAGCTATAAGGCATATGCCGTATTGTTCTCCGTTATTTCCTTTGCCGTAGCTATGTTCGGCTTGAAGACGATTATTTCGGCGGCAATTCCCGTTTTGATGTTTATTTATCCTATCGTTGTGGCTCTCGTTGTTCTTACGTTCTTACACAAGTTCTTTAAGGGACGTCAGTGCGTATACGGATGGACTATCGGCCTTACTTTGATTCCTGCTTTGGTTACAGGTTTTGAAACGGCTGAAATTTCTCTCGGAGCTATTGATGTATTCTTTAACTCTACGGTTCCTCTACATTCTTTAGGCATGGGTTGGGTATGCTTTGCCGTCGCCGGTCTTATTATCGGCCTCGTGCAGGCTCAGGTAACATCATCAAATAAAGAAGCTTAGAATGGTAAAGAGAAACCTCCTTTTACTAAGGAGGTTTTTCTTTTTAAAATGATTTAGGAGTGGAATGATATGGATATTTTTGAACGTAAGCCTTATCAGGAGTTCATGCATGACTCTCAAGATAAGAAGTTAAATCGCGTCTTAGGGGCCTTTGATATTACGATCATGGGGCTGGGGATTATTATCGGCACGGGGATTTTCGTCCTCACCGGCATCGGTGCCGCTAAATATGCAGGCCCCGGACTGATGTTGTCTTTTGTACTGGCGGCTATTACTTGTGCCTTCGTATGTATGGCTTATTCGGAATTGGCTACCTTTTTGCCCGTATCAGGAAGCTCTTATACTTATGCTTATGCGTCTTTAGGTGAAATCTTCGGTTGGTGGGTAGGCTGGAGTCTTATCCTTGAATATTCTGTCGGAGCCAGTGCCGTTGCAGGCGGCTGGTCGGCATATTTTGTGGGAATTTTGCATTCCTGCGGAATTGAACTTCCCAAGCTGTTGACAGCCGTTCCGGCTGATGGGGGTATCATTAATTTACCTGCCTTTGTTATTGTTTTGCTGGCCACGGGTTGTCTTATTTTAGGTGTAAGAGAAGGAGCAAGGGTTAACAGAGTTCTCGTAGTTATTAAAATCGTGACTATTTTTGCATTCCTCTTTTTCGCAGGCCCTCATATTGACCCTGTAAACTGGCAACCCTTCCTGCCTTTCGGTTTAGACGGTGTTGTTGCCGGAACGGCCGTGCTGTTCTTTGCTTATTTGGGCTTTGATGCCTTGTCTACGGCGGCTGAAGAAACGAAGAATCCTGAACGCAACATGCCCATAGGTATTATTTCGGCTTTAGCTATTTGTACGGTCTTGTACATCGCTGTTTGTGCGGCTATGACAGGCGTTGTACCTTATCCCGAATTGGATACGGCGGCACCGGCTTCATACGTACTTGAATATATCGGCTTACGAGCAGGTTCGGCACTTATCGGTACAGGCGCACTTTGCGGTTTATCAACCGTTGTTTTGAATATGCTTTTCGCACAGAGTCGCGCTTTGTATTCTATGAGTCGTGACGGCTTGATTCCCAAGAGTTTATATACGGTTCATGAAAAATATCATACGCCGTATCGCCTTTTGCTTATTATCGGCATTGTAGTATCTCTGGTAGCAGGTTTTACGCCCATTCATATCGTGGCGGAAGCTTGCAGTGCCGGAACGATTTTTGCCTTCCTTTGTTCTTGCGTCGGCGTTATCGTTTTGCGGCGTATATATCCCGACATTCCCAGAAGCTTTAAGTGCCCGGCAGTCTATCTCGTCGCTCCTTTAGGCTTTATCTTCTGTGCATTTATTTTCGCACATTTATCTTCCCATACGTTGGTTCTTTTTGTAGGTTGGTCTATATTAGGCGGTATCATCTATGCCGTTTACGGACATAAACACAGTCGTTTGCGCAACGGTAAGGAAGTTGCGTAATATTTATTTAAAAGGCCGTAACGAAGAGGTCGAAATCTCTCGTTACGGCCTTTTTATTTGGTGTTGTATATAATGAAATACACGTTTATAATTAAAAAATCAGTAACGACAGAAAGGAAGAAAAAGATGGATTTTTACACCTATGCTTATATAGACGGGCAGGTACATACCACCTATCTTTATCACTATGCAGCCCTGCTCGGCGTGACTTTGGCGTGGCTCATAGCCGGCATTAAATATATGCGTAACCGGTTGCAAACCAAGTATCGTGATTTGACGATTATTTTTTTACTCATCGGTATTTTTTTGGCCGGAGCTAATTGGCAGAGTTTTTCGCGGACCAGGCAGTCTACAGAGGATATGTCCCGCATGTCCGCCTTCTTGGAAAATTTCAGTTACAATTTAAACGTTCCGAAAGACCGGTTGTCAGTTAATTCATTGCGGCTTAAAAACGGCATGGTTGTAAGGACAGGAGCTAATGAGTACTATTCCGTCGATTTCAGCGATCGTGAAACGGCGTATAAGGTTGAACGAATTTATATGATTAATGCCGATGTGCATATTATCAATGAACAGGAGTAAACTATGATTGAATATTCAATGATTTTTGCTAAACTTGGCATAGGTTTGTTGGTTATTATTTTTCAAATCAATATTATGGGGAAGGGAAACTTGGCCCCAACGTCGGCTTTGGATCAAGTTCAA
>ERZ1106931.763-NODE-763-length-17893-cov-7.945958_pt1 | contig 17893 bp, 16 predicted proteins | sample MGYA00403664_ERZ1106931 | MGnify/ENA primary metagenome ERZ1106931 (study PRJEB35170, sample SAMEA104062435) | human gut metagenome | biome: human gut; feature: human-associated habitat; material: faeces | place: Denmark | collected 2012-06-29 ... | reverse complement strand
CCTCTCTTTCGCCCCAGCCCCACGCGGTATTAAAGCGAAAAAATGCGGTCCAGCTGGCGGAGGTGGAAAACATTTTCCCCGGCGCAATGCTGATATTATACGCCAGCGCGCGGGCGCTCAGCTCCCCCGCGTCGCTCCCGGCGGGGAGCTCAAGCCAGAGAAAATAGCCGCTGTCGCTATGATGGATTTTCACCTCAGCGGGCAGATGGCGCAGCAGCGCCTGCCAGGCCAGCTGCTTGCGCTCGGCAAGCTGGCGGCGCAAACGCCGCAAATGGGCGTCATAGCGCTTGGTCGAGAGGTAATCCACCAGCGCCAGCTGCATGGGTGAACTGGTTGAGAGCGTGCTCATCAGCTGTAGCTGCTGAATGCGTCGGGCGTGCCTGCCCGCCGCCACCCAACCAATGCGGAACCCGGGCACCAGGCACTTGGAAAAAGAGCTGCAGTGCAGCGTCATATCGTCGCGATCCCAGTACTTTGCCGGCAGCGGTTTCTCGCGGCCGAAATAGAGCTCGCTGTAGACATCATCTTCAATCAGCATCACCTTGTAGCGCGCCAGCAGCGCGACCAGCTGCGTTTTTTTCTCCGCGCTGAGGGTAAAGCCGAGCGGATTTTGCCCGTTGGTCATCAGCCAGCAGGCTTTAACCGGGTAATTCTGCAACGCCTGCTCCAGCGCGTCGAGGTCAATGCCCTCTTTGACATCGGTCGCCACCGACAGCGCCTTCAGGCGCAGCCTCTCCAGCGCCTGCAGGGCGCCGTAGAAGCAGGGGTTTTCCACCACCACCCAGTCTCCCGGCTCGGTCACCGCCTGCAGGCTGAGGTTAAGCGCCTCCAGCGCCCCGGCGGTGATGACGATCTCGTCCGGCGAGACGTTCATCCCCTGCAGGGCATAGCGACGGGCAATGGCATGCCGAAGTTCTGCATTGCCCGGCGGCAGATTCTCAATGACGCTCATGGCGGTGGCGGTTTTACTCACCTGCGCCAGCGAGCGGTTGAGCTGCTGCAGCGGGAAGAGACGCGGGTCCGGAAAGGCCGAGGCAAAGGGCAGCATCGACGCCTGGCGGCTGGCCTGGAGCACCTCAAAGATATAGGTATTGATATCGACGGCTTCATCGCGAGTGACCTGGGCAGGCGGCGCCGGCTGGCGGAGCTTCACCGGCTGGGGGGCAACATAATAACCCGACTGCGGACGGGCGACGATGCGCCCCTGGCTTTCCAGCAGCTGATAGGCATGGCTGACGGTCATAAAGCTCATGCCGCTGCTGATCACCTGCTCGCGCAGCGACGGCAGCCGATCGCCAGGCAACCAGACGCCAAGGGCGATCTGCTCGGTCAGTTGCTGCGCCAACTGTTGATACTTTTTCATTGCGGCCGTCCCCGTACGATAACGTCCCATTATCATATATCAGTTATAAAAAAATCATAGTTTCCTGTTACTGTTATATCTGCAGCGGCGGCCGCGTCGCCGTGATAGCACGGGATGGGTTTAAAATATCACCACCCAGAATAGCGAGATTAAAACAAACCAGAAGATAATCATTACGCCAAGCGTAATGCACAGACTCTGTAATCCTTTTTCAGACATTGGCATTCCCTTTTATTTATTCCCGAGCTCATACAGTACAAATTAGCCGCGGAGCCGACAATTTATTATTATTTAATTTACGATTAACCGGCTCAGCGTTTTTACTTATTCTCATACTAATGAGTGACAATAAATCAGAGTAAAAATCCGTGGCGGATTTCGTAAGCCAAAATATGAGCTACGGCGGGTGGTAAGGATATATTATGCCGACCAGGTGACTACGCCATACCGGCGGCAGGGCCGCGTAGCCAGCCGTTAGCAATAATATGACAGACAGCGGAATAGACGCCTAATCACCTTCCGCAGGGGTTAATCAAGCTTGCACAAGGATATTTTCTCGCCCTGGCAACAGCTGAAAAATCATAACAGCGGCCAACTGTTATGATAAAAAATGGCGTGACTGCCTCTGCCCCTCAGTCGTCACCCCACCTAAAATTGCGCTGAATCAATTTTGTTGTGGAGTCCTGCATGTTCGGTCTTGATGCATTCCATCTGGCGCGAGTTCAATTCGCTTTTACGGTCTCATTTCATATTATCTTCCCCGCCATTACTATTGGGCTGGCCAGCTATCTGGCGGTGCTCGAAGGCTTATGGCTAAAAACAAAAAATCCCGTCTGGCGCTCGCTATACCATTTCTGGTCGAAGATTTTCGCCGTCAACTTCGGTATGGGGGTCGTTTCCGGGCTGGTGATGGCCTACCAGTTCGGCACCAACTGGAGCGGTTTCTCACAGTTTGCAGGCAGCATAACCGGCCCTCTGCTGACCTATGAAGTCCTGACGGCGTTCTTTCTGGAAGCGGGCTTCCTCGGGGTGATGCTTTTCGGCTGGAACCGCGTGGGGCCGGGGCTGCACTTTTTCGCCACCTGCATGGTGGCGCTGGGTACTATCATCTCCACCTTCTGGATCCTCGCCTCTAACAGCTGGATGCAGACCCCGCAGGGGTTTGAGATCGTTGATGGCCAGGTCGTGCCCGTCGACTGGCTGGCGGTGATCTTTAATCCGTCGTTCCCCTACCGATTATTGCATATGACAGTAGCGGCGTTTCTCAGTAGCGCGCTGTTTGTCGGCGCCTCGGCGGCCTGGCATCTGCTGCGCGGCAATCAGTCGCCGGCGATCCGTAAGATGTTCTCGATGGCGCTATGGATGACGCTGCTGGTCGCCCCCGTCCAGGCGCTGATCGGCGATATGCATGGCCTGAATACCCTGAAGCACCAGCCGGCGAAAATCGCCGCCATTGAGGGGCACTGGGAAAATCCGCCGGGTGAGCCAACGCCGTTGCTTCTGTTTGGCTGGCCCGATATGGACCAGGAGCGCACCCGCTACGGGCTTGAGATACCGGCCCTGGGCAGTCTGATCCTCACCCACAGTCTTGATAAACAGGTGCCGGCGTTGAAAGAGTTCGCTCCTGAGGAGCGCCCGAATTCTACTGTGGTGTTCTGGTCATTTCGCCTGATGGCCGGGCTGGGCATGTTGATGCTGCTGCTGGGCGTGCTGGCCCTGTGGCTGCGTCGCGGCGACCGGCTATACCACTCGCGGCCGTTTCTGCGTTTTGCCCTGTGGATGGGGCCATCCGGCCTGATCGCTATTCTCGCCGGCTGGGTGACCACCGAGGTGGGCCGCCAACCCTGGGTGGTGTATGGCGTTCAGCGCACCGCCGATGCCGTTTCCGCTCATGGCGATCTGCATATGTCGGTCAGTTTATTGACCTTTATCGTAGTGTACAGCGCCGTCTTCGGCGTCGGCTACAGCTATATGCTGCGCCTGATCCGCAAGGGGCCGCAGGAGATGCTCCCGGCGACAACCGGTACGCCAGCCCGCCCGCTGTCCGCCGCCACTGAAGGTTATCTGCAGAAGGAGTCCCGCTAATGGGTATCGAATTATCGGTGATCTGGTTCGTGATTATCGTCTTTGCCACGCTGATGTACATCGTCATGGATGGCTTTGATCTGGGCATCGGCCTGCTGTTCAGCACGGTGCGGGGCGGCGGGGATCGCGACGTAATGGTCAACAGCGTCGCGCCGGTATGGGATGGCAATGAAACCTGGCTGGTGCTCGGCGGCGCCGGCCTGTTTGGCGCCTTTCCCCTCGCCTACGCGGTGATCATCGACGCCCTGTCGATCCCCCTGACCCTGATGCTGATCGGCCTGATTTTTCGCGGCGTCGCCTTTGAGTTTCGCTTCCAGGCTACGCCGTCGCACCGGCCATTCTGGGATCGCGCCTTTTTTGGCGGCTCCCTGCTGGCAACCTTCAGCCAGGGCGTGGTGGTCGGGGCGGTGATCAACGGTTTCACCGTCAGCGGTCGCGCCTTCAGCGGCGGCATGTTTGACTGGCTGACCCCGTTCAGCCTGTTCTGCGGATTCGGACTATGCGTGGCCTATGCGCTGCTCGGCGCCACCTGGCTGGTGATGAAAAGTGAAGGCGCGCTGCAGCAGAGAATGCGCAGCGCATCGCGGCGGTTGCTGGGTGCCCTGCTGGCGGTGTTTGCCGTCATCAGCCTGTGGACTCCGCTGGCGCACCCGGCGATTGCTGCCCGCTGGTTCAGCCTGCCGAATCTCTATTTCCTGCTGCCGGTGCCGCTGCTGGTGATCCTCGTTAGCGGCTGGCTGTGGAGCACGCTGCATCAGCGCGACCGCCATGTTTCGCCCTTCACGCTGACGCTGGGCCTGGTCTTTCTCGGCTTCAGCGGACTGGGGATCAGCATCTGGCCGCATATTATCCCGCCGGCCATCACGCTGTGGCAGGCTGCCGCTCCCCCGCAAAGCCAGGGCTTTATGCTGGTGGGCGCCCTGCTGATTATTCCGGTCATTCTTGGCTACACCTGCTGGAGCTATTACGTGTTCCGCGGCAAAGTTCAGCCCGGGGAGGGATATCACTGATGCATACTGCCTGGCCTAAACGTCTGCTGTGGCTGATCGCGCTCTGGGGAGGCAGCGTACTGACGCTGGCCGCCATAAGCCTGCTGTTTCGCCTGCTGATGACCGCCGCAGGGCTAAAAGTCTGAGTGGGATGCAGAGAAGTCCGAAAAGGGACTTCTCCATCTTATCTTCACTTTTGCCTGATGAAATACGGCGCTACATCTGAAGAAAGGATATTGCTATGAAGAAGTTAGCTTTACTCTCCGCCATAATGACGCTGGGAATGTCGTCATGGGCTTTCGCTGCCGACAACCCGCCGCCGCCGCCGGAAAAAGGCGAGCAGCATCAGGGTAAACCGCCGGTGAAAAACGGCCAACACGATGGCAAGCAAGCGCAATACAACAGCAAACAGCCACAACGAGACGGCAAACAGCCGCAGCACGACGGCAAACAGCCGCAGCACGACGGTAAACAGCCGCCGCACAACGGCAAGCAGCCGCCAAAAGGGAGCGAGCACAGCGGGAAACCGCTGCCGCCGAAAGCGTAACACTCTGGCCTGGCTTCCGCGTCAGGCCTTTTTTCATCCTTCGTCAGCCATCGTTGACAAACTCTTGCCGTTCTTTGAGATGCCCGAAAAAAAGCCTGCATTGCGCCTGACATAGTATGTCCACGCCATTGTTCCGTCGAGAAAAGGTATGTTAAAGAGAAGCATAAGCGCCCTGCTGTTGCTGTGCGCATTATTTTCCGGGCATCTGTTAGCCCATCGTCAGGGACACGAGTACTTTCCGGTGCAAAGTCTCGAACAGCAGCTGCTGCACGAAGCGGATAGCGATGCGCTTCGCAGCCAGCACGAGGAGGCCGCCGCAGACCTGCGCGAACATCACCGCTGGCAGGACGACCGTAAACCGCGGGCATTCTGCCAATAGCATCGACTCGAATCAGGCCCCTTTGCGCTTCGGCAGCGTCTTCATCAGATCGTCCGAGCTGACGGAGGCCACAATGCTGCCCGGGTGCGGCATTTTGAGGATATGGTTTTTGATCTTGCCGACCACGTGCATTTCGCACGGACGGCAGTCAAACTTCAGGGTCAGGACCTCATCGCCATGGATCAGCTGCATCGGCGTGGCTTTCCAGCTCTTGATGGAGCCTTTCGCCTGCTTCGGGCAGAGGTTGAAGGCGAACCGCAGACAATGCTTAGTGATCATCACCGGCACATCGCCCTTCTCTTCGTGCGCTTCATAGGCGGCGTCGATCAGCTGTACGCCATAGCGCTGGTAGAACGCCCGCGCCTTGTGGTTATAGACGTTGGCGAGGAAGGAGAGATGGGTCTCAGGGTAGACCGGCGGCGGTACGGAGACCGGCTTGCGGGTGCCGCGCTGCCAGGCGTTGAGGCGCGCTTCATCCAGCATCTCCGCAGTTTCCCGACGCAGCTGGTTGAGCAGGCTGTTGGGCACAAACAGCGGCGGCAGATTAACCTGCACCTCGCGCGCATAGTAAATGGTTTGCCCCAGTTTTGTGACACCGTCACGCAGGTTGGCCAGCGCTTTCTCCGCCTGGTTAGCTTCGGCGAACTCCCCGTCAAGGGTGTGGGTCACGCTGACGCCATCTTCACAGGTCATGGTGAGAACCAGCTGCTCCTGCCAGCCGCTCAACGTCACATCTACCGCGATGCGGCGTTCGCTGGAGGTCTTTAGCAGCGCCTGTTGCCAGTTATGATCGAGGTTGCGGTTGAGCGGCTGATGGGGGCGCACTTTATGCAGATCCGCTGGCATCTCGTTCGGCCATACCCGATAACGGTTTTCGCCGGTTTTTTCCACGGTATTAGCACGGAAGCCCACCACTTCACGCTTAATCATCACGTTGAGACCATCGCCGTTGGTTAACGGTTCACTGACTTCAACGTCGAGGTGGTCTTTGCCTACCTTCAGAACTTCACCCACCGGCAGGCCGATAAATTTCGGCGAATCAAAGGCGCCGATATCGCCTTTGCGGGCATTAACAAAGTAGTCAGTGCTGCCCCGGTGGAAGGTTTTATCCGTGGACGGGATAAAGAAATGCTCGGTGCGTCCAGCCGAGGCGCGCGCCAGGTCGCCGCGATCTTCGATAATGGCATCCAGCATTTGACGGTAGTGCGCAGTGATGTTTTTCACATAACTCATGTCTTTGTAACGGCCTTCAATTTTGAAGGAGCGTACGCCAGCGTCGATCAGCGCCGCCAGGTTGGCGGTCTGATCGTTATCCTTCATCGACAGGAGATGTTTCTCATAGGCCACCACCCGCCCCTGATCGTCCTTCAGGGTATACGGCAAGCGGCAAGCCTGCGAGCAGTCGCCGCGGTTGGCGCTGCGTCCGGTCTGGGCGTGCGAAATGTAACACTGCCCGGAATAGGCCACGCACAGCGCGCCATGGATAAAGAATTCGATAGTGGCGTCAGTGTGGTCGTAAATGGCTTTGATTTGACTGAGGTTCAGTTCGCGCGCCAGCACGATCTGACTGAAGCCGGCGTCGGAGAGAAACTTCGCTTTTTCCACACTGCGAATATCGCACTGGGTGCTGGCGTGCAGCTCAATCGGCGGCAGATCCAGCTCCATGATCCCCATATCCTGCACGATCAGCGCATCGACGCCTGCGTCGTAGAGATCGGTAATCAGCCGCTGCGCCGGCTCCAGTTCATCGTCATGCAGAATGGTGTTCAGCGTCACAAATACCTTTGCGCCAAAGCGATGAGCGAAAGGCACCAGCCCGGCGATATCGCTCAGACTGTTGCTGGCGTTGTGGCGGGCACCAAAGCCAGGTCCACCGATGTAAACGGCATCGGCGCCGTGAAGGATCGCTTCGCGAGCGATACCGGCGTCGCGGGCAGGACTAAGAAGTTCAAGACGATGATTGTGCAGGCGCATACGCGTGTTGTTATCCAGTATAAGGGGGTCGAAATGGCGGCTATTGTAGTCAGAACCGGGCGCAGACGAAAACCTTTTCCGCCGTCGCGCGACGACGAATTTTCACTTTTCAACAAAGTATTGACGGAAAAGATATTTCCCTCAAATCACGGCGAAGAGTACTGTCATCACGTATTCCGGATTTTCCTCGTCACGTTGTGAGTGGTTATCATCAGTCATCTTGTCTGGCCGCGGGTTCGCTCGCGGTTTTTTCTTTTGGATAATGGATAAGAGAATGGAAATGGGCCGCCTGGGCGCCGCGGTTACGATACGCATGCGTCGCGTCGCCGGCGAAACGCCTACCCTCACCCGCCTGCAGCGAGTGCCACTCCCCTTGTAAGCACAAATCCAGCGTACCACTTATCACTACCACATGCTCAATCACCCCTTTCTCATGCGGCGTTGATTCGCTCAGCGCGCCGGGGGCAAGGGTTATCGAAAAATGGTCAAAGCGCAGCTCGGGATCCCACGGGAATACTGGCGTCACCACCATCGCCTGCTGCTGCGGATCAAACGCGGAGGGCGCGGCGCTGGCGTCCGGGACGATGAACGCCGAAAACGGTACGTTCAGCCCGGTGGCAATCTTCCACAGCGTCGCCACCGTTGGACTTGATTCATTCCGCTCAATCTGCCCGAGCATGGCTTTCGACACCCCGGTCTCTTCCGCCAGTCGCGACAGGCTCCAGCCTCGCTGCTGGCGCAGGGTTTTAAGCGTTGCCGCCAGATGTTGCGCAATATTCATCCTTCCTCCTGTTTTTACTGCGCAAAGTATACCGCCATTTGTCTGATTTTTTCAGGACGTTTAACGGCATCGTACGCCACTGGCGGCGAGTTTTTCTCCCAGGGTAGCTGCGCGAACCACCGCTTGTGCGTTATAACGCACAATGATACAGTGAATGGATGTTATAACGCACATGAGAATCATCGATGCGCTCGTTTAGTCTTCCGCTTCCCACTCTGTTCGCTGGCTTCGTCGCCGTGTTGGTGGGGTACGCCAGCTCCGCCGCCATCATCTGGCAGGCCGCCGCCGCGGCCGGCGCTACCCCCGGGCAGATCGCCGGCTGGATGACGGCTCTTGGCCTCGCCATGGGCATCAGTACTCTCGCGCTGAGCGCCTGGCGGAAAGTTCCTGTGCTCACCGCCTGGTCAACGCCGGGCGCTGCGCTGTTAGTTAGCGGCCTGCAGGGGGTGACCCTCGCCGAGGCCGTGGGGATCTTTATTTTCGCCAACGCGCTGATCGTTATCTGCGGCGCCACCGGCCTGTTTGCCCGGCTGATGCAGATCATTCCCCATTCGCTGGCCGCCGCGATGCTGGCTGGGATCCTGCTACGGTTTGGTTTGCAGGCCTTCGCCGGCTTACAGGATCATCTGCCGCTGTGCGGCGGGATGCTCGCCGCCTGGCTTCTGTGTAAAGCGCTGTGGCCCCGCTTCGCCGTGGTGGCCGCGCTGGTGATTGGAGCGCTGATTGCGGCGGCGTCCGGGGATGTGGCTAGCGCCGCCGTGCCGCTGGCATTTGTGACGCCGGAATGGGTCGCCCCGCAGTTTACTCCGGCGCTTTTGCTCAGCGTCGGTCTGCCTTTCTTCCTCGTCACCATGGCCTCGCAGAACGCTCCGGGGTTCGCCACCCTGCAGGCATCAGGCTATACCGTACCGGTCTCCGCACTGATCGTCGTTTGCGGGGGGTTGGCACTACTGCTGGCGCCGTTTGGGGTTTATTCCATCTGCATCGCGGCGATCACCGCCGCCATATGCCAGAGCCCGGAGGCGCACCCGGATCCGAACCAGCGCTGGCTGGCGGCCATAGCCGCGGGCGGTTTTTATCTGCTGGCCGGTCTGTTCGGCGGGTCAATCACCGCCCTGATGTCGGCCCTGCCGCCGGCGTGGATCCAGATGCTGGCGGGTCTGGCGCTGCTCGGCACCATCGGCGGGAGTCTGTTTCAGGCAGTGCATCAGGCCAGTGAGCGCGATGCGGCAGTGCTAACCTTCCTGGTCACCGCCAGCGGGGTGACGCTGGCGGGAATTGGCTCCGCCTTCTGGGGCGTGGTGCTCGGCGGGGTGAGTTACGGCGTGCTATCCGCGCTGCGCCGCCCGTAGCTGGGAGGGCGTCAGGCCGGTGGCGGCTTTGACCCGATGGCTGAAATGGCTGGGGGAGCTAAAACCACAGGCCAGCGCTATCTCGGTTAACGGCAGCGCGCTATGGCAGATCAGGTTTTGCGCCTTCGCCATTCGCTGCTGCATGACGTACTGATGCGGAGCCATATTTAGCGACTGACGAAACATACGAGCAAAATGAAACTCACTCAGACCCGCCTGCTGCGCCAGGTCGGCCAGGGTCAAGGGCTGATCGAGATGAGCATCGATCCAGGCCAGTACGTGACGCTTTACGCCTGGCGCCAGCCCGCCGGTGACCGTCGGCAAACGCCACTGCACGGTGGAATAGTGCTGGATCAGATGGGTAAGCAGTAAGCTGCTGGCAGCGCTGAGGGTCAGCTGGTTCGCCGGCTGCCGCCAGTCGTTAGCCAGCAAAAACTGACGATACACTGCGGTGATTTTATCATCGCTGGCGAAGGTCTTTTCCTGCAGGGTGAAGTTCGCCGGGCTGCGGTCCCACACCTCCTCGCCGACGCGACGCAGGTGCGCATCGGTACAGTAAAGATGCACAAACGACAGATCGCCGCGGATATCCCATACGCTTTCATCGCCTTTCGGCATCAGACAAAAACGATCCGGGCCGCCGCCATTTTTCCAGCCGTGCGGCGTCTTTTGATAGCTTTCGTAGCCATCAGCGACGTACAGACTTAAAGTATGATGGTCGCTGCGCACCGTCACGGTATCGCAATTGTTATACCAGGCGGCCAGTTGAATACCGGAATTCAGCTCCACGGTTCCCTTCAGCACCGCGTTCTGTCGCCGTAATGTTTCAAATGTCCCGTAACCCATCGTCTTCACACATTGTCTGTAAAAGCCCTAGTCTAGGGAGACTACGGCGCGGTTTCCAGTCCTCACCGCCAGCGGATAGCAAATAAGCGCAAGAATTTGCAAGCCGACAACAAACCGGTGAAAGCCGCAGCAGGCGGCAGCCGGCATACTCCTCCCATCAACAGGTAGAGGAGAACCAGGGTGAACGCATTACTCTATGCACTCGTTGTCGTGATCTGGGGTACAACGTGGATTGCGATTTTTTTACAACAGGGACCGGTGGCCGCGCCGGTATCGATTTTCTGGCGTTTCGCCGTAGCCAGCGTCACGATGCTGGCGATTCTGCTCGTCACACGACGCCTGCGGCCGCTGGGCGCGAAAGATCATCTCTGCTGCCTGCTGCAGGGCTGCTGCGTCTTCTGCTTTAATTTCTGGTGTTTTTATACCGCCGCCGCCTGGATCAATACCGGTCTGGAATCGGTGATCTTTTCGATGGCGGTACTGTTTAACGCCATCAACAGCTTTCTCTTTTTCCGCCAGCAGCCGCCGGGCCGCTTCTGGGCCGCCGCCGCGCTGGGTCTCGCCGGTATCGTCATCCTGTTCTGGGACGACCTGCTGGCCAACGGACTGAACGCCTCGCTGCTGTGGGGGATCGGGCTGAGCGCCCTGGGCACCTACGGTTTTTCGCTCGGCAATATGTTCAGTATTCGCCACCAGCGCCGCGGGCTGGAAACGCTGACCACCAACAGCTGGGCGATGCTCTACGGCACGCTGGTGATGGGGGCGATCGCTCTGCTGCGCGGCGATAACTTTATGCCAGAATGGACCGTCAGCTATCTGGGCGCCCTGCTTTACCTGGCGCTGTTCGGCTCGGTCATCGCCTTTGGCGCCTATTTCACTCTCGTGGGGCGCATCGGCGCCAGCAAAGCCGCCTACAGTACGCTGCTGTTTCCGCTGGTCGCCTTATCCATTTCCACCGTCTATGAAGGGTATGTCTGGCACAGCAGCGCCGTGATCGGGCTGGCGCTGATCCTGCTGGGTAACATGGTGATGTTTGCCAAACCGGAACAGCTATTGCTGCGCCGAAGGCTGGCCTGAGGAGGCTGAAGAAAAACAGCGCCGTCGTCAGACGGCGCTGGCACGATTAACGCTGAGAGGGATCGAATTTAACGGCGTCGACCGCCATATCATCGATAACCTGCTTCAGGGTATCGACGGTCAGCGGTGTATTCTCATTCGCCAGGGTTTTGCCTTCCCCTTTACGAACGACCTTGATGACCGGCTTATTGGTGCTGGCGTCAATGACCTCCGCCTCAAAGTACAGATCGGTGTCCATGGTACGATGGCCGGTGGCGGCCTGGGTGCCGGCGACAATCATAGCGACCGGGATCACTTCATAGAACTGCAGCCCCTCTTTGCTGGAGTCCACCCCGGTGATCGCCCCGCGGAAGATGAGGCTGCGCTTGCCGGCGGTAGTGGCCAGCGGTTTACGCTCGGAAATAGCCTGTTTCAGCTCTTTGTTGGTGTAGTTAAGAATATCCTGCAGCGCCTTCTCCCCTACCTGGGTGGTCGGCTTCGGTACCGGATAGTAGGTCACCGGGTGATAAACAATATTGTCATAGTTGGCCGGATTGAAGTTCGGATCGATCCAGCGCAGCTCCGGCTTGCCGGAGGCAGAGGTCGTTTCTTTCAAACTGGAATAATCTTTTAAGAAGCCCGAATACTGATCCGGTTGCGCCACTTTCGCCGCACAGCCGGTCAACGCCAATATTCCCGCCAGAGCGGCGACTTTCAGTAAAACGCGAGTACGCATAGAGAGATCCCTGTAAATGCAGTTTTTTTCGGCAGACGTTATAGCAAATAGGACCCACTAGTTTTGTGACAAAAAAAGGGCTTCGTCAAGGAAGATTTATAAATATTGATTGCCTGAACATTACGTTAATAAATAATCACTTAAAAGGGGTATCGCGCGGTTTTCCAGGCTCATTTTCGCCACAACGGGTCTCTGTCTTGCCCAGGCTCTGGCGGGGAATGCGGCGCGGGCCATGCTCAGCTTCCCACGCCGCGGCGAATCAGGCAGGCTTGCGCGCCAACAGGGTGGCGAAGCGCAATTTGATGCGATTGCCGTTGGCGTCGGTGCGATGCAGCTCGCCGACGTCCTCATTGTATTTCAGCAGCTCCCAGCCCTGGTAATAATCACGAAGCTCATCAGGTTTAAAGGCAAACGGGAAGCCGACGGTGCAGGGATAGTCTTCGGTATCCATCGCCGCTACAATCAGGTTATAGCCGCCGGCGGCGGTGCAGCGCTGCATATTGGCGATCAGGCCGGGGATGGTGTCAGGCTCGAGGAACATCATCACTACGGTGGAGAGGATCAGGTCATACTCGCCGTCAAAGCTCAGGCTGTTGAGGTCTTTCACCGCCGTTTGCAGATTATCCAGTCGCTCGGCGGCGCGAATACTTTCCAGATTGTTGACGCTCATCGGATTTTTATCCCACGCCGTCACCGCGAAGCCGTTCGCCGCGAGATAAAGGCTGTTACGCCCGTTGCCGCAGCCCAGATCCAGCGCCCGCCCCGGCGGCACAATCGTCGCGGCATGCAGCACCTCGGAATGGGTGCGGGTCAGGCTGTATTTTTGACTAAAATAATCCGCGTCACGCTTTGTCATGATCCTTCCTTCTTATTCAGGAGTGTTTCCCGGTCGACCTGGAGCAACAGTTTTCCGCTGACCAACAGCAACGCTGTACGCAGCAGCAGCAGGCCGACAACCAGATTGCTAAAAATAAATAGCGGCATCGCCAGATGATGAAAAAAGCCGTCTCCCCTGGCCTGGCCGAGATGCAGACCGGTGGTGGCCAGCGCGGAAATGCCGAACGAGAAGCTCCAGAAAGAAGCATTGAACGGCTGACGAAGATACCAGGGCATCAGACGGAGCATAAACAGTAGCTGCAGCAGGCCGTAACCAAACAGCAGCTTAGCGAAGGTATCGGCCTCCCCGCCGTTGACGCTGAGCCAGGCGCTGCAGGCCACCAGCGCAGGCGCCAGCTGGATCCCCAGCGAGGTGCGCAGCGGCGTCGGCAGCTCGCCTGCGCTGCGCAGACGCTGGAGGATCGCCGGCTCGAGGCTCAGCCAGGAGAAGACCCCGGCGCCGAGGAACACCAGTCCGGCATCGGAAAATCCCAGCGCGCCGCAGGCCATCGCGCTGATAAAATTATTGGCTACTGTCGGCAGATACAACCCCGGCGTGGTGGCCTCGCGAGGATGGTTCCCCCGCCATAGCCCACCGCTTTGCCAGGCGGCATAGGCGAGCTGCAGCGCCACGCCCGGCACAAACAGCCCGATCGCCAGCGGCCGGCACCAGGGAGCCAAACCAATCGCCACCAACAGCGTGGTGGCCGGAAACAGGCTGACGAAGCTGCTGCTCACCGGATGACGCATCTCCCGCAGCACGCTCGCCGGAAAGCGGATCGCCCGGCTGATAAACGCCATGCTGAGCAGGACCCACATCGCCATCGCCAGCGTCACCAGCCCATCACCAATGCTGCGGCTGACCGGCCAGAGGGTGCTGGCGTAACGCCAGGCGAAGCCCATTCCGATGGTGCCGAGCACCATGCCAAAATAACCCGCCGGCAGGTTTAGCACCTGCCGCGGCGTTTGCGTTTTATTCATTTTATTGATGATATCAATTTAATTTGAAGTTGCATTCTAAAGGAACCTTATCCCGCGCGCTATGGCGATCTTTGCTATGTTTATGTTAACCATAAGTAATAAGGATCGGCCATGCGTAAATACCGTCTCAGCGAACAGACCCGGCAGTATTGTTATGAGGAAGAGCATGGCAAACAAAGCGTCACCCTGCGCCAGATCGTGGCGCTTATTGATTTCGCTGACGTTAAAGCGGGCAGCGAAGGCGGCTGGGTGGATGAGGAATGCGCTCTCAGCCAGCAGGGGGAGTGCTGGATCTACGATGTCAACAGCGTGGTCTTCGCCGGGGCGCGCATCCGCGACGACGCCCGCTTAACCGGGTTCTGCGTGGTCAGCCATGAGGCCACCATCGGCGGACAGGCCTGCATTCACGCCTCGCAGATCAGCCATCACGCGCAGATCAGTGACAACGTCACGGTTACGCAGAGCCAGGTGCGCGGTTATTGTCGCCTTGCCGACGAGGCGCGTCTTCTCCCCCACTGCCAGGTGATTGCCGCGCGCGGGTTAACCGCCGATCGCGACAAAGTCCTGCAGATCTATCAGCGAGCCACCGTCAGCGCCTCGCGCATTCTCCACCAGGCGCAAATCTACGGCGATGCCTTCGTTGAGCATGCGTTTGTCGAACATCGGGCGGAAGTGTTTGACCAGGCAAGACTTGAAGGGAACGAAGAAAACGACGTCTGGGTATGCGATAACGCCCGGGTATACGGGCACGCGCGCCTGATCGCCGGTCGCGGAGAGGATGCCATTCCCACCGTGCGCTACAGTTCGCAGGTGGCAGAGAATGCGGTGATTGAAGGCAACTGCCTGCTGAAGCATCGGGCGATGGTCGGCGGCGAGGCGCAGCTGCGAGGTGGTCCGATTCTGCTCGACGACGATGTGCTGATCCAGGGGCGGACAGTCATCATCGGCGATGTGATCGTTGAGCACCAGGTCTCCATCAATGACGAGGTGCAGATTGCCGCACAGGAGGGAGAGGCCATTCATCTGCGCGGCCCGAAAACGCTTGACGGCCAGCAGCACATCACCCGCACGCCGCTGTTAGGCGCGCTTTAATGCCTCATCGCGGTCAATAATGCGGGCGTAGATATTCTGATCGTCATAGCTACCGTTCAGATACTCGGCTTGTCGGAGACAGCCTTCCAGAACAAACCCGTTGCGCAACGCTACCTGGTTGCTGCGGGTGTTCGCCACCCGGCATTTGATCACAAACCGGCGCACCAGCCCGCTGGCGGCATAATGGCGGATAAAGGCCTGTAATGAACGGGAAAGCAGCCCTTGCCCCTGGTGCTCTTCATCGATCCAGTAGCCAATATAGGCCGTTTTATTCTGCGGCTCGATCTGATTGAACGACAGGACCCCGACTAGCTGCTTATCGAGAAACAGCAAAAACATTTTGGCGTAATCCCGCTGATGCAGCATCACGTTGCCCTGCACATGACGGCGGGTCTCGTCTTCGCTGCGCACCTCGGCGGGCCAACTGAGCGACTGCTGTAGCCAGCGCTGGTTTTTGACCACCAGCTGGTGCAGGTCGCTAACGTAGCGCTCATCAATGGCGACTAGCGTCAGCGCGTCGGTTACCGGGATCGACTCAGGTACTGCTGGGATATCTGCGGTCATAGCGCTCTCTTCTGGCCCGCAGGGACTGCCTGCGGGCGTCGGGTGACTCAGGGTTATTTCATGATCCGGTCGTCAACGTAGTTGCGTTTATCTGCTGCCGGCGGGAAATACTGATAGAGCCAGGTTTCGCTGATGGCTTCTCCCTGACAGCGCAGGAACAGACGCATCTCCACCGGGTCGGTTGAGTCGGTGGTCGGATACCAGTCGAAAAGGATCCGGTAGCCATCGAACGGCTCGACGTAGAGGATCTCAATCTGCTTCGCTTCCCCGCTGGAGAGGGTGATCACCGGTTCAATACCGCGCGGCGCGGCCGCCTTCAAATCGCCGCCGACAAAGTCGATGGCAAAACGACGCGCCCACTTATCCGGGTAGTGTTCACCCGGCGCCCATCCCTCGGGGAAGCCCCCCATCCCGGTGCGGGTGGCCAGAACGCGCGCCAGCGGGGTGCTAACCGGCGGCTCCGCGCTCCAGTAAAGACGGTAGCGGAAGTCCAGTTCGTCGCCCGCCTTCACCGCCTTTTCCGGCTGCCAGAAGCAGACGATATTATCCAGCGTTTCGCCGGTAGTTGGGATCTCCATCAGGCTGACCGCCCCTTTGCCCCACTGGTTACGCGGCTCAACCCACAGGCTGGGACGCTTGTTATACCAGCCCATCACATCCTGGTAGTGGGAGAAATCACGGTCCAGCTGCAATAGACCAAAGCCGCGCGGGTTCTTGTCCTGGAAGGCATTGAACTGCAGCTTCTGCGGGTTATTCAGCGGCCGGCAGACCCATTCCCCGTTGCCCAACCACATTGACAGCCGATCGGAGTCGTGGATTTGCGGATGGATGGTGTCGCACATCCGCCGCTCATTATTGCCGCAGCTGAACATACTGGTCATCGGCGCGATACCCAGCTGTTTGATATCCTTGCGGGCGTACAGGTGGTTTTCCACGTCCATGATAACCTGGGTATCCTGGCAGTGGATGGTGAACTTGTAGGCGCCAGTGATGCTCGGGCTGTCCAGCAGCGCGTAAACGGTAAACACCGTGGCGTCCCCTTTGACCGTTTCGAACCAGAACGACGTAAAGTCGGGAAACTCTTCCGGGGTATCGGTAAAGGTATCCACCGCCAGACCGCGGGCCGACAGGCCATACTGATAGGTGCTGTCTACCGCGCGGAAGTAGCTGGCGCCGAGGAACGCCACGATATCGCGGCGCGCCAGCTCCGGCGCTTTAAACACCCGGAACCCGGCGAAGCCGAGGTCAGACTGTCCTTCCAGCTGACGGGTATCCACACCGGCGTCATTGTACTTAAACAGCTCCGGACGGAAGTGGATCTCGCGCGCCTGCTGGGTGCTGGCGTCTAAAGAGAACATCCGCACGCGGCGACGGAACCCCATCCCGACGTGGAAAAACTGGATGTCCAGCTTACGCTCTTCAATATTGTTCCACAGCGAGTGGTTGGCATCATATTGGATGCTGTTATAGGCCTGCGGGGTGAGATTGGCGAGCGTCGGCGGCAGATCGCGCGGGGCGCCGCCCCACGGCTGGCGCGCCAGATCGTGAGCCATCGCCTGCAGAACAGCATAATCAAAACGACGCGTTTGCCCGTCGGCAATGCCCGCGTCTTCGGCAAAAGCGGCCTGACTGAATAAGGAAGCGACTCCTGACGTTCCGCATACGGCGGCAACAGCCATGGAAGATTTAAGAAAACGTCTGCGGTTCATGCCTGAGAAAGCGTCCTTCTGCACGGGTGAATTGATTCGCAACGCGTCATCACGCTGCGTGATAATTTCCGCCCACTCTAGACAAAAACGATTAATAATCCAATTGTTGCCAGCAGAAAAAAGGTAAAAAAGCCCTGTCCAGAGGAACAGCCTGTTTTTTTCATTTCCTCTGACGTGTAGTCAGGGCATACACGCTGCCTGCCGCTTTTTACCCCTGACTATTCAAGGGAAATCTATTCTCCAGTGCTGAATATTCACCCCATGTATCGCTCCTCGCCGCGCGCGTTTTTTAGGCACGATTCGCGCAAATTTCCATCGCGCCTGGTGCTAACTTTTCCCCGATAACCGCTATCTTTCTTCACGTTAGCGGCCAACAGGGGAGAGCCGTTCGGGCTGTCCCGCCACGCTCTCCAGGGAATTCATTCAGGAGTCATGCCATGCAAGTGAAAGCAGCCGTCACGCTGGGCTACCAGCAGCCTTTTGTCATCAAAGACGTCGAGGTCGCCCCGCCGGGGAAGGACGAGATATTAGTGAAAATTGTCGCCACCGGCGTCTGCCATACC